>JAAGKN010001027.1_pt1 | contig 51817 bp, 61 predicted proteins | sample 6206371 | NCBI WGS metagenome assembly JAAGKN01 (sample SAMN11533720, study PRJNA540317) | gut metagenome | isolation source: fecal pellets from male and female animal of same cohort | host: Peromyscus leucopus | place: USA:CA | collected 2017
TTAATAAATTAAAAAAAGAAAAAAACGCAGTAATACTAGCTCACTGCTACCAACCGGTCGAAATTGATACTGTTGCAGACTATGTAGGTGATTCATTGTATCTAAGTCAAGTGGCTGCAAAAACTGATGCAGATATAATTATCTTTGCAGGAGTTTACTTCATGGCGCAAACTGCAAAACTATTATCTCCAAACAAAAAAGTTTTATTACCACAAATTGATGCCGGATGCAGAATGGCCGATATGATTGATTATAAACAGCTTTTAGAATTCAAAGCTAAAAATCCGGATATTCCAACTGTATGTTACGTAAATTCTACAGCAGAAGTTAAATCAGAATGTGATATGTGCTGCACAAGCTCAAACGCGGTAAAAGTTGTAAAAAGCATGAACGCAGAAAAAATTTTATTCCTTCCTGACACATATTTAGGCAAATGGGTAGAAAAACAACTCGGAAATGTTGAAGTTATTACTTATCCCGGATTTTGTCCGACACATTTACAAATCCGTCCAACAGATATTGAAACAGCCAGAGCAACTCATCCTGATGCACTCGTTCTGGCACATCCGGAATGTCATACATCAGTTTCTGAAATGGCTGATTATGTCGGAAGCACAACAGGTATTATGAATTTCGCAAAAAACAGTGATAACCAATCATTTATCATCGCAACTGAACAAGGAGTAATAGATAGATTAAAACGCGATTACCCTGAAAAAGAATTTATTCCTGTTAAAAATAATATCGTTTGTCCAAATATGAAAATGACTTCACTAGAAGATATTGAAAAAGTTCTTCAATATGAATCAAACGAAATTTTTGTTGATGAAAATATTGCTCAAAAAGCTGTAAGATGTATTGATAAAATGTTAGAGGTTTCAAAGTAGTATGGAAAATTCTGAAATTATTTACGGTAAAAACTCAGTAATGGAAGCACTTATTGCAGGAAATAGAGAAATTAATAAAATATTGATTTCAAAAAATATTCATTCTGATAATAAAATTAATAAAATAAAAGAACTTGCACAAAATAATGGAATAGTTTTTCAATTTGTTGCAAAAGAAAAATTTCAACCATACGCTGAATTCAATCATCAAGGGATTATTGCCCAAATTTCGCCAATTAAATATGTAGATCTGGATGAATTTTTAGAAAACAAAGATCATACAAATTCATCACTTGTAATTCTAGACGGTGTGGAGGATTCACACAATTTAGGCGCGATCATAAGAACTTGCGTTTGCGCAGGGGTAGACGGTATAATTATCCCATCAAGACGAAATGTTCAAGTGAATTCAATTGTAGAAAAAACCAGCGCCGGTGCGATAAATCACATTCCAATTATCAAAGTAAATAGCCTGGTTAACGCAGTTCAAAAACTAAAGGATAACAACTGGTGGATAATTGCAACAGATGCATCTGCAAAAGATAATTATTATGATGTTAAATATGATGATATGAACTTTGCGATAATTATGGGTGCAGAACATGCAGGGGTTTCAAAATCATTATTAAAAGCTTCTGATTTTATTGTAAAAATCCCTATGCAAAACAGTTTTAATTCATTGAATGTTTCTAACGCATTAAGTGCAATAATATTTGAAACTTTACGCCAAAAGTTAATAAAACAAACTAAATAATGCAATCAGATGAGCCCAAAATAGTTTCTTAGTTATATCATTAACATATAAGATTGGAGCAAACTGTGAAAAAAGAATTTGAACAATTTGGTATACTAACAGATGATATTTCTGATGAGAATATAGATTTTAAAAAACTACAGGAAATACAATCCGATAACGATGAAGAAGATGGAGAGGACGTCTTAAAATCAGTTGAAGATCCGAAAGTTCAAGAAAGTTTACTTTCTGTAAACTCAGATGACAGTGTAAAAATATATCTTAAGACAAATTGGTAAAATACCTCTTTTATCTTCAGAAGAAGAACTTGATTTAGCAAAAAAAATTCAAGAAAGCCATGACGATTTTGCAAAAGATGTACTTGTTAACGCAAACTTACGACTAGTAGTAAGTATTGCCAAAAAATATATTGGTCGCGGATTATCCTTTCTTGACCTTATCCAAGAAGGGAATGTTGGATTAATCAAAGCTGCAGGAAGATTTGATTACAAAAAAGGTTACAAATTTTCTACATATGCAACCTGGTGGATTCAACAATCAATCACACGAGCAATTGCTGATAAAGCAAGAATTATCAGACTTCCAATCCACATGATTGAATCAATCGGCAAAATTCGTCGTGCAACAATCGATTTAACAACAGAACTCGGACATCCGCCGACAAAACAGGAAATCGCATACAGATTAGGACTTCCTGTTTCAAAACTTACGTCAATAATTAAATCTGCACAATCTACAGTAAGTATGGATACTCCGGCTTCATCCGACGAGGATTCTTCAAAAATCGCAGATTTCATTGTAGATAATTCGACAATTACACCGGATGGCAAGGTTACCCACGACAATTTATTAGAAGATATTAGACGAATTCTAAACCAACTAAGTCAAAAAGAACGTGACGTTTTAATTTTGCGCTACGGTCTTGATAATAACGGATTAAAGAAAACTCTTGACGAAATCGGTTCACAATATGGAGTTTCACGTGAACGAATCCGCCAAATCGAAAACCGTGCAATATCTAAGCTGAAAAAGCTTTGTAAAAACGAAAAACTTCACGACGGTTTAATGAACTACTTCGGCGGCTAAGAGAGTTTTCACATACCATCCTAAAAAAGCTAAACTATCCAAATATAGCCACTTGTCTATAATTTCTTGACATATTCTGCAAAGAAATGTTATATTAAACAGACAGTAAAAGTTTGGGGAATTTAAACAAATACAACTATCTCGAAAAATTTAAGAATGAAAAATAAGAAGAGGGCATACTTGTATGCCAAGATTAAAGTTTATGGAAATTTCATTTCTATTAAGAATATAAATAGCAAAATTAAAACTCCAAGCTAATTACATTGTGTATAGACTAGCCTAAAAGGAGAAAAAGAGATGTCAAAACTCAAAGAATTTTTCAATGAAGTATCAGGGACAAACAGAATTTTTACCGCCGAAGACATAGGTGAAATGTCCAACAATGAGTTTTCACAGCACGAGAAAGCAATAGATTACCAAATGGGTAATTTAGGAATTCCACACCGCAGTGATTTAGCAGGAAATTCTGATGTTATATATGTTCAAAGCTACATACGTTCAGACGGAACTGAAGTAAAAGCTCATTACCGTTCAAAACCGACTGGAATTGTTGGTGGTAGTATATCTTTTCCACATCAAGAGGGAAACTCGAATTCATCAGATATATTGAATGTAAATAATGTTAGTTTGGCACAGGATGGGGAAAGTGTAAATATTTTAGCTGATACATCATCGTTTTTATCAAACTTTAGATCAATGTTAGGTAAACTTCTTCATAAGTCTACTCAGTCACCAAATGAAACAATAACAGGCGCTGCTGCCAATGGAGGCTTTACAGAGATATTTTCAGATCCTCAAGGTTATGTTAATAGCGTGCCACAAGACGCCAAAAGTAATATTCCAAGAGATTTTAATGTACTAAAAACTAAAGCAGAAGGTCGTGAGAATAATAATTATCTAAAAATGATGCTAGAAAACCAACAAAATGAAAATGCACATATAAATAAATTTGCGTAGCATGTTGGTATTAATACCTGGGGTAAATATAAATTAAAACAAAAAGATGCTGTTGAAATGTGGAATATCGCATCTAACCCATTTGGAGTTCGGAATAATAATTATATAAAGGAAAATGGGAAATTATATAATGGTGTAGGAGAATTAGGTAATGAATATGTTCCATATCAAAGCAAAATAAAAGATAAAATTAAATCACAATTTCATCAAGAAGATGTTCCAGGTATTGTTTTCCATGAAAATAGTTCTGCTGCAAAGGCAATTAGTAAATCTTATGAATTAAAAAATTTCATTAATCAAAATTCCAAAATATTGGAGTCAGGCAAAGAAATATCTGGTTCATTTGGTTTTACAAGCGATGGTAATTTAAATAATGCATTTGGAAAAATTGATGTATTATCAGCCAAAAGGAATGGAGATTATATTGATGTAATGCTACTTGATACATATGATTTTAATCCTAATGATACTAATATAAAAGTTCAAATGGGATATTATGCACAAAAAGCAGGCTTATTAAATCCTTACTTTACAATAGTAAAATGCAGGTATAAACTATAAAAGGAAATGACAATGAGTAACATAAAATTTTATATTATATTAAATATTATAAATATAGTACTGATAAGCTACGTGTTTTCATATGAGTGGTTGTGTGCTAAAATGCTTTCAGGAATATATTCAAATAAAATTGAATTGTTAGCTGTTGCAATCTATTTACTTTGTCTTGCCTCTAAATTCATATTTTTGCCATTACTTTTTGGTATAATGAATTTTTTATTTAAGAATACATTCATTTCTTCATTCATAGAAAACTTAAGAACTAATGCTAATTTAAGAAAAAAGGCATTAATAAATGCATTTGCATATGATGCAGCTATTATTTTATTTTATATTGTTGGAACTATAAAAGATTTACTTATTGATGTTCTAGCTCTACCATTTTTTTATGAAATGACAACTGCGGGTGGATTTTTAATGTTCTATGTATTGTTATTTCGTTATTGGAAATGTTTATAATACCCATAAAATTTAGAATAGGAACTAAATAATGAAAGAAAAAATTATTGAAATTGAAGTTGTTAGTCCATTTTTATTACTTTTGGTGAATTTTTTTGCAGATTCAACCTTATTCTGCATTGCATTTGCCATTTTTACGTTTACGCTAGCCTTGGATGAGAATGTTTCCAACTCGATATATATCACAACTTGTTTATTATTCGCTTTTGTTATAGTTGGTCGATTATTAGTTTTACCTATAACATATAATTTATTTGAAAAAAGTTCAAAATTACCATTAGCAAAACAATTCATTGATCTATTAAAGCATTCATATAAAGCTAAAATAATAACACTGTTGGTAGTTTTTTTATTAATTCCACCAGCATTATTATTTAATTTTAATGATTTATGGGCGTTTTTTCTGTTCAAACTTGCATTTGGTTTATTGGGCAGTTATATCGTTCTATTTATCTATTGGTGGATAGAGGATAAAATAAAAGCAAGGAAACAAAAATCAATTGAATAGTATATATAATGCACGGAGTAATATTTATTACTCCGTGTTATTAAATCCTTACTTTACAATAGTAAAATACAGGTATAAACTATAAAAGGAAATGACAATGAGTAACATAAAATTTTATATTATATTAAATTTAGTAAATGTATTACTAATTATATATCTTTTTGGAATGATTAGTATGATGTATTACCTATTGTTTAATAAGGATAGTATTTTTTTTATTATTATACCGATATTAAACATTCCAATAAAATTTTTTTTATTATTTATGATATTTAAAATAGTAGAGAGATTTTTTCAAAAATCTTTTATGGTTAAATTTATAAATAAAATAAAAAATGATTCAATAAAAAGAAAACAAATCATAAACTTATCAATAATTTATGATTTTGGATCTATAATATTTATACTATTTTTGATATCTAATAACAATATAATTATGAATTTAACAATACCAATATTTTGGGAACTGATTACATTTGGTGGGGTATTAGTATTTTATAAGTGCTTATTTCATAACTTAGATGTTAATGGACAACTAAAATAAATAATAGGGTATAAAAGAAAATGACAATGAATAACATAAAATTTTATAATATATTACCCATAAAATTTAAGGTAAATAGGTAAATATGGAAAAATTCATAATAAATATAGTTTGTTTGATTTTTGTTAATTTTTGTGCAGATATTTTTTGGGCAGAAATTTTATTAAATTTTCTTTTTTTGGTGAAATATGCCGAAGAAACAAGTTATGATATATTTACAACTGCACTATTATTTTTGTCTAATGCAATATTGGTAATTGGACATTTTTTTGTTCTACCAATATGTTACAAAATAATGGAAAAAAGGAAATATTTTGAAATTTCTCAAAAATTTATTAAGCTCTTGAAAAATTCTAATATTGCGAAATTTGTAACATTGCTATTGGCATTTATATTATTTCCGCCATTTATGGACTTCTATAATATTTCAGAACGGATTATTCTACAACTAATTTTTAGTTTATTGGGCAGTTATATCGTTCTATTTATCTATTGGTGGATAGAGGATAAAATAAAAGCAAGGAAACAAAAATCAATTGAATAGTACATAATTAGATGGGGCAAAGTTTTAATAAAACTTTGCCCCATCTGTATGAAATATCCTCATAGATTAACTTGGAATTTTTACACAAAACTCTGTGCGAACATTTTCTTCACTTGTCACAACAATTTCTCCCCCGTGCGCTAAAGCAATCATTTGTGAAAGGTAAAGCCCCAATCCTGTACCAACTTTACGTAATTTTTTTGCTGCAGAATAATATTTATTAAAAATCATTTTAATCTCATCTTTATCAATTCCCTGCCCGTAGTCAATCACTGAAATCGTAGTATAACCCTGTATTTTACCAATTTCAATATCAATCGGCTTTTTGGTGTTGCTATGATCAATCGCGTTAGATATAAGATTTTTCACAACACGTCTCAACTGCATAGGATCAGCATTAAGCACAGGATCCGCAGCTGATGGAGTAAAATTAATCCCGACTTTCACATCATTTGCAAGCGGTTCCATTTCTGCAACAACCTCTGCTATCAATGGATTAAGCCAAACATCTTCTTTTACAAGCTTTATACCTTTTTCCTTAAGCTTATAAGTTTCAAGTAAAATTTGAACAAGTTCTAACAAACTTTTATTAGATGTTTTCATACTATCGAGTGCAAATTTTTGCTTGTCTGAAATTTCGCCGAATTTGTTAGCCAAAAAAAATCAATCATATTTGAAGCTGCAACAATTGGAACTTTCAAATCGTGGGTCAATGTTGCAACAAAATCTTCTTTCAACGTTTCGATTTCTTTTTCTGTTGTAATATCTTTAATAATCAAAACAAAACGTTTCTTTTCAAAGATGAAAGCGCTTGGGAATTTATTATAAAATTGTTTGTCGGAGTATGTTTAATAAAAATTTCCATATTATTTAAGTCCGAAATCTCAAAATTTTCATCATCAACAGGCTGAATGAAATCAAAAACATTTTTCCCGACAATATCTTTGCCTTTAACCCCGAACCAATTTTGAATTTTTGGAGTAGCTCTTAATATTTCAAATTTTTCATTAATAATTAAAATACCGTCAGAAAGAGAATTAATTACAGATTCAAGAAGTTTATTCTGGCGCATCAATTCTGCCTGATATTCAATAATCATTTTTTCTCTGTCATTTAAGAGTTTCAACCATTCTGTTAATACTGTCAGTAACATTTTGGTAAGTCGGATGCTCAACTTTTTCAATTTTTGTAGAAAGATTTCCGTAACGGATTGAGTCAACGGTTGTAGTAACTTTTCCCAGATAATCGTTGATTTTTGACCAGCGTTTATTTGTTTTTCGCAATATAAAAAACAGACAGATAAATACAATAATTAAACCGATATTAATAATATAAAAATATGAAAACATTTATTACTTTTTACTCTCTTACCACTTATAAAGTTATAACAATCATGTTATAATTATACCAAAGAGTATGGAGTTTGTTAAGACGGTTAGGATAGAAAATAACAAAATGCAAAACTTAAACTTGCCGAAGTCAATAAAGATGGTTATTACGGACTTTGACGGAATTGTTACTGACAACTGTGTTTATATTAACGAAGATTTTACAATGTCGCGCAAACTTAACTTCAAAGACGTAATGGGATTTTCACTTCTAAGAAAAAGCGGTTATGAAATTGCAATAATTTCAGGCGAAAAAAATTCTGCAATAGAAACTATGGCAAAAAAATTTCAAATTAAAGAAATTCACCAGAATATCAGAATAAAAATTGACGTATTAAAAGATATTATCAAAAGATATAATCTTTCACAAGATGAATACGTTTATCTCGGTGATGATGTGAACGATTTAGAATGTTTAAATTATGCAAAATACAAAATAACAGTTCCTCACGCTGCTGCAAAAGTTAAAACAGTTGAAGGAATTCAAATTACAGAAAACGAGGCGGGAAACGGAGCCTTTAGGGAGGTAGCAGATTGTCTGGCTGGATAAAGAATGTTTTTGAAAAAATTAAAGACTTGAGCGGTTCTATAGACACCTACAGACAAGACTCCATAATCCAATCGCTTCCAACAGTTGCCTATGTGAATAAAGCTAAAAAACTAATTGACGAAAGACAATTTGATAAAGCGGAAGAAGTTTTACAAAAAGCTCTTGATATTTCTGATCAGGATTCTTTTGTTTATAAGTATCTGGGAAAAATATACGAAATCCGCAATAATTTTCAATATGCCATTACATACTATGAAAGATCTGCAAAATTAAATCCGCAAGACAAAGAAATCTGGCTTCGTTTGGGAATGAGCAGATTAAATTCCAAACGATACGACGAAGCACTTGAAGCATTCGAGCGCGCCAATAAGGTTACACCACTAAACACAGACGTACACACCGGCTGGGGTATGACACTTATGAAACAAAAAAAATACGCACTCGCACGTGACAAATTTATTACAGCTTCACAAATAAGCAAATATAATTTTACAGCAATTTTATTATCAGCAATTATGGAAATTCGCCTTTGTGATTACGAATCAGCCGAGATGAAATTGAAATTTTTAGCTAAAGTTGCACCAAACGAAAGTTCAACTTATGAATACGCAAACCTAAAACTTTTAAAATCAGACTACAAAGCCGCAGAAAAATATGCAAAAAAATCAATTAGCATAAATAAACAAATGTTACCGGCATACTTTGTACTTGGCGAAATCTATTCAACCCAAAAAGATCTTCAAAAGACAGAAGAAATATTTAATTCTGCACTTTTAAATGATCTGGAAAACGATACCCTGCACTTTGAATGGGGTAAAGCATATGTTCGTCTTTTTGAGTTTAATAAAGCAGAAGAACAATTTAACCTTGCATTAAAAACTGATAAGAATTATACTGATGCCAAAATTGGTCTGGCATTAACAAAAGCACTTAACGGAGATTTCTTGCCGGTTGACGAACTGAAAGAAAAACACGGTGAAAATGTGTACATTCAAGAAGCAATCGGGCTGGAACGATTAGCCGCAGGGAAAGTTCAAGATTCAATAGAAATGTTTAAAAAAGCACTTCGCATTGATAAAAAACAAACTTTCATTTATCTTCATCTGGCACAAGCTTACCAAATTCTTGGAAACAAAGATAAAACAAAAGAAAATTACGAAAAATTTATTCTTGAAAACCCTCATTATGCACAAGGATTTTTAACTTACGCAAAATGGCTGTTGAGTATTGAAGATTTTTCAGATGCGCAAAGAAAACTTAGAAAAGCAGAAAAATTATCACCCGCAAATACAGAAATTTTAAATTTATTATTTTATTCATCTTACAGACTTGTCAAAGATAACATTTGTGAATATAATATAAAGGAAGCAATTTCAATTGCCGAAAAAGCTCAAGTTCACAGGGAAGTTTGAGTATGAAAATGAAAAACATGAACTTGAAAATATTTTAATAGATATACAGGGAAATAATTAAATTGAGAAAAGTAATAGTTCAAAAATTTGGCGGAACTTCGGTTGCAGATACCGACAAAATCAAAAATGTTGCACAAACCGTCATAAGAGAAAAAAATAACGGAAATGATGTAGTAGTAGTAGTTTCAGCAATGGGACATACAACTGACCATCTTGTTAAAATGGCAAAGGATCTTAATCCTAACCCTTCAGCAAGAGAAATGGACATGCTTTTATCAACAGGTGAATGCGTTTCTATTGCACTTGTTAACAATGGCAATTCAAGCAGCAGGGCATAATGCAGTAAGTTTTAATGCTATGCAAATTGGAATTTTGACAGAAAATGTCCACTCAAAAGCCAGAATTGTTGATATTAAAACCGACAAATTAAAAAAGAACTTAGACAAGGAAATATTATTGTTGTTGCAGGCTTCCAAGGAGTTACCGAAGATGGAGAAATTACAACTCTTGGACGCGGAGGTTCTGATACATCTGCAGTTGCTCTGGCTGCAGCACTTAACGCTGAAAGATGTGATATTTATACAGATGTTGAAGGTGTTTACACAACAGACCCTAGAGTTGTTCCAAATGCTTCAAGACTTGATATAATTTCGTATGAAGAAATGCTTGAACTTGCTCATGCCGGAGCAAATGTTCTTCACCCGAGAAGCGTTGAAACCGCAAAACAATATGCTGTACCTCTAAGAGTTCGCAGCAGCTTTAAATTGGATAATATGGGAACTTTAATTGTAGGAGTTGAAAAAATGGAAATAAATAAACCTGTTGCAGGTGTTGCTGCAGATTTATCACAGGTAAGAGTTGTTGTTTGTGACGTTCCGGATACCCCGGGGGAAGCTGCAACTTTATTTGGCAGCTTGGCAGAAGAAAATGTTTCAGTTGATATGATTATTCAATCATACGCAAGAAAATCTTCTAATACAAATGACATCGCATTTACAATTAACGAAGAAGATTTACCAAAAGCAATCAAAATACTAGAAGTTGTAAAAGAAAAACTTGGTGCAGGCGCTGTAAAAATTGACAGTGATACATCGCAAAAATTTCAATCATCGGCGCAGGTATGATTGACAGACCCGGTATCGCATCAACAATGTTCAAAACCCTTGCTGAAACAGGAATTAACATCCGAATGATTTCAACAAGTGAAATCAAAATCAGCTGCTTAATCAACAAAGAAGATGCTCAAAAAGCAGTAAAAGCGCTTCACGAAGTATTTAACCTTGAATGCGATGAAATTGCAGATGTTAAAGGTACTTTACCTGACATCTAAAACATATTTTGCAATAAATCTTAATATTAAGGGGCAGAAATTTATAATTTCTGCCCCTTTCACTAGCAAAATTTTTATTTTTCTGTATTAATAAGAACAGAAAAAGGGTCTCGAGTATGGTGATAACATTAGATAAAATTAGTACACCTGTATATTCTTTTAGAAAAAGAAGCATACAGCCTGCATTTGGGGATAAAAATAATACAAATACAACACAAGAAACAGAAAAAACAAAAAATTATCTTGCGCCTATCATTACAATAACAGGGGGAGCCGCATTACTATATCTCGGACTTAAAAATTTTACCAGAACAGGAAAACTAAAAACCTACGTTAATGAACAATTTTCACTAATGGATTTAAAAAGAAGTGAATATTCTAAATTCGTCAAACAAATAATAAATTCGACATTTCCGGAAGCTTCAAGTCATATAAAAGACTTCAAAACTGAAAGATTTTTCTACTCAGCCGAACCTTTAAGAACCATCAAATCTGCTGAAAATGTTACAAAATTACTCGAAAATCAGGACAATGCATTTGAATTACTTCATACGCATAATGCTAAATTTTACAAGGGCGGCGCTGCACCTTATGATAATTTTACCATCTTACTTGAAAAAATAAGACGTTCAGCCTGGGCACAAGCTGCACCAAAACGCGATCAAATAAATATGGAATTACAAGATATTGCAAATCTTCCGGATTTCAGCGATGGTTCACATCAAAAATTAGTCAAACTTTCACACGAAATACTTAACGACAAAAAAGAAAAAACTTTTGAAAGAATGAATAAATTCACAGACGAAGAACTTGCTCGTACTGTAACAGGCTACGCAAGAGATATGATGGATACCATAGTAGAAATGAGAACAGCACAAAATTCTGCCAAAGAAGCATTCATCAATAATGCATTTAAACGTGCTAATCAACTCCTTGGAAATGAAACCGAAATTTTAAAACCAACATATTCAAAAATTCCAACTCTTGATGAATTTTCAAAGCTTACACCAGAACAATTAAAGCCGCAACCTATACCAGAAGAATTAAGTAAAATTTTTGAAAACAATACGTATTTCCAGGCTATTTTAGAAAAAGACTTCAATGATATTGATATAGAAGATTTAAAACAACTTTTCTATGGGTCACCTTATGAAAATAATCTTAGAGACCTTAGCTATCTAATAGATAGAATGCGATTAAGACAAGCTGTTACAAAAGAAAATTCTGAAACTTATGAGGTTATAATTCCAAAACTTCAATATCTGTCAAATAAACTTCATGAATTTGGAGAAGCTGAACTTGTAAAAAGATGTTCTCAAGATTTTAGCAACATGAGTACAGAACAAAGAAAAGGTGCATTATATTATGTTAACGTTGTTTCCAGACATCTTGGATATGAAAGTATTCTAAAAATGGATGATGCCATGGTCAAAAACTATAACTACAAAGATTCATATATCAGAAGTTTTATGAGCTTGTTTAGAAAAAATCCTGAAACGTACTTTATTTAATAAATAAATCAAAATTTTTGTAAAGATGTTAAAAGATTTGAAGCTGTTCCTTTTGCAAACTATATTCTAGCCATGTTCATGGTAAAATTTTAATGATAATTTATCTAGAGAGATATTTTTTACTAAAAGGAGAAAAAAATTATGACAGAAAAACGAGTATGGCTTTTCAGAGAAGGAAATGCTACTATGCGTAACCTTCTTGGCGGTAAAGGTGCAAACTTGGCTGAAATGACAAACTTAGGTTTGCCGGTTCCTCCAGGATTGACTATTACTACCGAAACTTGTATGGCTTATATTAATAACGGCAATAAAATGCCTGAAGGTTTGATGGATGAAGTTAAAGCAGCATTAAAAGATGTTGAAGAACAAAAAGGACAAAAATTCGGCGATGCTGAAAATCCTCTTTTAGTTTCTGTACGTTCAGGTGCTAGAGTTTCTATGCCTGGTATGATGGAAACTATCCTTGAACTTAGGTTTGAATGACCAAACAGTAGAAGCTATGATTAAATTAACTAACAATCCTAGATTCTGCTACGATTCATACAGAAGATTTTTAACAATGTTCGGTTCTGTTGCTTGGGAAATGGACAGACAAAAATACTTCGAATCTGAATTAGAAAAAGTTAAAGAACGTGAAGGCGTTAAACAAGATACAGAAATTTCTGCAGAAGGTTTGAAATCTTTAATTCCTGTTTACAAAAATATTATTAAAGAAGTTACAGGAAAAGAATTCCCTCAAGATCCATACGTTCAATTGCAAGAAGCTATTGAAGCAGTATTCAGATCTTGGAACATTCCTCGTGCAGTTGCTTACAGAAACATGAACAAAATCGATCACAACTTCGGTACTGCAGTTAACGTTCAATCAATGGTATTCGGTAACATGGGCGACGATTGTGCTACAGGTGTTTCATTCACTCGTAACCCTGCTACAGGCGAAAACAAATTCTACGGTGAATACTTAACAAACGCTCAAGGTGAAGACGTTGTTGCAGGTATCAGAACTCCAAAACCTATCGCTGAATTGGAAACTGAAATGCCTGAATTATACAAACAATACGTTGATATCGCTAAAAAACTTGAACTTGGTTACAAAGATGTTCAAGATATGGAATTCACAATTGAAAAAGGTAAATTATATATCTTACAAACTCGTAACGGTAAAAGAACAGCAGCAGCTGCTGTAAGAATTGCTGTTGAAATGTGTGAAGAAGGTATTATCACAAAAGAAAGAGCAATCCAATTAGTTGACCCTTATTCAGTAAACCAAATTTTATTACCTTGTTTTGATGCAAAAGCTTTGGCAGAAGCTCACAAAATCGCTCAAGGTGTAAACGCATCTCCAGGTGCTGCTGTTGGTAAAATCGTATTTGATACAGAAGAAGCAGCAAAACGCGGTGAAGCTGGCGAAAAAGTTATCTTAGTTCGTGTAGAAACTTGTCCTGATGATATTCACGGTATGGCAGTTTCTCAAGGTGTTTTAACTCTTCGCGGCGGTGCTACATCTCACGCAGCTGTAGTTGCTAAAGGTATGGGTAAACCTTGCGTATCAGGTTGTGAAGATATGAAAATTAACCTTGATGCTGAAACACTAACAGGATGTGACGGAACAGTTTACCACAAAGACGATGTTATCTCTTTGACGGTGGTAAAGGTATCGTTATGGAAGGCGCTGTTAAATTAGTAGAAGCTAAAATCGATGACAACTGGAATAAATTCTTCTCTTGGGTTGACGAAATCAGAGAATTAAAAGTTGAAGCTAACGCTGATACTCCTAAAGATATCGAAAACGCTTTGAAATTCGGTGCTGAAGGTGTTGGTCTTTGTAGAACAGAACACATGTTCATGGATCCTGACAGACTTCCTTGGGTACAAAAAATGATTATCGCAGGAACTCCTGAAGCTAGAAAAGAAGCTTTAGATAAACTTCTTCCAATGCAATATTCAGACTTCTATGCAATGTTCAAAGCATTAGGCGAAAAACCTCTAACAGTTAGACTTTTAGACCCGCCGCTTCACGAATTCTTACCTTCTAAAGAAGATTTAATCGCAGAAGTTGCAACTCTTAAAGCTCAAGGTAAAGATGCTTCTGAAAAAGAAGAACTTCTTCATATCGTTGAAGGTTTATCAGAATCTAACCCAATGATGGGTCTTCGCGGATGCCGTTTAGGTTTAACTTACCCTGAAATCAACGAAATGCAAGTTAGAGCAATCTTTGAAGCTTGCTGTGATTTGAAAAAAGAAGGCGTTGCTGTTAAACCTTGGGTAATGATTCCTCTAATCGGACACGTTAACGAACTTAAAGTTGCTAAAGAAATTTTAGTTCGCGTAGCTCAAGATGTTATGACTGAAAAAGGCGTTGATGTTGAATACAAATTCGGTACAATGATTGAAATTCCTCGTGCAGCTTTAACTGCTGATGAAATCGCTGAATACGCTGAATTCTTCTCATTCGGTACAAACGACTTGACTCAAATGACATTCGGTTACTCTCGTGACGATGCTGAAGGTAAATTCTTGAACAGATATGTAGAACAAAAAATCTTACCTTCTAACCCATTCGAAACTCTTGACCAAAAAGGTGTTGGTCAATTGATTGAAATGTCAATGGAAAAAGGTCACAAAGTAAACGCTGACTTAGTTGGCGGTGTTTGTGGTGAACACGGTGGCGACCCTGATTCAGTTAAATTCTGCCACAGAATTGGTTTGAATTATGTATCTTGCTCACCATTCAGAATTCCACAAGCAAAACTTGCAGCAGCTCAAGCAGTTGTTGAAGGTAAATAAACAGATTTCGAATCCGTTCAGATAAACAAAACGACGGAGTTTAAAAACTCCGTCGTTTTGTATTAAATTTACGATTTAACAAAATTTGTCAACCCTCTGCACAAAGCGACATAAATTCATCTCTATCCGTGACAATGTCCGCCACAGTGATGGTGCTCGTTTTCGCCGTGCCCATGCTCGTGATGTGAGCATTTCGCTTCTGGATCAAAGCTTAATGTGCCGCTTAATAAAGAAGTAACAGCTTCATCCGCATTTCCTGAAACTCCACCATATAATTTTATATTACTTTCTGCCAAAGCCTTTTGAGCACATCCGCCAATTCCACCACAAATAAGTGTATCTACAGAATTATCGGCAAGGAATTGCGCTATTGCACTGTGTCCTGAACCGTTTGTTGAAACAACTTCTGATGAAACTATTTCATTGTTTTCAACATCGTACATTTTGAACTCTGCTGTGTGACCAAAATGTTGAAAAACTTCTCCGTTTTCATAAGTTACTGCGATTTTCATAAAATTCTCCTATTTTGACTGAGTAAGACTTTTTTGTTTATATTCAACTAAACATTTAGCTAACTGATCAGGACAACTTGTTGGTTTTGGACCGCAAGTTACCCCTTGCAATCTTTCGATTACTTCATCTATACTCATTCCTTTTATTAAATTTTTAATCCCTTTTAAATTTCCGTTACATCCACCGAAAAACTCAGCATCAAGAATTCTGCCATCTTGCACAGCAACATGCATCATCTTACAGCAAACTCCTGACGGTTGATATTGTATTAATTCTGCTTGTTCAGACATATTTTCACCTTTCTTTTTCACTTATCTAATAATACTTTATCACAAATTTATTATCAATTGTAAAATTTTCTACACATACATGACAAAAAAAGATATTCACAAGTATTAAAACCTCATTACATATTATGGGGTACCTATGAAAATTTTCAATATAAACTCTTTTCTACCAAACTTCAAAGGAATAAGACAGGACAGAAACACCGTTGAACAACTAAAAAAAGATAATAAATATGATTTGAATGTACCAAATCAGCGTAAAATCTCTACAGCAATCGAAAGCTTATCAGAGGTTCCAGGAGAAGCCAATGTAAACTTTTTGCTTGATGTATCAGAAAATCTTCAATATGGAACAAATATTGATCTTGGCAAAGCTTCATTTAATGATTGGCAGGTAAAACTTAATAATGCGGCTCAAAAAGCACTTTCAAAATCATCTAAAGATGTTCAAGAAAGGCTTTCTGAAAGACTCCAATCAATAACTTCAACCCCTAAAACTCTAACAGAAGATGAAAAAGAAATTCTATCATTAAGAGATTCAATTCTTTCCAAAATTGATCCTGAAGAATTATCGAAAATAAAAAGTAAAAATATAAAACAGCTTGAACGTAATCTTGATTATTTTATCGTTTCATCTGAGGTTCAACTTTCGCAAAAACTGTATATAATGAAGCGTCTGAATCACTTTATGAGCGATGAATATCAAATTCACCCGCAGCTTCAAGATAAAAAAACTCAAGCACTTGCCGAAATTATCAATGATATTACAGTAGACACCCCTGAATCTGAAATCCCGAACATAAAAGCAGTAAACCAGAAATCTCACGGTATGTGTGCTGCAATTTCTATATGTAGAAAAGCCTTAGCATACGAAGATAAGGCGAATTTTGTCGATATGGTTATGTCTGAAATAGATAACAGTCACTACATGCAGGTTTATGACATCACAAAACTTGGTACCAATACTAAAATTCCAATCAATAAAACCAATATTGATTACAATTATGCACTTGAAAAAGGCTATAGAATAATTGATACATCAGCTCTAAATTGGATGCATATTGCAGATACAGCAGGCTCTGTAAACGAACCCGTCGGGATGTATAGTTCTTTTGACAAATCATTTTTTGACACATTCCACGATTCACACCTTACAAATGATGTGGATGATCCAGAACTTGTTATTGAGCAAGATTACTATCGTGCACTATTAAAAGCAAAATCAGAAATAGGAAATATTAAAAAACTCAAAGATAAAAAACAAAAACAAACTATTGAACAGTTACAAAATAATGATAAAAAACTTAAAACAGTACAAATTTATACAAAATTATTAAATAAAATTTTGACAAAAATTTCACCTGAACTAAATTCAGAAAAAGCCCACTACATAATAACAGAACTTCAAAAATTAGAAGCTAAAAATTCCACACAAGCACAAAAGGTTAAAGATTTTAAACAAAACTTTATCTACCTGCCAAATGAATCACAAAATGCTAAGTTAGAAAAAATTAAAGCATTTTTATCAATATCATTACCTGAAAAGAATTCCGAAGAACTTAATAAGCAGGCACCGGAAATTCTTAAAATATTAGATGTTCTAAAAGAAACAAAACCTACAAGCTCCAAAAACAGTAAAGCTGCAAAAATAAATAATGCCAAAATGTTATATTCAGCAGCTGCTACATACCGGACTCAACAGTTATTTGCACTTGGAATTTCTGAAAATCGAGATGAAATGCTTAGACAATTTAACATTCCGGATCGTGAGACAAGAATTTCACAAAATATTGATATGCTTGTAAACAAACTTGAAAAAGGCACCCTTCGTTCTGAAATTAGAGAAACATTAGCCCAAAATTTCAACACCGAAAATGACACAGAAGCTCTAATTATGGCACTTCGCAATAATCAGGAAACATTAAACTTTGCAATGACTGAACTTCTTGACAATTTCTTTGAAAGCTGTCTTGCTCAGAGCAGAAAAAATGTCTTAACACAAGAACTAATACTCTTTGTAGATCAAATAAAAAATAACAATGACAAACTTTTACAAACCGAAATGGCTGATATTCTAAAAATAAAAGATAACAAAAAAGCCGTCGTTGAAACTCTTGAAAAATACATTGAAATACTTAATTCTGAAAATTGTACAGAACAACAGTACATAAATATCTATAATAAAGTTGGCAAAAAAAATCAAATGATGGATTTTAAAGAAACATTTGAACGCCTTGCTAAAATATTATTTGAAGAAAAAAATCCTGACGTTATAAAAGGATTCAATGTTCTTCACGGCTTAGCCCCAGATGCACCAATTGAAGAAACAGGTAAAACCTTCGACAAAATAGCAAAACAATTCAATAATATTTCATCACTAATCACAAGCTTCCAACAAGCACTCGAGGTTAGAACCCCTGATGGAGAAATTTTAAACACAGTTGACAGCAAAGAAATCATAATGAAAAAGCTGGAAAATAAACTGGAAATTATTCCTGAAAAAGATTTGAGAAGCTTACAAGCCAAATTTACCAAAATTGACAAAGCAAGAAGCAACGTTAATGGTGAAAGTATTACCATCAAAGACCTGCCAGAAGAATTAACAACTTTTACCCCGCGGGAAAAAGAAGTATTACAACTTGCAAATAAAAATATAAATGGCTGGTATTCTGCAGTAAACAGATCACTAAACACCCAATATCGTTCAATGAAAGAATTTCTGGAAGAACAACACAGACAAATCGGTATAAAAACAGGTCAAAATTGGATTCAATCCGAAGGTGGAAGCGGACTTTTCTCTTATCAACAAGTAAAAATTATTGAACACATGACTGACCGTCCTTACTATATCGAAACAAATACCGAAAATGCAGTTCAAAAATTAAAAGAATTACCATATTCCGGTATTTCTTCTACATCAGTAGATCACAGACGACCTGCAATGCACGCTCAATATATAGTTGACATCAAACCTGTTCAGGTTAAAACAGAAAAAGGAATAGAAACCAAAGATGCCCTTTTCCACGATAATACCTGGGGGCCTAGTGAACACGAAAACATGTGGCACGATGAAAATGGTTTAAGCCGTACAGATTATTCAAATAACTATGGCGGCACTCAAGGGTATATAACAGATGAAAAATACCGCAACGGCAACCTGTTAGAAAATCTCATTAACCAGTACGGAGAAAATCAGATTGATGAAATTAACAGCTACAAATATCCTATGTTTCAGGATGTTATTACCCCGGGGAAAGACCCTGATTCAAACTCATATGTAAGACAAATCAGACAAAATACACTTCTTCATCCTGCAATGTACTTTGAGGATATGGAAGCAAGCGCCAAAACAATGACAAAAGCCCAGATAAAAGCTGTTATAAATAAAACAAATTCTATCGGTGAAAATATAGAAAAAGAATATATATCGGTAGAACGAAAAATTATGGGGGAACCTCCATTCAGCAAAGGTATTGCTACACAAAAAGACTACGATAATTTACCGGACTCAGATCCTGTAAAAATTCTGTTTGAAAAAATAGCTTTATTAAGATCTTACGATAATATCCCGGACTCAAAAATCTTCTATAAAAAAACTTCAATAGAAGAACTAAGATCAATTAAAAAGAATATCCAAACAGAAGCACGTAAAAATTTCGATTACACATTAGGCAAAAACCCTGACATAACAAAATACGCAGCAGAAAGCGTAAGAGAAAGTGTTTACGGTTTATTAGATGAATTTGCAAAAGAAAACAATATCAAAATTTCACCAACAACAAAAATAGATATGATAAACTCTCTTAACAAAATCAATAAAAGCGAGTTCGATGGCAGTTTAGAAACTACAATCAAACTTATGAGCGAAAGTTTTGTAAAATACAGCGCAAAACATCTTGCAAATTTCCCTGATAAAAAAGAAAAACTTCAAATTTTATCTAATAAAATTCGTTCAGAATTACGCACAAATATGAGATTCACGTTAACCGATCTGAATAACTCCTCATCAGGAATTCAAAATATTATCAAATGGATTGACAATAATTTCAAACCAACAACTGATGAAGAATTCGTTCAAATTTTCAATAACCTTCAAAACATGACAACCGAAGAATTCAAACAAAAATACAACTCTACAATTACAGATGAAACACTTGGGATTAAAACGATTTCAGGATTTGATCTGATAAAACGCTTCCGCGGATATGAAGAACGTATTCAAAATAGTGTATACAATATGCTATTTTACGAACAATTCGGATACAATATCCAAATGAGTAAAACAATTCCATCCTATGAGTACAATAAATTAAATAAAGTAATCCGCGGAGCATACTACTCCGGTAAACGAACTTTTGACGATCTCTATCTGGATTATTATTATTCACTAAAATTACTTAGCCTTGATAAGGCTTACAACAAAATAAAAGATATGGCTTTCCGCAAATACGGACTGTTCCCTGCATATCCAAAAATGAACGTAGAATCAAAAGAAGAAGTTCAAAAATTAATTCAAACACTATATGATGAGATTTCAGACTCTATTGATGCTATCGATTCTTTTAAAGTTCAAGCACAAACTATTACACTTGTTAATGACTTGAACAAAATAGCTGACAAAATAAACAACGATTCAATACCGCCTACTACCAAACAAAGAAATCTTATTATTAAAAAAATCTCAGAATTTCTTGAAGTAAACGGCGAAGATGAATCAATAAAAGAATCTGTTGATGCTGCGCAAATGCTATTAACACTTGATCAAAATGCTTCAGCAAAAGAATACAAACAATTGATACAAGTTATATATGATGAGATTTCAATGTATGAAACAACTGTTGATGGCAAAACAATGACAGATGCTGCTATAAATCAAATAAAAAGCATAAGAACAGCAAAAGATAACTTTATGATGAATGTTATTGATCCTAAATATCAGAAAAAAGGTTACGAATTATTAGATAAATGGATAAGTGCAGCAATTAAAAAACGTCCGGATGCCGATGAATATTTTAGAGATTTTGAAATATTCTATGATAAACATAAAATAATCAGATCTCCTGAAAAAATGCTTGGTGAATATTTACTGCTGCTTGGACAGGATCCTGATAAAAAACTTACAGAAACACAACAAAACACAATAGATGAAGTTAAAGAAACATATAGAACAAATCTGCAAGCACTATTATTTAATGCAAATATTCTCGAAATGCAAAGTATATTAATGGATTGTGCAGCTAACGCAAACCTTAATATCGTACGTGATGAATTTAAAAATTCTAAAATGCTTCTTAATAATGGTATGATTATTGATATGGATTCTGATTTTGCAATTTCAGCAATGCTTGCACCGTTAATTGCAGATTCAGATCTTGATACAGCTGTAATATTCATCGAGCAACTTGGTCTATCTGAAAAAGTAATAGACATGCTTTTTAGAAATGCAAAATTTAAAGAAGCATACAATAATATCAGAAGAATAGATAATATTTTCTTATCAGTTTCAAGACAAATAGGTATAGTACAAAGAGAACTGAAAACTTTAGAAAATCTTGATAATGATCCTGATTACATTAATCGAATTAATACAGCAAAAGACAATATTATCAGGAAATTTAAAAATACAAATTACAGAAAAACATCCAAAATAATTGATGCTACATTCCAGAAAGTACTTGAAGAAATAGAAAAGAATCCACAATCTTCAAAACTTGCCTACCTGTACTTGTTCTTAGATAGTGCAAAAACAGCTTCTATATATATGGCACAGAAAGAAGTTGAGAATTTAAACCAAGAACTTCAAGAATTCCAACGAAAAATAGATTTGATGAGAAGATTGAAATTACCAAAATTTTCACCTGCAGAACATCAACGACAACAATATCTGGAAGAAGTAAACAAAATCGAACAATTTTTACAAAAGCATACCAGACATTATAAAAATTTAGATTTATCTACAGGAGAATACGAAGGTTAAAATTAATTAAACAAAATAAAAGCCCTAGAACTGAAATCAGTTCTAGGGCTTTTTTCTTATATAAATTAATCTTTTTTCAAAAAGTCAGGAACATCTAAACTGATTGATGGGCTAGGAAAACCTGAATCAGTTGAAGAAGTTGATCTGCTTTGGAAATATTCTGCAGCAGATAATTGTGCAGAATTCATTGAACTTTGATTATTTTTTTCTGCAAAACCGGTTGCAATTACAGTAATTTGAATTTCGTTCTGGAATTGATCATTGATTGCAGTACCGATAATAACATCTGCATCATCTCTCACAACATTGTTGATAATATTTGTAGCATCAGTAATTTCATATAAAGTCATATTAGAACTTCCTGTAATATTAACAATAATACCTGAAGCTCCATCAATTGAAGATTCGAGCAATTGAGAATTAATAGCCATTTCTGCAGCTTTAATTGCTCTGCCTTCACCTTGCGCTCTACCAATACCCATTAAGGCAGTACCGGAATCTTTAACAACTTTTTTAACATCTGCAAAGTCAATGTTAATCATACCAGGAATTGTGATGATATCAGAAAGACCTTGAATACCACGGTATAGAACTTCATCAGTTACACAGAATGCTTCTCTTAAACCGATTTGTCTTTCTACAACTTGTAATAATTTATCGTTAGGAACAACAAGAATTGCATCAACATATTTTTTAAGTTTTTCAATACCGGATTCAGCTTGAGCCATTCTTTTTTTACCTTCCCAGCAGAAAGGTTTTGTAACGAAAGCAATAGTTAAAATACCTAAATCTTTAGCAATTTGAGCAACAATAGGAGCTGCACCTGTACCGGTTCCTCCGCCCATACCAGCAGTGATGAATACCATATCTGCACCATCTAATGCTCTTGTGATTTCATCTTTCATTTCCATCGCTGCTTTTTCACCTGTTGAAGGGTCTCCGCCAGAACCTAAACCTTTAGTTGTAGCGTTTCCCAATTGCAATTTATGTTCAACAGTACTATATGTCAAAACTTGCAAGTCAGTGTTCATAAGCCAAAATTCAACACCTGCAAGTTTTGCTTTAACCATTCTATTTACAGCATTTCCGCCGCCACCGCCAACGCCGACAACTTTAATTTTTGTCGGATTTATATGTGATCTCTGGTTACCTGAGTAACTTGATACGATATTTTCCATTATACCTCCTACGTTTTTAATTATATTATATACGAAAAAATCAACTTTTCACGTATTTGAATATTTCGTAATAATTATTAAGGAGTATATAATGACAAATTATGCCTGCAGATCTAATTTTTTCCCTTGATGATTTGCCTTAAAAGCAAGTGCTTGCATTTTAATCTGTTCAGCCTGACTCGCAACTTTATAATCCTGAGCAGACGGATCCCCAGGTGCCAGCGCTGCTCTTATTACAGTATTTGCATGGTCAATTGTTTTTTGCGGATTCGACTTATTTAACACAGGCATTTTTATCGGAACATGTCCTGATACAGGAATACCTTCCGCATTACGTTCAATAGAAATCGCACCTGCAAAACTACCGCCGGCAGCTTTATGTGCCATCTCATGCGCATAAATATGATTATAATTTCTATTAATTAAATCCTGTTTTGCCACACTATTTAACATACCTACACACTCCTGCTAAAATTGTAGCAATTTGTTTGAATTTTGTCAAGATATGAAAATTATCTTATTAACTTATAGACTTATAAAATCAAAAACTATATAATTATTGATATGGCAATATTAGAAGTTAAAAATTTAAACTTGGGTTTTCAGAGTGAAGACATATTCATACAAGCGCTTTATGACGTTTCGTTTTCACTTGAAAAAGGCAAAATGCTATCAATTGTAGGGGAATCAGGCTGCGGAAAAACAATGAGCGCAATGAGCGTACTTAATCTCATACCTAAAACTGCTCAAATCACATCAGGAGAAGTAATTTTCAATGGTGAAAATATTTTAACAAAATCTCAAAAAGAAATGCAAAAAATCAGAGGGTCAAAAATTGCACTAATACCACAAGATCCTATGACTTCATTAAATCCATTATACACTGTTGGAGACCAGCTTAGAGAGATTTTAAAGATTCACCAGAACCTTGAAGCGCTAAAGAAGCAGAAGAAAAAGCCATTGAAGCATTTGAAGCAGTGCAAATACCTGCGGCAAAATCAAGATTAAAAAATTATCCTCACGAATTTTCGGGCGGTATGAAACAACGCGCAATTATTGCAATGGCGCTTGCCTGCCAGGCAGAAATTTTGATTGCAGACGAGCCGACAACTGCACTGGATGTAACAATTCAGGCACAGATTATGAATTTATTAAATGATATTAAAACAAACAGTAACACGTGCAATACTTTTAATTACACACGATCTGGCATTAGTAAGCGAGAATGCAGATGATATTGCCGTAATGTATGCAGGCAGAATCGTTGAAAAAGCTCCAAACAAACAGTTTTTTGACAATCCAAACCACCCGTATTCAAAAGCACTATTAAAATCTTTGCCATCCAATAGAGGAGAAAAATTAGAAACAATAAAAGGCAGACCACCAGTATTATCTCAAAAAATTGACGGATGTAAATTCAACCCGCGCTGTGAATTTTGTATGGAAATTTGCACCCAAAAAGTTCCACCACTAATTGAAATTGAATCAAACCACAAAAGTGCATGTTTTTTAAATAAGTGATTTCACAGCAAGTAAAATCAAAATCACTCCGCCGCCGCTTTCAAGGTATTTAGCGGGAATCTTTTTGATAAAACTTCCAAGCCAAAATCCGCCAAGTGACATCAAAAATGATCCCACTCCAATTATTATTCCTGCATTTAGAAGATTCGTTGAACTTAAACGCAATGTTGCACCTGACACAAGCGCATCAATACTTGTTGCAACACCAAGCCCAAGTAAACAACGCAAACCAATACACTGAATTTCCTCATCTTTCGGAACAAATGATTCTGCAATAAATTTCACACCTAAAATAAAAAATATTCCAAAAATTATCCATTTACTAAACGGAATAAGCAAATTATAAATATAATCCGCGCCAATATAACCTATAACAGGCATTCCACCTTGAAAAACGCCCATCACAAGCGCAAGTTTTAAAGAATTTTCAAACCTGTTTGACTTAAAAATCAAACCTTGTGAAAAAGATGCAATAAAACAATCCATTCCAAGCGCTATTGAAAGTAAAATAATATCAATTAAACTCAATTTCTACCTCAAACAATCTTTCCCAGGGGTAAATGTATTTAACATTTACTTCTGTTCCAAAAACTTTCCCAAGAGTTTCTTCAAAAGATTTCATACCTGCATTTAGCTTATCAATATCCGGTTTTTTCAAAGCCTGGCGAATATTAGCCTGATAAGCCCAATCATCCAAAAATCTTGTCATTTGCAATTTTTTAAACGCATTTTCATTATATTTTTTTGCCAGAAACTTAACTTTTGCCGCACAGATCAAACTGCCAAGAGTATTTGCTGAAGTATTCCATGCAGAATATCCGTAAAAATATTTATCATTTATTTTATTTTTAAATAATTCTTCCACAAAATTATTATCCGAACCATTTGCAAATCGAACATCAGCAACCATATATGGTTTATCAGGTACGGTGAATTTTCCTGAAAACATTTCTGTATTTATCCCCATAACAATTTCACCCTGATTATTTTTGAAATTATTTACATAGAGTAAAATGTCTGCCCTGTCGTATTCACAAACCTCTATCCCTGCAAGTTCTAATTGTCCGAGAACCGATTTCTCCACCGACACATCCTCGTAATTAGAAATTAAATCCTTACAATCAGGTTCCAAAAATATCGGGCAGACTTTTACATTTCCTTGAATCGCACGCGCTAAAAGAGTTAACGGGATTTCATCTGCCCCTGTTTTTGTAAACCCGCCCAGCGTCTCCAAAAATTGCGCTTCCTGAACATTAAAACCATACTGCGCACAATCATCTTTTGAAAATATCAAAGTCTGAAAAAGCCCGTCTTTCTGCCATTCAAGATATGTTTTATTTATCTCAAAATTTCGTTTTCTTGTATTCAGATAATCATCCAAAATCTCAGAAGGAATCACATTTGTAATACAACTTTCACAACCTAATTTGTGAGTCTGATATGAGTAATCAAAAATCTTTTTACCCCATTTTGACCAGTACTCTTTTTCCTCAATATTGTAATTATTATTAGAAATCCGCATAATACTTGAAAATGCATAGATTTTACAATCTTTTTGCAGTAAGATTTCACGCAAAACTTCAATGCGTTCTTTTATCTGTTCAAAACTTTCCGGACAACGTCTGGAAGGTATCAAACCACCATACGCAAGTGTATCTAATGATAAAACAATAGCATCAAGTTTTGACAAACCTTTCAACCATTCAAACAGCGCATTAATATCAGCCTGTTTAGTCAAATCCCCAAGCAATTCACGCTCAGGTAAAAAAAACTCTATACTTGAATCAATTTGCGAAACCAATTCAGGCAAAGTATAACACACAGGTCTGTTATCTATTGGTACAAATGCTATCTTCATAATACTTACATTGTATGATAAAATATAAATAAGGCAAAGGAGTTTACAATTATGACCTGCGACAAAAATCCAGAACAAATACAGAGTATGTTTGACGAAATTTCTAATTACTACGATAAAATGAATAATTTTATTTCATTTGGCACACATTATATTATAAAACTCCTGGTCATTAAAAAACTTCAAATCACTCCACATACTACTATTCTCGATCTTTGCTGCGGAACCGGAGATTTCACACAAATTATTACAAAATTATATCCGCATACAAAAATTATCGGAGCAGATTTTTCTCAAAATATGCTAAAAATTGCCAAAAAGAAAAATCCTAAAGGAGTTTTTCTTCAAGCAGATGCAACCAGTCTGCCATTTAAAGATGATGAATTTGACTATATTACAATGGGATTTGGACTGCGCAATATTGAAAACCGAACCAAAGCACTAAATGAAGTCACAAGAGTTTTGAAAAATGGGGGGAAATATCTTCATCTAGATTTTGGCAAACACACAAAAATCAGTAAAATTTTTGATATATTAGTGCCGTTTATCGTGAAAATTTTTAGAAAAAATGATAAACATTACAGTTATCTTCTAGCTTCAAAACAAGAATTTCCAGAACCAGAAAAACTTATTGAAGAATTTGAACAACATAACTTTAAGTGTATACAAAAATGTGACTATTTATTCGGTACAATTTCAGCTCAAATTTTGCAAAAACATCTTTAAATTTAAAGCTTAAAGAACTCGATTTTTATGTCCGCCTGTCAAGTAATCACTAATACCCTCAAATGTTGCTTTTAAAATATAATCAACAGCTTCTTGAGTATCATAAGCAACGTGAGGAGTAATAATTACATTTGGGAGTTTTGCCAATTCCTGAACAGAATTTGAAGTCTGCATACAAGCTACAGATGATTTATCACGATTATCATCATTTACCGAAAGCACCCCCGAACACGCCACAACATCAAGCCCGATACCTTTAAATTTACCCTTTTGCGCAAACTCTAAAAGCGCATCAGTATCTACAAGTTCGCCACGTGCAACATTGACAAAATAAGAACCTTCTTTCATTTTGCTAAATTGCTCATAAGAAAACATATGATAATTTTCAAGAAAATATGGCAAATGTAAAGTTACAATATCAGAATTTTCCAATAAACTGCCCATATCAACATATTCAACATTATATTGACTAATTAATTCATTCTTGGGTCTAAGATCATAAGCAAGAATTCTCATTCCTGCGCAATGAGCAATTCTACAAACAGCCGAACCAATTGCACCTGTTCCAATTATACCAAGCGTTAAATTATTCAAATCCCGTCCGCAAAAATTTTGGTAAACTAATGACTCGTCCTGCTTTGCAGTCAAAATTTTCTTCATATTTCTAACAAGCATTAACATTAAACATATTGCAAATTGTGCAACAGCAGTTCCTCCATAAGCATCTACATTCAATAACGCAATATTTTTATCGCGGCAGGAATTTATACAAATATGATCGTAACCCGTAGATCGAGTGGAAATTACACGTACATTTTGAAATTTTTCTATAATTTTACTATCAATCGTAGAAGTTATGAAAACACTAATAATCATCGTTTTCTCAAAATCTTCTTCACTTAAAAGTCCCAGTGTAGATTCATTCAAGCTTTCTTTGAAAAATTTAATATCATAATTTTCAAAATTATTTTCCTGAAAAAATTTTTCTTCAGACTCTCTATAATCAAAAAATAACATCTTACATGCCATAAATCTTCTCCTTTTTAAAAAATTATTCCTTCTCACCAACAAAAAACTATTGCCATAAAGTCTACAAAAAGTACTAAGAAAAAATTACCCTAAAGTGTAATGAAAATGCATAAAAAAACACGTATCTTAAAAAAGAAAGGAGCCCCAGATGAAACACGATTTAATAGTACGTGAACCTGAACTATATTTTGACAGCATCCATCAGGAACTTGATAATTTTCTACGCGACACGTTTATATCACACGCATTCGGACACCCGCTTAATGTAATAAAAAACTCAATCCTAAGACCAGCAGTCGAAGTTATCCAAAATAAAGATAACTACAAAGTAAAAGTCCAACTTCCAGGAATAAAAAAAGACGACATAGAAGTCGAAATAGATAATGATTTTATGACAATATGCGCCCAAACCCACGAAGAAAAAGAAGAAAAACAACAAGAAGAACATAACATGCGCTACCATACATCAGAATTCCGCTATGGCAAATATCAGCGAACAATTTCCTTCGACCAGCCAATCAAAGCCGATGAAGCCGAAGCAAAACTTAAAGATGGAGTTCTTTGTATAACAATTCCAAAACAAAAAATCGAAACTAAACAACCTAAAAAATTAACAATAAACGACTAACAGATTTGTACTCCTAAGCCGAATTATCCCCGGAGATTACGGGGCATGCAATTTAGCGGCAGGAATACAAACGGCTGCAGAACCGGCCCCGCATGATCCGGTTCGTCCTGATAATAATAAGGGATTTCAGCCGAAAGAAAAAGTGGCGATTTTATTCTAAAATCGCCACTTTTTAAACAATATAACCATACTAGGCATGCCCGAAAGAATAATTTGTGAAATATTTTACAAATCTTAATGAGCAATAAAAACATGGAAAACCATGTCAAATCATGCTTTCCCACCATTTAAAATTACCAAATACATGATATAGCATGCTTTTGCGGGGTTTAAAATCGTCAAACACTCGCTATTAAAGGAATTCACCTCAATGTTACAAAACTTCATAACAACATGTCCCAACCTTGAAAAAAAACTCTTATTTTCTATAATAAAAATATGAAGTCGCAAGACATTGATATAGACGGCTTTAGGGGAGATTAATCGATATATATGTAAGATATCGATTCGGATAGTTAACAAGACAAAGTGGAGATTTATAAATTGTTTAGAAGTAGGGATATGGGAAGAGCAGTTGCCGTCAGAAGATGGACTACAACAGCGTTAGAGTGTTACAAGAGAGGTTGTAATTGCGAAGGTTGTTTCTATAGAGATTTCTTTAGCGGTTCATCACAAAAATGCCAGATGAAAGCATCTGTTTTAGAATTAGTTAGAGTTATCGGAACTCCGGATGTTGAATTACCACAATTTTTAGCAGATGAATAATTTCAATTAGGTGTAGATATTACTGAAAAGTAATTGGTAACAATATCTACCCCCTTTAAAAATTATTCAAATTGTGTTATACTGACAAAGCAGTATTGAAAATTGGAGGTTATAGATGCACATTCACGTAAACGGCAGAAACATTGAAATTACAGAAGCTATCAAAACTTACGTAAAAGAAAAAATCGGTAAAGTAGCTACCCGCTATGACCAAATTCAAGGAATTGACGTAGTTTTATCAGTAATCAAAAACCCTGCTGCTGAAGGCAAACATATCGCAGAAGTGATTGTTAAAACTAATACAGGTTCTATTAAATGCGAAGAAGCTGCAGAATCTATGTATGCTAGTATCGATCTTTTAGCTGATAAACTAGCTAGACAAATCACTAAATTAAAAGACAAAAATATATCTTCAGATAAAGCTTCTATCCGTACTGACATCGTTGAAGAAGTTGCAGATGAAGAAGCTGAAGAAGTTAAAGCTATTGAAGATTAATAAATTTTCAAATAAAAGAATTAAAGACGGTTGGAAAATTTCAACCGTCTTTAATTTTATTCCTTTTTTATGGCTTAATTTTACCACGTAAAAGCAAAGTTAAACCTGAAATTACAGCAACACCTGCAGCGGACATTAAACCCGTTACAAGTGACGATACTTTTGTTTTCTTATCAAGATTCTTCTTAAATTCATCCACAGTCATTTGGCCATCCCACATTTTTCCATCTTTTGTCCTTCCGCCAATCGGGATCTTACCATCTTTAGCATGAGCGTCAATCTGAGACATTGCAAGATTATTAACCTTTGATTGAACAAAATAAGAAGAAGCAGCACCACCAAGTAAACCGGCACCCGCCATAATTCCCATACACTTTACCACACTTGCCATAATTTCAAACCTCCTAAACCAAAATAAGATTATTTATATTAAAACAGATTTTTTACATTTTTTGCCATTATGTAACAATTATTAAAATTATACCCTATACGACAACTTGCATTTTTTTAACAAGAAGCGTATTATAAAAGGGTTAAGTTTTCTTAATTGAATGTTTTAAATTTTATGTTATTAGGGTAGAATAGATTTATGGCAACTCAGGAAAAATTATATTCGGATATACCACCGACAAAACTAAGAAACAAAGAGGAGAAATTCAAACCGGCGAAAACAAATCGCTTCTGGTTAACTATCGCAAGTTTATTCTTCTTTAATATGCTACAAAACAGATTTTATGCATTTCGCTATACCGGTGTAGAGAATTATGAGCAAAGGGATACAGAATGCCCAACAATTTTATTTGCTCCTCACTGCAACTGGTGGGATGGTATTGTATTATATAATATTACTCATAGAATTTGCCATAAAGAAATTCGTTTGATGGTTGAAGAATTGAACAGATTTCCACTATTAAGACACGGCGGAGCATATTCTGTTAACAAAAAATCTGCACAATCAGCAATGAAAGCTTTGCAATATTCTGTTAATTTACTGGGCGATTTAAGAAATATTTTATGTATTTTCCCTCAAGGAATTATTAGACCGCCTCATTTTAGACCGTTTAAATTCCAAACAGGATTAACCTATATCGCGCAAAATGCCGTTAAACGTTACGGAAAAATTAACTTAATCCCGGTATCAATTGACTATTGTTTTTTGAGAGATAATAGACCTGAGGTTATAGTAGATTTTGGAAGTAGAATCGAATTAACAGACAAAAAAATTGATCGACACGATTATACAAAATTTTTGGAAGCAAAATTAACTGAAACCTGTGATAATCAATTCAGAAATATTTCTCAGGGGAAAATTGATGATTACAAAATTTTATTTAAACAACATTTAAAATGGTACAGACGTATTGAACAACGTTTGAAACGTATTGATTTGCCTGATGTTTCAGGAGTATAAATTGATACTAAATTTCAAAACAGGATTTTTCAGGAAATTTTTTAGTTAAAATTTCCTGCATAAGAATTCTATCTTTGTTTTGAGTTTTTTCACTATCATTTACACAAACAAATTTGCATTTCTTTTTATCAAGATTTTTTAAATTTTTCTCAATACACTTAGCATACACTGATTCCTCTTTAAAAAACGGGTTCCATTTTGGTTTTTCAACACATTTTATCTCTGCTAAATCATTTGCAAGCATATAATAACTAATTATACTTCGCTGCACAGATTCAAACTCTCTAAACTGCTGCAAAGTCGTCTTATCAAATTCAGTTTTAAATTCATTTATACAATCAAGAAAATAAGACTTGCGATATGCATCAATGTTATGATGAGGGAAATATGGTGGAGTATTAAGCCCAAATTTTTCTTTTATCATATTATAAGCTTTAGAAACAGTATAACCATATTGATGTTTATATTTTTTATTATGAATTTTTTGTCTCATTCTGCAAACAGGTTTACCATTTACAAAAAAATCATCCTCAATTACATCATTCCAGAACATCATATCATCATTTGCAAAAAGAAAATATTCAGATAAATCCTTAATATATGGCAAACGACATTCAATAGCCATAGAATTAAATGTCGGGAGAGCCTCTAGCGGCATTATTTGCTTATGATCAACTATTTGAACTTTAGTATTTTTTAAATTTAGCCATTTTGGCACTTGGCTATCTGTTACAATAAAAATCTTCCTAATCCACGGGGCATATTTTTCGACAGATCGAAGCGAATACATAAGTTCATCTGATTGAATATAACGACAATCATTTGCCGCATCTTTTACAGGTTCACGCCCCAGAAACTCTAAAGTTTTATTTTTCTTTTCAAGCCAAGCCGGATCACTACCATCGCACCAAAGATAAACCAAATCTATATCCATTTTATCTCCTAAAGTAACTCTTTTTTCACCTTTGATAAGCTTGAAACTATAGCATTCATGATATTTTCACAAAAAATCAGCTCTGCATCAGAAGCATTTGATATCATATCAATAAGCTTATCTTTTAAAGGATGATTAGTTGATTCTTTACTAAACCCAAATTCCCGCAAATCTATTTTCAAAACAGTCACAAGCATAAAAAAAGTCTTTAAGGAAGGAATATAATATCCGCTTTCTATTCGTGAGACATGCTGCACGCTTAAATCAACCAACTCTGCAAGCTGCGCTTGGGTAAGATTATTTTTCTTACGGTAATATTTTATTTTGTCTGCCAAAAACTGTTTATCATCAAATTTCATTATAAAGTTCATCCTTTCTTATAAAATATGATGTAAACAACAATTTTAAAATTAGCCAAGCATACAATATTAGCTAAAAATAAACATATACGTATATAAAAACTTAATGTTTATGCACATAATAGCAAATTAATGCTATTAATATACGTATGCATTATGTAAAATACAGACCACTATTTATGTTAAGACCGAAATTTTACAAAGCTCTATATTACACTTATTTTAAAAAATTCTAATTGCACGCGGTAAAATTCCAAGACAATACGAAATTGCAACCCCATAATTTGTAATAGGTACACCATTTTGATTTGCAATTAAAATCCTTGATAAAATTTCACGACGATTTGTCATACAAGCACCACAATGAATAATCAACTTATATTGCATAATATCAGGGAAATCATGCCCTGAAATATTATCAATAATTAACTTTTTACCTGTTTTCTTTCTCAAAAGATTAGGGATCTTAACCCTGCCAATATCATCGTCAATAGCGTGGTGCGTACAGCTTTCCAAAATCAAAACCCTATCACCATCCTTAAGATCATCAATTGCCTGTGCACCCTTAACAAAAGCCCCCAAATCGCCCTTCAATCTTGCAAAAAGCACCGAAAAAGATGTCAAAGGAATATCGTCAGGAACAATTTCTGCCACCAGTTTAAACGCTTGTGAATCTGTAACTACAAGAGATGGCGGCGTTTTTAAATTTTCGAGAGCTTCCTTTAATTCAGTATCTTTAACCACCATATTTACACAATTTGAATCCAGTAAATCACGCAATGTCTGAACCTGAGGTAAAATAATCCGACCTTTCGGTGCTTCTTTATCTATAGGAATAACCAGAATTACAGTACTTTTTTCAGGGACTAAATCTCCAACAATTTTTGGAGAATTTACAAAATCTTCCGGCAAAAGCTTTACAACTTCTTCCTTAAATTTATATACAAGATCCCTATCTTCCTGCATAGATGTCACAATTATATTCGAAGTAAACTCCTTTAATTTTGTCAAAACTTCATCATTTGGCTGATTAATGTCAGACTTATTCACAACGATCATAAAAGGAATTCTAAGCTCTTTAAACTTTTCAATAAGAGCCGCTTCAAACTCTCCAACACCATGCCAGTCACAAACAATCACACCTACATCAACGCGATTAAGAACTTTCATTGTTTTTTCTATACGCTGCTGTCCAAGTACAGACGAATCATCAATCCCTGCAGTATCCATAAAATTCACCGGTCCCACAGGCAAAAGTTCCATAGATTTTTCAACAATATCAGTAGTCGTTCCTGCAACATCAGAAACAATCGAAATATCTTGATTCGTAACTCGATTTAATAAAGATGATTTTCCAACATTTGTTTTCCCGAAAATCCCGATATGTAAACGCATTGATTTAAGTGTTTTCAAAATTCCTCCTACAAAATAAAAAACCGACCTTTTGAGGGGCCGGTCTTTTAAAGTTTTTTCAGATTAACCTCTGATACCTAACTTTTTAATCAATTCTCTATATTCGTCAAGATTTTGTGATTTAACGTAAGAAAGTAATCTTTTTCTTTTACCTACCATCATCAAAAGACCTCTTTTTGTAGCGAAATCTTTTTTGTTAGATTTTAAGTGTTCAGTAAGTTCAGAGATTTTTTGAGTCATCATAGCGATTTGAACTGCTGCTGAACCTGTGTCTTTTTCGTTTTTCCGAAGTCTTTAACAATTTCTTGTTTGTTTTTTAAGTTAATTGACATATTAGTATTTCCTTTTTGCTTGTGAGGTATAACTTTGGATAGCCTTTCAGCTGTCCTCATTTACCCCTGTTGAGTGATTATTGGCGTAAGCACTCTACAGACATGATAATAATACACTAAAACTCAAAAATCAAGGGGGTAAATGAGTTACGGACACCTTAATACTTCTCTGGTTACACGCGCACAGCGGGGGCCTCGCCGAGCGGATTTTGGCAAGAGTGAAGCGTTAGCGAACTCGTCCTGGTGAGAGCGGCGTTGAGACGGTCGAACCGCCAATAATCCAAGAGACGGGGCATTTTGCTACCAATTTCCTTGTAATTTCTCAGGTTCACGCGTACAGCGGGGTGCTCACCGCACGGGGTACTTTGCTACCAGTTACCTTATAACTTACAAAGCTGCACACGCTCCGTGGGGGTGTTCGCCACACGGTGTACTTTGCACAAAAAAATCCCCGCATTATTTGCGGGGTAAAATTTCTACACTACTTTTCTAACCTATTTAATCTAATTCACATTTCTCTTATCTTGAGGAATCGTAATTTGTTGTTTAGTATTTGAAATCTTCTGTATTATATGTTTTGCCTTCTTTTTTAGCAATTTTAGCAATAATGTTATCATAATTTTGTGCAACATCATTGTTTACATAGAACCAGCTGCCCATTTCTTTATCAATAGCGGCAAAATCATCTCTGCATTCGTCATAAATGCCTAATTCAGTTGCTTTATCACGTAATGCACGTGCAATTTGTTTACCATATTTAATTTTTTGGCTTCTGTCTGCATCATACATAAATGCAGTCATAAATGATTCACTTTTTTCTGCACCGTGATATTTCTTCCAACCAAGCATAATATCTAAAACATTATCCTTAGAAACAGTATCACAAACTGCATTAAATTCATCATTATCAGTGCCAATACGGTATGTTGCATCATAGAATCTGTCAATTAAGCTTATAATATTGGCAGAAAATTTGCCATCTGCACCCTGTGCTGATTTATCATCTGCATTATCTTCAGAAACTTCTTCTGCTTCATCGTTATTATCAACTTCGTCTACATTTTCATTTTGTTCAGCTTCTTCTGATTCATTAACATTTTCATTGTTACTGTTATTATTATCAACTTTTCCAATTTGTGCTGCATCTTTTACAATATTTCTAATTTCAGTTTCAATTTCATTAGCTTTTTTATTTGCAGTCTTTGGATCAAGATTGGTTGATTCAGTAAGTTCTTTTAACTTTTCTTCCTGTTCTTTCAATCTATCCAAAAGCGCATTGATTTCATCTGCATATTTTTTAGTATCTTCATTTTGTAACATTGCATTTAACTTTTGAGTAGTCATTGCAATATTACTCAAACAATTATTAATAGTTGCACTTGTCATTTGATTCAACACAGGGTATAACATAGCATTAGCCATATTATTTACAACATCCGGATTGATTGGAGCCTGTAAATTTAATCCAGGATAAAATCCTGTATTCATTTGAGCTTGCGCTGCAGGGTTAAGATACATACCAATGTTACCACCAACATAATCCGGCATAGTAAATATTTGAGTATCGCCACCATAATTTGTAACGCCCATTGGTAAAATGTTCCAGAATGGTAAATTTGCGTATGATAAGTTGGTAACTGTCATAATCTTTTCCCCAATTTCTTTTTTGTTCCTCGTATTTATATAAAAAATTTTTCTCTCAAAAAATTGCTTATTTTTCCAATTTCCATGCCCGAACTTACTAAATTTCTTATTATAATTGTATTTCGGCAGCATACCTACCGTTACATTTCTTAACGTTTATAAAACAGACACATTTATGCTATGATGTAACATATGAAAACTTTAGCAAGATTTATACAAAATAAAAGAGAAGAAATGGGCTTAACTCAAAAAGGATTGGCTATCTCAGCTAATATCCCCCTTGAAACAGTAGAAGAAGTTGAAGCCGGAAAAGAGCTTTTTCTACCAGTTACAATCAGACAGGCGCTGGCAAAAGCCTTAAAATGTGAACCTCAGGAAATTAAAAGCCTTGAAAAAGATATTGCCAGCAACATCGTTTCTCCTGAAATTATTGAAAGCCTAAAAAATCTTATTCTCAATGGTGCCGGAGGACTAAAATGTCCAAAATGCGGTGCGCCTTTAGATACAAGAGTTGCCAAAATGTATGATCTTGAAGATAATTTAATACTTCATCCAAAAGCTCACTGCACAAAATGTCCGTTTCAGATTCATTCATAAATGATTCAACTATCAAAATGATTTACTTTTTTATAAAAAACGTTAAAATCAAAATATGAAAACACTTTTGACAGGTATATTTTTAATACTATTTGGAATATTTTTCTTTGCAACTCCAACATTTGCACAAGATCAGCAAGAAACAACTTATCCGCAAGATTTGGATAAACAAGAAATTACAGAAGATGAATACTGTGAAGATATTGATATTGAAAAAATGTATCGTGACATGCCTGTTCCTGATTTCAAATACATACACAACATCGATCCTGGTGAATATCAAGATACTATGTATTCAACCTGGTCACCGTATCCACTTTTTCGACTCACTGCACCGTTATTTTTTAAAACAGTAGCAATTGAACCGGGATATTACCTGTTAACCCCGCGGGAACACAATGATCAATGGTATATTCTTTTTAAAGAAGCAGGAAAAGTTAAATATATAGTTCCATGCTACAAAAAAGAAATGGTTCCACTGGATTTTTATAAAAATAATCTTCCGCAGGTTAAATTGACGAAAATTCAACTTATACGTGAAAAAACCTTAAAATTTATCGGGAAAAATATTAATAGTTCAAAAAGAAAACCAATTCCTGATACATATCTTGAGGCTTCAGACTTAGATAATAACTTTATTTCAGTAATAGTATACTGGGGTAATTACAGATATTATCTGGTTTTACGAACAATACAATTATAAGCTGTGATATAATATTTTTTAAACAGGAGGAAAAATGAAAAACATAATAAAATTATTTTTAGCAATTGCAGTAGTATTTATGGGTTTAGGTTCTTTTGCTCAGGGATTTTTTAACCCTAATATTGACGTACAGGAAGTTCGTGCAAGCCACGTACTTGTCAAAACAAGAAAAGAGGCTCTACAAATAAAAAAAGATATTGTTAACGGTACTATTACATTTGAAGATGCAGCAAGACAGTATTCACTATGTCCATCAGGTCAAAATGGCGGTGATTTAGGATTTTTTAACCGTAAACAAATGGTCCAGCAATTTTCAGATACAGCATTTGATCTCAAACCCGGAGAAATATCTGATCCTGTAGGAACACAATTTGGGTGGCACATAATCAAAACAACAGCAAAACGATAAATAAAAAAGGATGATTTAAAATCATCCTTTTTTATTGTTACAAAATACTTGAAAAATATTTTTCTTTATGTAAAGATAAACATACGCGGTTAATGCGTTGAAAAATCACGGGAAATATGGCAAGGTAGCTCAGCTGGCTAGAGCGTTCGGCTCATACCCGTAGTGTCAACTACCAAAGCCGAAACCAAATAACTTGATATAAGCGAGTTACAAGGTTAAACCAAAATTAAATATCTCAAATTGTTTCAAAATTGTTTCAATTAAGATAAAACCAAGTTGAAAATTAAATAAAAAAGTAATAGCATGGCTGGGTAGCTCAGCTGGCTAGAGCGTTCGGCTCATACCCGAGAGGTCGAGAGTTCGAGTCTCTCCCCAGCTATTATAACAAAAGAGTTTCGAGATTAACGAAACTCTTTTTTAATGCCTTTGTTTCAGTTTGTTTCAATTTACACATTAAGTATTTTGTTAAATTTTAGAACAAAATTTCTATTGGTGCATAATTTTTTGATAATAATTATTCATAAAATTGGGTTCAATTTGCCTTGCAGAATTAAGCATTCCTTTTAAACTCATAATTTCTTTTTCTGTTTTATCTTCTTTATGTTTTAAAATATAAATTTTATGTTGAAGTTTATTTGGCACTAGTAATTTATTATTTGGCGAAATCACAGTTCCAGTTGTTTTCTTATACTGTCTTTTGTTATAAGTTTTTGTTTTTTTCTTATTTATTGAAAGCCCCTCGCTTTTTAATCTACATATAACATAATCTTTAAATATTCGTGGTATTGGTTGATCACTAGAAAAAGTTAAATCATCTACAAAAAGCGTCATACATATATTGTATGATTTGGCTTTTTTGTAAATATCATCAAAAGTCTTTTTATAAGCCCAATAAGTTAATAACTGACTTGAAGGCGCGCCAGTTGGAAGATGTTCATCAAATGTTAAAATATTTGTCAACAAACTCGCAATATCACTACCCATTTTTAAGTCGTACAGTAAAAATTGAAAAACATTCTGCTTTCTAGAGTTAGGAAAAAATTTTTCTACATCACTACAAAAGAAATATTTGCCATTTATGTGTGTTTTTCCATTATCCACATAGCAACTTCCTTTTATGCCTGCTTTTACAAAGTTGGGAACTTTAATTCTTTGTAACAAATCATTAAATCGTTTATGAATTTTCTTTAAATGTTCTTTTGGTTCTTCTATTTTTCTCTTTTTTGTTTTGTTTTTATCTTGAATGTTGTATATTTTATAATTTGACTCACTCAATGCTAACTTTTCGAGAGCGCTGTAGGTTGGTATAAAAAATATTTCCAAGAGTTTTTTTCGGCTCCTTAGTTCATACAAGGGGCTATTCTCTATTGTATAGGTATTATTTTTTGTTTTCGCCAAGTGTTTTATCCTCTAAAGCTCTTAGTAACATTAACATTTGATTTCTTACAAGATTTTTAAATGGCCCTCTTTGAGAGTCTAATTCTTCGGAGAAAAATAACAAAGCTGATGGTGTTGTACTAAAAAAAACTGCATATTTTTCTATCAAATCCATTGATGGTTTTTTATTTCCCTTTTCAATATCAGAAATATACCCTGCAGATACTTCAATTTTTTCTGCTAAATCTTTTATTTTTGTACCATGAAAAGTTCTTATTAATCTGAGTGCTTCATTTAATTTTGACATAATAGTTCCTTTTAAAATGAAAAAAGAGGAAGTGTTTTTAGCTAAAGTATTTTTCGATTATTGTAAGAATAATTCTTACTACGAGCCATACCCACTTTGGTGGTTTTTTGTTACTCATAATAGAGCCTCCTTTCGTATTTATTCCTGAAATTTTCAGGTCTGCTCCTTTACGAAAGTCTGTAAGAAGTGAACACCAAAATATAGCAACTTCCTCTATTTTACTGCCAGCGAAACTGCTCCCGCTGGCTGAGTGCACCAATAACTCTTTGCTGCTGTAGTAGCTTAATAGCCTGCTACTGTAATACGTATTTAATATCTTTAATAAGAATATAAATAAATACTTATTATCGGTGCCCCCGGTGTTTGAACCGACTATTGTCAATGTTCGCAAACCAATAAATTGGTTTTATTCTATTTGGAGCATTTGACTCCTTACATGACAATAGTAACAAATAAATTTTTATTGTCAATATTTTTCTCTATTGGTGAAAATAATTCTCTAATTCAATTTCCCAGATGCTACAATACAATATCATTCAACGCATTTGCGCCAATCTCGTACAATTCGGGCATCAAGTGGCCGTATTTGTCTAGCGTTACTTGAATTGAGCTGTGGCCCATTTGTTGTTGAATAAATTTAATAGGTATTTTCTTTGCTATCATTAAACTTGCGTAAGTGTGCCTTAAATCGTGAAATCTAATATCTCTTATGCCTGCTTTAATTAAGCAAGGCTTAAAGTAGCGTTTTACCATATTATTAGGATCTAAATATGTTCCTACGCTATTACAAAATATAACATTACCTTTCGGTGCTTTTCTTTTCCATTCCTTAAGTACCGTTATTAAATTTTCAGGAATACAAACATTACGGATAGAGTGCTTTGTTTTTGTTTCCTCAACTCTACCATGGTTAAGACTTTTATTAACTCTTATTAACTTTCTATCAAAATCTACATCATTCCAAGTTAAAGCCAAAAGTTCGCCTCTTCTCATTCCGGTTGCTATTGCAGTTTGCAATAATGGGTAAAAGGTTGGATATTCTGCTTTTGCTGTCTGTAACAATGCCTTAATATCAAAAGTGTCTAAAAACTCCATTTCTAAATGTGGAAGTCTTAAACGTTTTATTGATGTTACAGGGTTATAATTTACAACACCATTTTCTATTGCCTTATTGAAAATACCGCTCAATAAATTTATAGTATGGTTTATGGTTTTATTCTTATAACCCTTATCTTGCATAATCTTTATGTACTCTCTTATTACGTTTGGAGTAATTTCATTTGCCTTAAACCTTTCAAAATAAGGCAATAAATGGTTTTTAAGATACCCTTTATAACCTAAAATCGTGTTTAGCTTACAGTATGACTCTGCGTAATTATTCATAAAACTATCGGCAATGGCTGTAAACATAAGTTGCTTGTTTTTATGAATTAAAGTACCCTTATCAAGTTCTATTCTGATTTGAGCCAAGTAGCTTTCAGCATCCGCTTTAGTTTTAAAGCCACTTTTCATAACTCTTTTGCCTAAATTGTCGATATAATCGACAGTCCAAGCTGTGCCTTTTGAGCCATCCTTATTTGTCCATGTTCTTTTCTTTACTTTTGCCATGAATTAATAACTACCTTGTGGAGTATGATTATTGATATAATTTTGTAGTGTTTCGGGGTTAAAACGTAGTAATTTACCGATTTTGATGTGTTCAATTTTCTTTTTATACACCCAGTCATAAATCGTTGAGATTTCTACACCTAAAATTTCTGCAACTTCTTTTGCGCTCAATAATTTTTTCATAAGATACATTTCCTCTTTTAAAATTGCTTACATGTACCTATACGAATTTTTTGATTGAGCAAAAACTATTGCATTATTTTTAGATAATTTACGGCAGTTGTTGCTGATTTAACGGCTTTAAAGATATAATTCTTATCATTATGAAGTGCTTTAAGCCAACTTGCTACATAACTGCTTGTATTGGTAATGTTCGGAGTAATACCAAATTCGGCACAAAGAAAACTAGAGCCGATTTCTGCAACTAATTCTTCAAAAGCTCTGTCGCTTTCTTTATTAATTTCTAAGCGATTGAGTCTATTTTTATGTCCTGTCCAATGTACCAGTTCATGAAGTAATGTTGAATAATACCCCTCTGTATCTTCAAACTTAGATTTTAAAGGCATATTGATATAATCTTGACTAGGTTTATAAAAAGCTCTCTCGCCTTGATGTTTAATGTCAACTTTTACATTTTTGATTAAATCTTCAATGTCATCAATGCTAATAATTTTCTCGTTTTCTGTATCAAGTTTAATACCTTCAATTTGATCCAAGTTAAAAACGTATTCAGTCCTAAAAAAATGGGTAATGACATTTTCCATATCATTACCCTCATCTTTTATTTCCTTTTTCTTTGTTATGCAAGCTATAATTCTTGTTGCTTTCTCACCCTTTTTAACTTTTCCTTTTAATTGCTTTGCTTGACCAAAACCTAACCAATAATGGCTTGTATAGCCATGTTTTAAATTGCCAAGCCATAGCATCAATGTATTCATACCATTATAAGCCTGCCCCGTCTTAAAGTTTGTTGGTAAAAAACACCTTTTAAAAGGACAATGCCAAGGAACGATACCATCTTCAAGAGCGTTTATTATTTGATTTGTAATATCATCATATAAGCTCATCACTACCCCCTTATTGATTGAAGAAATACGGTTGTAGTAATCGCTCTTATGCTATCTTCTGATTTATAGCCTGTGATAGAAGCTCGAACCATTTTGTCGCAATCTTCATAATGTTTGGCGAGCCATTGAGTTTTGTTTAACAAAGTATTTTTGACAGTTTCATTAACTGATTCTTTTGTTAGCATTTGCTCTGTTATACCCTCATTAATAGGTATAACAATGATTTTATTACCTTCTTTATCAAGCGTAACTTTTTGATTGCGCTTAAGAGTTGGCATAAATCTATCGCCTGCCATACCCCATTTAGTAATCTGCTCTCCGCTGTCTGTTTGAAAGACTACGGTTAAACGCTTACCAAACTTTGTAGTAACCTCTTTGCAAGGGTACTTTACGACCGCATTCATTTTAGTCATTTGCTGACTCCTTTCTATTATTACCAAGGATATAAACACACTGAAAGCCTTTAATAATAGGCTTAAACATCCTTATAACAATAATAGAACACTACTAAAAATATGGTGTCAACTTTTTAAAATAAAATAGAGATTATATTATAATACATATAATCTCTATTTCTTTTTTCATTGTTCTTCTTACCTTTACTAATTTAATTATTATTTTCTATATTCTATATAATCATATTAGTATTAGTATTTTTCTTCTTCTTAATCTTCTTTATCTCTTTGATTATATATACGAAAAAATAGTTACAATAATCACTACAAAATACTATTTTTTTGAAAAATAGCCATTTTAGTTCAAAAGTCTTACGGTTAGAGGGATAGAGTTATTTTGGAAGTCTTTTTACTCTATTTGTTCGAGTGGACAATATAGATCCTCTGCAATTAATTTATTTTTATATTTTTGAAACTCATTTAATAAATTTAGAAGAATAGGGTTTTCAGGATAATGGCCATTAAGTCCTTCATTACAATATCTTATAAAATCATCTATATGTGTAGCTTTTGCATCTGTCCAATTTAAATTGGTACTTAATGCAAAATGCAAAGGTGCAGGATAATAATTATGATCTATTTTTTCTTTAATTATTCCTATGCCGGCATAGACTTTTATATTGCCGTATTTAATGGTTGTAAATGACAATTTCTTGAGCATCATACCAATAGCTTTAAGGTCATATTCTTTTTCTGAAAGTTTTATGTCATTATAACGCTCTGAAAATAAATATCTCATGTGGTCGCGTAAAATTGTTGGCGTAATTAGTAAATTGTAATTATCAACAATTAGGTCTGCGGCTCTCATATCAGGAATATTCATAAAATCATTCCTTAATGAAATTGCGGCCTTGCTTAATTCTGTTGGTACTTGAATTTTACCATTTTGTTTATATTCTTGATAACCTTCTATTAGCCAATTAAATATTCCATCTTTTTCTTGTTGTAATTTTGGTAATAAATCTCTATCAATTTCCAATTCTGTAAATATCTTATTAAATATTATGAGCTGTACTCTGCGAAATAGAGAATGTCCACCATCTGAAGCCTTAGGTAAATTATTTGTTACCCCTATAAATTTAGATGGCAATCTGTCTTCAAGCACCAAATTATTATCAATTTCAATTCTTAAAGTATCATTACCCGTAAGCTGTTTTAAGATGTTTTCATTAATTTTGTCAGTTCCTACAAATTCATTAACATTTATAAATCTTCGTCCTTTTAATTCTTTATAAATATTACCTGTAATTACAGAGTTTTTATTGGTTAAAATGTTCTTACTAAAAGTAATTGAATATTCTCCAACAACTGATTTTAAGGCTTCAATAAGAGTAGTTTTCCCATTTGCACCATCACCATGAAAGAAATAGAATGATTGGCTGCTGGTGTTACCGCTAATTAAGTACCCTAATGTCGTTTTAAAATAATTAACTATTTCTTGATTAGCCGAATAATTTTCAAATATTTCCTCAATAAATTTAGTAAACCTTTTGCATTTTGCGCTTGGATTATAATTAACATTAGAAATTTTAGTTAAATAAAGTTCCTTTGTCTTTTCGTTATGCTCTATAAACTCCCCTGTATCGAGATTGTAAATTCCATTTAAACAGTTAAATAATTCGGGGTGCTTATCAAAAATATTTGCTGATTTATGGTATTTTTTAATTCTTTCTAAAATAGCTATTGAACGCTTTATTAGTAAAAAATCATTACTTGTGCCGTATGGATATACTTTACGAAGTGTGTCATACATTTTTTCAAACAAAAGATTATGGGCATCTAATTCCCATTTTTGCCCATTATATATTGCCCAACTTTTTAATTCAGGCAAATAATAAAAAGCATCTTTATAGCGTGCTTCAAATTCGCTTATTAAATATGATTGCGAAATTTTAGGTTGTTTCTTAGTAGTTTTATTATCATCTTCCATATTTAAGATAATGCTACTAAAAATATAGTGAATAATAAAGAGGGTAAATAAGCTGAATTTTAAATAATATTAAAATAATTACTCATTTGAATATACCAGTTTTTTAAATGCAAAGGTGGTTCAAGACTGCGTAATACATTATCCCAATATCCACTTTTAAAATGAGATTGCTGTTCTTTATTTAATAGGCTTTTCCAAACATAATGCAATTCTTTACCAACGTATGATTTTAAACCATTTGTATAAGTGCAATTTTTATTATTTAAAATATTTAATTTTGTATTCTTGCTATGAGATAAATGTACTACGATATAATCTTCAATCTCATGAGGTCCAAAGTTCATGCCCAATGTTTCTTGACCTAGCATGTGCTGTCTTAATAATTGATAAAACGGTTCATATCCTACATCATACAAACCCCAATCATCAAGGTTAGAAAAATTAAATAGAATATCTTTACCAGCTTTTCTATCTCTTGCGATAATTGGCGAATATCTTGATAGTCTTTCAACACCTTTACCGCCTAAGAATTTACCAGTATTACTTTTTGATGAGTAATGCTCTGTAAACTTCCATTCTATAAGTAATTGCGTTACTTTACCATCTACTATGGCTAAAATATAAGCATCTATGCTTGTTCTGTGATGTCCTCGCATATATCCGTTTTCTTCACCTATTGGCGATTGCTCTGGCCCTATCCATTCAAAAATAACATTGCCATAATCCCTATAAAGAGTTCCGCTAAAATCCCAATTAGGTCCTATTGTAATAATATCACTGGCATTTATTCCGATTAGTTGCAAAACCTTAATAAGATATTCTTTATTTTCGGGTTTTGTAAAAGGATACCAAAAATTCAAACAACTTGCCTGTGAACTAATTGGACTTGCCAATCCGTTATGCGCTTTAATCCTGCCACGTTTTAAAATCTCTAAGATTTCATCATCAAATAAATTAGACCGAATTTTATCGGTTAGCATTGTCATAAAAATACCTCTCTTTCAATAATATCTACATTCTAAGACCGTTTGAAAGTCTTTTATAACAATACTAAAACACCCCTCAAAATGTAGTGTCAACTTTTGAGAGGTGCTAATTTATTGATTTTAGCGTATTTATTCAAAGTAAGTTTTCATAACCGCTTTTAAAATATCCTCATTAAAAATATCACCTCTGCAGTCAATTTTATTTAATTCTTTGCTTGATGAATTTTGCAATGATAATTTTGAGCCTTGAATATTTAAAATACCGATTTTTGAGCTTTTGTTCTTCACTTCATATTTATTGGTTACAATCTTTTTAATATATCCTATTGTCGAACCGCTTCTTTTAATTTCTGCTGATGAGTCGCTACCATCAATTACATAATTTCCGTTACTTCCCTTAATTTCAAATTTCGCCATACTTTAACGCCTTTATAGTTCTATTGTTTCACCATCTTCAACCAGTTTTATTTCTGCATTGAATAAATCTTGATACCTGTTTTTAGATTCCGTATGAATTGGAATAATATATCTGGGTTTAATTCTATCTACAAACTTCTGTAAATCTTTAATATAAGCGTGTCCTGATGTATGAATATGGGTAATAATATCTTTGTACTCATCTAAATAATTTGGTTTTTCTAAATACCCTTTCCACATTGAAAATATTATGTTTAAATCGTTTTTGTTCACTCTTTCAAAGATTTTAGAGTTTATTTTTGAATTTCCCTTGATTACATATTTTCGAGGTTCTTCAATAATTTCATCTATTGATATTTTTTGCTTTGCATACTTCCATAAATGATTATTTTCTTCAAGACTTTTTGTAATACCGTTAGGCGCAAAATAAACCTTAATATTATTCCAATCAAACTGAGGAATATTTTTGTTATTTTTCCCATAAAGTTCAAGAATATAGCAAGTATAAGGATCAATTACTAATGTTCTTTTTGTTTTCAGACAAGACTTATAAACTGTAATAAACCTATCTAAATTTTGAGGTGAAAATAAAACAAGCGGCAATTTAGGTTTTTGAAATTCCTCTACAAACTGAGGAATTAAATCGTCTTCCATTATAATTTCTTGCTCTAATCTGTTTATGGTTGTACCTTCCATAATTAAATAATCAAGATTTTTAATATTTTTTGAGAGCTTTAAACTTTCAAAATAAGTTCTTCCATGAAATCTTATATCACCAGTATAAAGAATAGTTTTATCGCCATTTGTGATTTCATAAGCACAAGCACCACTAATACTATGGTCTATATTATGAGCAATAACTCTAAGATTATCATATTTAATCGGTTTATCAATTATATGTAAATTTAGCGTCTCAGTTTGAAACCTTGTTGTTAATGGTGCAATATTCTTTAAAATTTGATATGTTGTACTGGTTGTATATATTGGTATTTCGGGATTTACAAGTTCTAAAAGCCCGTAGTAGTCAGGGTGTGCATGGGTTAGAAATATAGCTTTTATTTGCGTTGTATCTTGGTTGTAAAGTCCTTTAATATTGAGCTTATAATCTTCTAAAGAAAATTCTTTATTATCCATCGCATCTAATGGAATACCAAAATCAAAAAGAATACGATTATCGTCTTCCTTGATTTCTAATGAGCTGCCGCCAATTTGATTTGTACCACGAAATATTGTTAATTCCATCTACACAAAACAAACCTTGATATTAAATTCTTCTACTAATTTTTTAAGGTTTACCCTTGTAGTATCCTCAAACTCGCAAGCTGGATTAGAGTTTTTAAATACAATTATTGCTTTTCTTAAAATCGGGTTTTTAGTTTTAATTTTCCCGGTTTCAAAATAATCGTTTACAAGTTTTTCTTTATCAGCAGTTTGGTAATATGTTTGAATTTCTAAGCAACATCTTAAAGCAGTTTCAGAAGAATTTTTAAACTTAACCTCAACTAAAAACAATTCGTTCGTATCTTCTTTGTAAGTCAAAAGGTCAATTTTTCCTAACTTATCTGCTTGGCAAGATTTTAAAGGTATTTGATAATCGATAGCTGTACCAATTTCAGATTTTAAAGGATTATAGAAAAATAAACTTTTTACATAATTTTCTTCATCCCTATTTGAGCCTTCTGTGATGTTTTCAAAGAGTTTATTGTGGCTCTGCGTAAAATAGCTTTTTTCTCTGGTTATGGTTTCAATACCACTAATATTAGCATTTTTAATACAATTATTTAATAAATAATTGCTTATTTCTTCGCTATATGAGTTCTTGCTGTCTTTTGTCGAGCCATATGTATTTACAAGGCTATTTGAATATAAACATTTAATATCGTTTTCTAGTAACCTTTTTAATTCTGCCAATATTTCTTCTTTGCTATAACTAATCAATTAAAACCTCGCTAACTGTGAGCAATAATGCCAATTTCCATTAAAAACAAGTGATAGTACAAATTGGCATACTAGAACTCACAAGGTCATTATATAGATTGAGAGGGTCTTTGTCAATAGCCCAACGACCCTATGAATACCTTATAAGAAATAGGTCTATTGGGTAAAATAAGGAGTGGTATATGAAAGAACTATTAGGCAAACGAATTAAAGAATTACGAATACAAAAACAGCTAACACAAGAGCAGTTGGCTGAAATGGTTGATATGGGCGAACGCAATTTAAGCAAAATTGAGTGTGGTATAAATTTTGTTAGCGCTGACACCTTGGAAAAAATCGTCACAGCGTTGGGTGTATCTGCAAGAGATTTATTTGATTTTGATCATCTAAAAAATAAAACTGTTCGCAAAGAGGAATTGCTGAACGCTATCAATAATGATACTGTTGATATAGATTTGCTTTATAGAATTTATCAATCAATTAAGAAGTAATTTGTTTATTTTAAATTTTATTTGTGATAATAGATATTATATGAAATTTATTAATACTTATATTTTAAAATATTTATTGGCTTTTGTAATTATATTACTGTTATCTACATGCATTATAAAGGGTAAATATACCACTGCTATGTATACATTGTTGGGTGCTATCTTATCAGTAATTACATCTTTTGCTTTTGAGGACTACAAAACATATAAAATACATTGCTATTGGAAAGACAATGAGTATTTGATTTATAGAGATTTTACTGAAATATTTTCAAAAATTATAACAGAACTTGCATACTCACTCAAGCTTATTGATATTACTAAACGTATCAATGTTGGCTATATTGAATATCGAAAAATAGATAGTTTAAATAATTTAATTCAAAACTATATTGAAAACAATTCAAACATAATCTTTAATCTACAAAATTTTATGCTTGAATGTGAAAGTGATTTTAATTCATTAACCAATAACTATTTTCATATTTTAACAAGATATTGTCCCAATGAAGAACTTCGATTTGCATATTCATTATTAATTACAAATATCAATAAGTTCAATAGGGATTATTGTGCATTAAAACAAATCATAAACAAAATGAATGTTATAGAAAACCAAAACACTTTGAAAAAATTTATTAATAAATTATTATTTCATGAAGTATTTAAATTAAATAATATAAACATTTTTTACGCTGAGCAATATAATGAACTATTTGATAATATTAAAATGCAAATAAGAAATGTCTCAAACGAAATAGATAGCATTTATAAAATAATTTATCCTGTAGTGGAAAGCGGTTTCAAAAATAATAGATAATTATTTTGTTTCATAATTGTTTCAAGAACATATCAAAATTCATAAAATTTCTTCCAAAATATTAAAAATTACCCTAGAATACATTAAGGGTAATGATTTATAGTTATTGAGTTTTGAGTCTTTTAAATAATTATAAAGCAGTTATTGCAACTCATACCCGAGAGGTCGAGAGTTCGAGTCTCTCCCTTGCTAATAAAAAAGACAGGAATAAATCCTGTCTTTTTTATTTAGTTTTTAGTATTGAGATTGGACGGTCTTTTTGTGCATATAATGCATTATAGACTTTTGGATGGCGACTTATATAAGCCAATCGTCTACACCATCGCCCGTCTATCCCTCACCACATAAAGCTTTTTCAGAGTACAAAAATAATTTAATAATCCACATAACTTTTCTTAAAACGAACACCAACTTGCCAGTTTTGCTTAGTTACTTATTAAAAATATATAAATAATCCTACAAGTTGTTATTTCATGTAGTCTTTACCTTTTACGTCTTTTACGTCGAGTGAGAGGATATCTGCGATTCTAAGTCCGTTATTTATATCAAAGCTGAAAAGAAATGAATTTCTTGGATTTTTCCATACTTTTTATGGATTCGACGATGTTCATTAGTTGCCCCCAATGTTTTAATATTTTGAGCCACAACATTAATGCCCTAAAAGATAGCAAAAATAAAGCCTTTCGACGAATATAAACAAAATCAAACCAAATGATTATATAAATCAGATAAATTTAATACATACGATTAAGAAATTTCTTTGATTTTTTGTAACTTTTCCAACCCAGAAACAAAGTAAAATTACTCAACATTAATTTATAAATATTACATTGACTTTAGGAGAAACATAAATGGCAAAATTAAAAGAAAAAATTTTACGTGCTTTGAAAAATGATAGACAATTAGAAATGACACTAAACGAAGTATCTAAATCACAAGAAAATCTAATCAAGAATCATTCAAATCCGGTATTTAGTAATAAAGATAAAAATAAGATTTTGAAAGGAGATACCAATTTACAAGACATTGGAAAATCCTTATATAGATATAATACTTTACAAGAACATAATTATATAGATGATGCACAAGAAGAAAAAGAGGATATTGAAAATAAAGTTCTGAAAACAGGAATAAGTTATTACAAATACGTTTGGCATGCTGAAAATAGCGAACATACTTGTGATAAGTGTAAAGAATTAGATGGACAAGTTTTTGACTTTTATGATGAAGTACCAGAAAGACCTCATCCAAATTGCAAATGTACTGTTGAAGTGGTAGAAAATTTAGATGATGAAACTAAAGATAATGACAATACAAATAATATTCCATCTCAAAATCCAAATTCTCAATCTGAGCAAGAATCAACATCGCAAAATCCTACCCATCAGAATCCATCACAAGCTAAAATACAAGATTGGATAAAACCTTGTAATGGACCTATTACAAGTGGCTATGGCAAACGAGTTGCACCTGTACCAGGAGCTAGTAGTTATCATAATGGCTGGGACATTGGAGTTCCTATTGGAACACCTGTAAGTGAATAATAAATGGTACTAGAGTTACTAGTGAATATGGGCACATTTCATCTTGGAATGTATCATATGGTCAAGTTGTTAAACAAGGACAAGTTATCGCAAAATCTGGTAATACAGGATATTCTTCTGGACCACATTTGCACATAACAATAAGGGAAGGAAATTTCCAAGGAACAGCAGTAAATCCAAGTAAATATATAAAAATCAATTTTTAATATTTTTTATAAAACCAAAATAATTGTACTTATTAGGATTATTTATTTCTTTTGTTAGATTTTCAAAATAATCCATATTGAAGTTAGGGATTCTTGTGGGGTTATTATCATAATATACCCCTTTGTAATTGTATTGAAATGACACTGGTATTGAATTCTCATATTGATACTCTCCAATAGAACATAAAAAGCCTTTATATTGAGCTTTAAAGAACTTATCCTTTTGAGAATATTTTGTTGAAAATATAGCATGAGTTACATAGCCTTCTCCGTATGGGCATTTTATATTTTCTAAATCTCCACCGGGATCGATTTCTTCCATTACGTCGATAGAATAAGTATTCGATTTTCTATTATAATTGTAAGAATTTAAATCATAATCTAAGTACCCACCATTTACAAATTGAGTATTATTAATTTTATTTTGGAAACACTTTTCACACGCAAGACAATATACAGATGAAAACACAATATTTAACACAAGCAACAAAAATATTTTTTTCATAATTAACCTTTTTAGGTTTATTTTAATCTAGCAAAATATTTTTTGCAATATACAAATGATTATAATTTTTATATCCATCTCAATCTCAAAAAATACAACATATCATTC
>JAAGKN010001053.1_pt1 | contig 51811 bp, 43 predicted proteins | sample 6206371 | NCBI WGS metagenome assembly JAAGKN01 (sample SAMN11533720, study PRJNA540317) | gut metagenome | isolation source: fecal pellets from male and female animal of same cohort | host: Peromyscus leucopus | place: USA:CA | collected 2017
CCCCTTTGATTTCAAAAGTAAAGATAGAACCGCCGCCATTTGGGAAATATTTCTGATACAGATCCTGCTGCTTTAGATTCTCTGAAAGGGAGGGATGATTCACGTTCTCCACCTGCGGATGGGAATTCAGATAATTTACTACTTTCAAAGCATTTTCCACATGACGTTCTACCCTGAGAGACAGCGTTTCCAATCCCTGCAGGAAGAAAAATGCATGGAACGGTGAAAGTGTAGCACCAGTATCCCGGAGAAGAATCGCACGAATCTTTGTCACAAATGCTGCCGCACCAACTGCTTTTGTAAAACTGACACCATGATAGCTTGGATTTGGCTCTGTAAGAGACGGAAACCTGCCGCTTGCCTCCCAGTCAAACTTACCACTGTCAACAATCACACCACCGATTGTCGTTCCATGTCCGCCAATAAATTTCGTCGCAGAATGTACAACAATATCTGCCCCATACTCAATTGGACGCACCAGATAAGGTGTCGCAAAAGTATTGTCGATAACAAGGGGAATCCTGTTCTCATGGGCAATTTTCGCAATTTCTTCAATATCCACTACATCAGAGTTTGGATTTCCTAATGTCTCAATAAATATAGCTTTCGTATTCTCCTGTATGGCGTTGCGAATCTCTTTAAAATCTGCAGGATCTGCAAATGTCGCTGTAATCCCATAATCAGGAAGTGTGTGGGCAAGCAGATTATAAGTACCGCCATAAATATTTTTCGCAGCAACGACATGGTCCCCACTCTGTGCCAGATTCTGAATCGTATAAGAAATGGCAGCAGCACCAGAGGCAACTGCCAGGGCAGCAACTCCCCCCTCCAGCGCAGCAATACGCTGTTCAAACACATCCTCTGTAGGGTTGGTGAGACGCCCATATATATTACCGGCATCTGCCAGTCCGAAGCGTGCCGCCGCATGGTCACTGTCATGGAATACATACGAAGATGTCTGATAGATCGGCACCGCTCTGGCATCTGTCACAGCATCCGGTGTCTCCTGACCTACATGTAACTGCAATGTTTCAAATTTCAAATTTCTTTCTGATCTTGTTTTCCTGCTCATATTATGGTTCCTCCTGTTTCCTTATCAGATTAATTTTCTATGGCTATTTTTTGTTGTAACCCTTTATGAGCTTATCATAGCACATCCCTTTGTTATTGTAAAATACACAAAACAAAGAACTGGTTATAGGATTCTCCTATAACCAGCCTGTACTGTTGTTGAACATAAGGACCATTTGCGAAACATACTGTCCATTGCTTCTGCCTATTTAATCAGAGTTACCTGATATCCCTGATCTTCCACGGCTTTTTTCAATGCTTCATCCGCCACTTCCTCATTCAGCTTTACTACCGCTGTTCCCTTCTTGTGGCTGACCTTTGCCTGATCTACCTGGTTCATGCTTTCCAGCGCACTCTGTACTCTCGCTTCACAGTGTTCACACATCATTCCCTCTACATTCAGGGTTTTCTTCATTGTATCATCCTCCATTTCTTCTATTTCATTCTGATCAGAATGATCTATTACACCACGCCTGCCTGACCGTTTCCGGTCATGGCGTGCATCATGTACTTTTTTAAAGTTGAGTCTGAGTGCATTTGTCACAACACAAAAGCTGGACAGACTCATGGCCGCTGCCCCAAACATGGGATTCAGCTGCCAGCCCAGTATCTTGATAAACACACCTGCCGCCAGAGGAATGCCGATAATATTGTATATAAACGCCCAGAACAGATTTTCATGGATGTTCCGCAATGTTGCCCTGCTGAGGCGGATTGCCGCTGGTACGTCCCGCAATCGGCTCTTCATCAGTACCACATCCGCTGCATCAATAGCAATATCTGTTCCTGCACCAATAGCAATACCCATATCTGCCCTTGTCAGTGCCGGTGCATCATTGATACCGTCACCAACCATAGCTGTTCTTCCTTCTTCCTTCAGCCTGCGGATCACATTTTCCTTCCCGTCCGGCAGCACACCGGCGATGACATCATCCACCCCCGCCTGGGCACCGATTGCCTTTGCCGTCCGTTCGTTATCACCTGTCAGCATCACAACATGAATCCCCATATTCTGAAGCTCCCTGACCGCCTGCGGACTATCCTCCTTCATCGCATCTGCCACAGCAATGATACCGGCAAGTCGCTCTCCTATGGCAAAATATAGTGGAGTTTTTCCCTGAGCAGCCAACATCTGAGCTCTCTCCTCCATTTCCTCCGGTACAGAAACCCGGGCAGAAATAAACTCCCTGTTTCCACCATACAATACTGTTCCGTTCCGCATCGCTGTCAGACCGTTCCCGGGAAGCACTTCGAAATCGGTCACCTCATCCGCCGTAAATCCCCGTTTCTCACCACAGGCAAGGACTGCCTTCGCCAGAGGATGCTCACTTCTTTTCTCCAGAGTAAATGCCGCCAAGAGAAGCTGCTCCTCATCTATCCCGTCTGCCGTGAGAATATCTGTAACCTCCGGTTCCCCACTAGTGATGGTTCCCGTCTTATCCAGTGCCACAATCTGTACTTTACCTGTTTCCTCCAAAGAAGCTGCCGTTTTAAACATGATACCATTTTTGGCACCAACGCCGCTGCCCACCATGATCGCCACCGGCGTCGCAAGTCCCAGTGCACAGGGACAGCTGATTACCAGGACAGAAATTGCCCTCGCCAGTGCATACCCGAATGTCTGGCCACAGAACATCCATACAAGAAATGTAACAGCTGCAACAGCGATCACCACTGGCACAAAAATCCCGGACACCCGGTCCGCCACCTTCGCAATGGGTGCCTTAGTAGCTGCTGCATCACTAACCATGCGGATAATCTGGGACAAGGTTGTATCCTCTCCCACCCGGGTCGCCTCACACCGGATAAAGCCGGACTGATTGATGGTCGCTGCCGATACCGGATCCCCCGGCTCTTTATCCACCGGTATACTCTCTCCTGTCAGTGCAGATTCATTTACCGCCGTACATCCTTCTACAATGACACCATCCACCGGTATATTCTCCCCTGGTCTCACAACAAAAATGTCACCCTTTGCGATCTTCTCCACTGATATGGTCTCTTCTGTTCCATCCCGCTCAATGGTAACGGTCTTAGGTGCCAGCTTCATCAACCCCTTCAGGGCATCCGTGGTCTTTCCCTTCGATCTTGCCTCCAGCATCTTCCCCACTGTGATCAGAGTCAGGATCATAGCCGCTGATTCAAAATAAAACTCATCCATATACCGCATGACCTGATACATATCCATCTGATTCTGCGCCTCTGCCATGGCAAAAAGTGCATAGGTGCTATAAAGAAAAGCAGCGCTGGCACCTAGTGCCACCAGCGTATCCATATTAGGTGCATGATGCCACAAACTCTTAAATCCACTGACAAAAAACCGTTGATTGATCACCATAATAATAATCGTCAGAAGCATCTGTAAAATTCCCATTGACACATGATTGTTTTCCAGTGGTGCAGGCAGCGGCCATCCCCACATCATACTCCCCATAGAAAAATACATAAGTATGAGTAAAAATACAACGGAAGCACACAGACGTTTCTTTAAAAGTGGTGTCTCACGGTCTTTCAGTTCATCACCCATAGAACTGTCAGAATGATCTGTATTTCCCTTCTGGCTGGCTCCATAACCAGCCGCCTCTACTGCACGAATGATATCCTCTCTGGCAGCAGTGCCCTCTACTCCCATAGAATTGGTCAGCAGACTGACCGAGCAGGAGGTGACTCCCTCTACTTTGCAAACTGCCTTTTCCACACGTGAACTGCAGGCAGCGCAACTCATACCTGTTACATTATACTGTTCCATGAATCAATCCCTTTCTCTATTTCATAAGTTTCTGCAATGTCATTACAAGCTCATCTACCGTTTCTTCCTTCCCTTCCTTAATATCCCTTGTAACGCAGGTTTTTATGTGATTGGCAAGTAAAACTTTATTAAAACTATTCAACGCCGCATTTACCGCTGAGACCTGGACAAGAATATCAGTACAGTAAGCATCCTTTTCCAGCATCCCGCGAATCCCGCGGATCTGTCCCTCTATGCGGTTGAGACGATGGATCAGATCCCGATATTCTTTCTCTTCCCGTTCCTTTTTTCTATCATGACAACATTTTCTGTCTTCCACAAACAGCGCCTCCTTCCCTCTGGTCATATTGCCATTATATACCCCCACAGGGTATATTGCAAGCAGATTTTTTATAACAACATTTCAAAAAACAACATTTTTCACCATAATCAGACATTTGGGTAATGACAAAACCTTTTAAAATTGGTAAAATAAATATAAATATATCTAAAATAAAGAGGGGGAATTTTTATGAAATTTTTAGCAGAGTATGTCGGAAGTCTTGTTTTTCTTTTAGGGGGATATGCCTATATGAGTAATATTTCTTTGAAAAAAACTCTGGTTTCCAGTCTGAACTATGTAGAACTGGTCATTGCATGGGGACTTGCCGTAGGACTGGGGCTCGCTACAGCAGTAACGATGGGCGGACCTGCCTACCTGAATCCCGGTGCCGTACTGGGCAGCATGATCTGGAATAATCTGGCAGTCACAGATGCCGCCCTCTATCTTCTTATGGAATTTCTCGCCGCTGGAACTGCCGTACTCGTCTGCATGATATTTTTCTGGGATTCCTTCAGGGCATCGGAAGATATGCCAAAACGCGGCATCTTTTCCGCCTATCCGGTAGAGAAAAATATTCCCTTGAATTTTATCCAGGAAGTCCTGGCAACGTTCCTGTTTCTCTTTCTTGTTCTGCTTTGTATTACCTATAGCGGCGGAAATGCACTGGTCATCGGTGCTGTCGGCTTTGCCGCCGTTGCTCTTCTGGCACTCAGTCTGAATAGTACCGGTTTCAGTATGAATGCCATGCGTTCTGTATTCAGCAGCATCTGGTTCGCTCTTCTCCCTATTCCAAATAAAAAGGGAGAAACTGTGGACTGGGGATATCAGCTGATCGTCAATCTGGTGGGATCATCCATAGGTGGTATCCTTGCTGTCATCGCTGTGGCATGTATACAGAATCATATTTAAAACATCTATGTTCAGGTCTATGTCTGACCTTAAAATTCATAATTGCATTTCTTGTATTGTTATGATAAAATAGAATCATTAATTTGTGTACGGTTTCAAAATTATACTAAAACTAATAAGAGAGGTAGAACATATGGAATTAAAAGACTTTATGGATATGTCGAAATTACAAAAAATTCAGGACGACTTCTCCGATGCTACCGGTCTCGCTGCCATTGCAGTAGACACCCATGGGGAATACATAACAGAAGGCAGTAATTTTACTGATTTTTGTATGAAATATACACGTGGATCAGAAGAAGGAAACCGACGTTGTGTCAAATGTGATACTGAGTGCTCCGGTACCTATTTCTGTCATGCCGGTCTCATGGATTTTGCTTTTGATCTTGTTATCAATGGTGAAAAAGTAGGTTCCATCATCGGTGGTCAGGTACTTCCTATGGAACCGGATGAGGATCAGTTCCGTGCCACAGCTGTTGAACTTGGCATTGACCCGGATGAATATATCCATGCTCTGGATGCGGTTCCGCGCAGTACAGAAAAAAGAATCCGCGCTGCCGCTGGTCTTCTTGAAACGATCACAAACCAGTTAGTCAATCTTGAGTATTATAAATCAATGAATGCTACTCATCTGGATGCAGTACAAAAAGGAATTACCCAGTCCACTGAGGTCGTTACTACGATCAATGAGTACACCAGCCACCTAAAGAAAATCTCAAGCAGACAGCGTATCCTTGCCCTGAACGCCAGTATTGAGGCAGCAAGAAGTGGTGAGGCAGGTGCTGGTTTCGCTGTTGTCGCAAAGAGTATGCAGGATCTTTCTTCCCAATCCGATGATATTTATAAGGACATTGAAAATTCTGTAGAAGAAATTACCACAGCGTTCTCTTCTCTCTCAAATTTGTTCTAAACATTACAATTATAATATTTTTTAAAAGGCTGACTAAAAAAATCCAATTTTTTAGTCAGTCTTTTTTATTGTACATGAGGGCTGTTCGCAAAGCGCACTGCCCATTGTTTCCATACCATAAGCTTCAATTAACCGTTCCCGTGTCCATACTGCATTCGCCGGACTGGTGGATGGCATAACAGTGATCCGCCGTTGTACCAGGGGATAAATATATTTCTCATAAAGCCTTCCAGCTGTTTTGCCATTCGCCAATATTTTTCGGATGGGTGCATGCAATAAGATCACCGAAATATCATTGGGAACTACATCCCGAATACTGCTGTCGCTGGATCCCCGGATACGGCAGCTTGCGATAACATCCCATAAAGCAATATGGGATGTTAGAAGCATATTCCGTTTCTCTTCTATGGAAACTGGTTTCGGACAATTCATCACAGCAGAAATCACATCCCAGAAACGGTTTCTTGGGTGCCCATAAAAAAACCCCTCTTCTCTGGATTTTACAGATGGAAAACTGCCCAATATCAAAATCTCTGAATTACTATCCCAAACAGGAGGAAATTCATGCTGCAGGCTCTGATATTCCATTCTTATCCATCTCCCCTCTGTACGTTCTGTACATCCAAAACAGTCAGTATGCCCTCGCTTACCTGAAACCTGATCTCATATCCGGCAAAGCTCATGCCATAAACACGATCCGGATCCTGCTGATATGCCGGTCTTGGATCTCCCGCCAGAACGCCGCACAAAGCTTTTCTTTTATCCTTTGGCACCTGCTCCAGTAATTCTTTCGGAAAATCTATCGGGATATGATAACCCTTGGTCTTCTCTGCAAATCCTCCACACGCTTCTGGATGGCTGTCAACATAGGGAAGATACGGTTTTATATCAAAGATTGGCGTCCCATCCATGAGATCTGCCCCTGCCACATGAATCACCGGTCCCAGCTCCCTGGTTTTCTCAATACGACACAGCCGCACTGAGGACAGCCCAATTCCATTGGGGCGAAAGGGAGAACGGGTAGCAAAAACACCAACCCGCTCATTCCCGCCCAGTCTTGGTGGACGTACGGTCGGTGACCATTCTTTTCTGACACATTCTGAAAATTGCCAGATAAGCCAGATATGTGAAAACTGATCCAGTCCCCGCAGGGCATCTAAATTTCGATATTCCGGTTCAAACACAATGACAGCCTCCAGTTCCTCTACCAGACCGCTTTGCCGTGGAATGCCAAATTTTTCCCGAAAATCACTATGTATATGAGCGATTATTTTCATTGATAACCCAATCCCCTTTTCTAACACCACAACGGCGCTGTCCTCTGCAAGACAACGCCGTTGTATATCCTTCCAATCAGGAGAAGGATCATAATCTCTTTAAATATTCACCAGTACGGGTATCGATCTGAATTCTGTCACCCTGATTCACAAAGATCGGTACTGCAACCTGTGCTCCTGTCTCCACTGTCGCCGGCTTCGTTACATTGGTAGCAGTGTCGCCTTTCACCCCTGGCTCCGTCTCTGTCACCTCAAGCTCAGCGAACATGGGTGGTTCAATGGCAAAGATATTCCCTTTATAGGAAACCATCTTTACATTATCATTTTCCTTCACAAATTTCATGGCATCACCAACTGCTTCTTCGGTCAGGGCAATCTGCTCATATGTCTCATTGTCCATGAAATTATACATCTCGCCATCGTTGTACAGATACTGCATTTCCTTTTTATCAATATGTGCCTGCGGATATTTTTCATTCGGGCGGAATGTTGTCTCTACCACACCACCATCCACAACATTTTTCAGCTTTGTGCGCACAAAAGCCGCACCCTTACCTGGTTTTACATGCTGAAATTCTACAATCTGATAAACGGTTCCATCAATCTCTACTGTCAGACCGTTTCTAAATTCTCCTGCTGATACCATATCTTACTGTTCCTCCTTATGCTTCCCTCTGTCAGGGTTTCATGTACATATCTTTTTCTATTTTAGTATATTTGAAGATATATTTCAAGTAGAAATTTTTCCATTACTTTGGCAAAGGCATTTCCTGTGATGCCAGCTCATCTTCCAGCACTTGGAACAGATCTGTCCCATAACTCGTATGGCTCGGTGCACCCGGAACCATCTTATAGGTTCTTGTGCCATCCTCCTGTCTCTCCGCCGTCAGAAATGCAGTCCCCGGCAGCTTCTTCCCATACAGTTCGCTGGCAAGCTGATACAAATGTGTCACCATCATCGTCGTGATCCCCTTCTCATAAAAAGCACGGAGGATCGCCTCCGCAATGCGGGCACCCTCTTTCTCTGTCGTGCTGGCAAAAGACTCATTCAAAAGAAAAAGACTATCCGGTCCTGCGGCACCCACCATTTCACTCATGCGCTTTAATTCCTCCTGAAGACGACCACTGTCCATCTTCTCACTTTCCCGTCTTGTAAAATGGGTAAATATCTGATGATACACCGGTACACGAAAGCTTGTTGCCGGAACTGGCATCCCACACTGCATCAATATCTGGGCTATCCCATAGCTTCTCAGGAAAGTTGATTTTCCACCCTGATTCGCCCCGGTAATAAGAGTCAGAACATTGTCCTTAATTGTAAGGTCATTTCCCACCGGCATATACTGCATATAGATTGCCATGGACAGCTCGAAAAGATTTTCAAAAGCGGTATCCCTCTTCCCGGCCGGACTGGGAACAGGCATTGTCAGTGGTATGCCAATCTCCTTCATGCGCTTCATAAACTGGAGCACGCCCATATAAAATGCCACTTCCTCGATAAAATGCTCAAAAAAGGCCATCATCTCTCCCAGATAGGGCCGAAACATTTTCAACATATGTTCAACGAAAAATTCTTTCAAATGCTCCACCTCTTCCCGCAGAACAACATTGGAATTAATGGGAATGGTATTCTTTTTTACAAATTTATTGTAAAATTTCTGGAAACCACGCAACGTAGACTGCACCCCATGTCGTTTCTTACTGTCACAGTAATTCACAAGAACCTGGTCCATTTTCATACCGCCACCAAACTGAACCGTGCAGCCGATCTCCCCGCCTGACACAAAAAACTCCATTTCTTTCAGTTTTGTTCCAATCTCTTCCAGCGGCTTTGCTTTCAGCCGCACCAGAAGATTTTTCAGTCCCTCTGACTGCATCCGGTCTGCATATTCTTCCAGCAGCTTCTGCAGACCAATGAGTTCTTCCTGCCCCTGTGCCAGATAGGCAAGAGTCTCCATAATCTCCCCGATCTTTCTCGTGGACTGGCTGTAAAACCGCTCCTTCTCTTCTTTATACTTCTGCAGCGCCTTCTCCTGACGCTGTGCACACTCATACATTCCCTCTGCCAGATAGCTGAAATGATACAATTCCTGTAAAACTTCCTGACGATATAAAATTTCTTCCGGCGTCGTAAGTGGAATCATGACAACCTTGCGGACTTTCTCCAGTATAAGGACATCCTCCCTCGCCATGGTACGGAAAAGGATGTCGAGATTGAAGTCCTTGATAATATCACGTTTTGAATAATATCCCTTCCTGCCATCGGTAGAGGAATCACGATACAGCAAACAAGAATCCATTATGACAGCCTCCTTATCAGATCTTCATAACACAGCTCAAACCGCCTTACTAAAGAATCCGAGTACCCATATCCCCTGGCTGCCATGGGCAGCATGCGGTAAGTACGCCTGTCCTCTTCCCCTGGTTCGATCTGTGCCACCAGACTAATGATGGCATCTGTCTCCTCCGCCAGCTCCTGTATATGCGTAACATAGATCCCATAGCAATTCCGCTTCAGGAAATACTGCATTACCTTTTTGCCCATGATCAACGCATCATGGGTAGTTGCTGTAGTAAAAAGTTCATTCAGGACGATAAACTGCCGTCTCTTATCCTGATGCATCATTGGGGCCAGACGATCTATCTCATCCTTCAGCTTACCTGAATTGGACTGCAGTTTCTCTTCTATCTCAAAGTGGGTGGAGATCCCGTCAAACCATGGGAAAAGAAAAGAATCCGCATTCACGTATAACCCCATCATCGAAAAATATACTCCCTGTGCCACAGAACGGGCAAATGTTGTCTTCCCTCCCTGATTAGGTCCTGTAACAACAAAAAAGGAAGGATTCTCCGGATAACAGAAATCATTTGCCACTACAGTATAATCCCTGCCTGCATTTTTCCACACAAGGGCAAGATCATACACCCCTGTGCCAGAAAACCGCTTGTCCTGTGACAGACATGGCTCATGCAGGGAATACCCCAGGTTCTCTGTATTTTTCTTAAATTCCAGAAAACTAATATAAAACTGTACCTCCTCTTCGAACCTCAGTATCTTATCTGCGTAAAATTTTGGAAATTTCTGTTGAAACCTTCGGATTTCCCGAAAAATCTCCGGATTACTCTTTCTCAGAATCTGGATCATGGTGAGTTCCAGATAAGAGGGTTCAAGAACATTAGGGAAAATACCTTCCATGTAATTATTTTCCTCTTCTGTCTCCAATGAAAGAAGCTCTGCCAGCTCCTGTAAATAATCCCGCTCCCAGACCAATTCCTCTTCTTCTTTTCCCGCATCCGGCTCTTCTGTCAATTCTTCCACTGTTATATTTTCAGCATCTACCACAAGCCGAAAACGGATCCGTGAAAAAAATTCATTAGCACGCTCCAAAGCCTCTTCAAATCCTTCCTGCCGCAGATTTGCCATGTGCTGCTCCAGATACTCCAGCAGGCCACACATTCCCTCCGATGCCAGTTCGAGACCTGCAAGCTCCTTACTGAGTGCAAGCAGCCCCTCCCAATAAAAGACAGCGGCCTCCAGATGATAGCTTGCTTCCTGAACTGCTTCCTGACTCTCACCGGCAAGATCGCGGGCACGACGGGATTTCTGCATCTGCAGGCAGAACCGCCTCACACCTTCATATAAAACCGGAAGAGACAGATCCTGGAATACCTCCTGGCGGTATCGAATCAGATCTGCCGTCGCCGGAAGTGTGTAATAATGTGACTGCACTGCATATTCTTTCACCGGGCGCTCCAGTATCCCCATCAGATAGTCCAATCGGAGATCCTCAAAATAAGCAGGCTCTGATTTCACCGTCTCCTGTCCTGTGTCAGCATATAGTATACTTTCAAAATTCATAACATTTTCCCTTCCCTGTCACCAGATTTATCGACTCCGAGATAACCTGACACCTGACCGCCGGGTATCTGATTAAAACTGTTTTTACCAGTATACCATATATAAACAGAATACTCTACACCTCTTTATATTTCATAGATACCCCTGAAATTTTAACCTTATCTATTCCTGTTTCAACCCCCCATAATTGATCTTGCCATTGTGCTGCCTTGGTATTTCTTCTCTTTTCCGTATCTCCATTCTTTCCTTTCCCAGTCCGGTCTGCTTCCCCAGCAATACCAGGTCACCTGACATTACTTCTGCCTCAGTATAAAGATACAGCTTCCTGTCATCCGACAAAGCAATAACGTCCTGTCTCCACAGTTCAGAAGCCATTTTCTCCACAAAGGTAAGATCGATCCGCCTCCCATACAGTTTGGCAAATCGGTTTCTCCTGCCATCAATATACAGATAACCGTCTTCATCAAAATGCCCGGTATCTCTGTAGCTCCTCTGACAGCTTCCCACCTGCCTGTGTCAACATTCGAAGTTTTTTTAGATGCGCTATATTGATATTCAGTTTTTTCATACATTCATATGTATAGGGAACACCAGAAAATATTGTAACATCATATTCTTCCATATGCCGCCAGAACGTCGACCGGACAATACTCTCTTTCGTCAGAAAGATACTTCCACCAGAATAAAGAAGAGTGTGAATCAGGGACAAACCATATGTATAACCAAGGGGCAGTGAGGTCACTGCCCTGTCGTTTTTGGTAATCTTCATATAATCACAAATGGATATGGTATTTGTCAGAATATTATGAGCACTGAGCCGCACCAGCCGTGGATTTCCCATGGAACCGGATGTAGGCAGCAGGAGTGCCAGATCCGGATGAAGTTTTCTCCCTCCCCACCTGATCCTCTCCAGAAGTACATAACCAAAAGAAGAAAAGATCTCTTTGTAACCAATAAATCCCTTTTTATATTTTTCGTATTTTGAAAAAATGATCCAGATGAATTCCGGCTGATATTCTGATAGCAAAAAACCATTTACACTCTGAACGTTATCTGCCGGCATCATCACTGACACCACCTGATGAATCAGACAGGAAAGGTAGGCAGTAAGACTTGACATATCATTTTCTGCAAAGATAAAGATCAGAGATCCCGGCTGGATGTTTGAAAAAAACTCTTCCTGCATCCGGTCCAGGTCATGGTAAGAAAAACATTCCCCCTGATCCGTAATAACTGCCCGTAAATCCCCATATTTCTGCAAATCCCATAATATCATACTTTTTTGTCCTCATAAAATTCTGATCCACTGCCTTTATATTTCTCCACAAATTCCGCAAATGCCCCCACGGTCTCAAATGCCTGAAGACTTTCCTCTGAATCTCCCGAATCAAATCCAAACCGCTCCTCAGCCGCAACCAAAAGCTGCATGGTAGAGATAGAATCGAATTCCAAATCTTCAAACAGCCTTGTTTCTGCTGTTATCTCCGTTTTCCGTTCCGGTATGATTTTCTGTATCAGTTCGATGACCCGGTCCAGAACAGATTCTGTATCCTTAGCAATACCTTCACCCATATAAACCTCCTTTTTTCTATACCCTTTCACATCAACTCTGACATCATCTTTTTGATGGCAGAATCTGATTTCCACTCCATAAAATAATACGAGGCTTTTGATATATACTGCTCTTTTTTCTTCCCCTTTGTCGTATAAGAAATTCTGACAACTGCACTGATCACGTCCGGCACCTCTTCTTTTGCAAATTGAAAAGGAAAATAGATATAATATTCCCCCTGTTTCAGTGTTAACGTAATACGGGAATTCAGCGAAGGAACCACTTGCTTTGTATATGCCTTTTTATAAATATGATCCATCGTAAGATTTATGTTTTTGTCCTCGTCATCCTCGTCCATTATATCCACATAGTCTGGATCCTGTGACTCAAGATCCGTAACCATATATTGGTCATTAGCCCCCACCTTCATCCTGTTCTCCAATTTTTCCTTTTTAAATTCCGTTGGCGAATATACTTTGTAGTGTTCTGTGTCCAGTCCCACACCGTCCTGAGCCATATCAATACTCTGGATCTGTATGTCCTTTCTGGTTTTGATGTAAACCACATTTCCATAGGTGACAATATTCCCATCTTTATCCGGTTTTGCCACAACAGCTGATTCGGATTTTATCACATCTTTCTTTCCCCCTGTCTCCGTACTGGTAACAACGGAACATTCGCCCAGTGGAAATTCCTCCTCCTTTTCCGTATCCCTCATGGTTACAAGAAGTGACATTTTCCCTGCACAGACTTTCTGCACATTTCCATCCAGCACCAGGACTCCAGAGGAATACCCATCTTCCGTCATCTCTTCCTCATCATCAAATTGTATCATTTTGACATGCATTTTCTGCCTGTAATCTGCCACCTTTAAATAAACCGACTCAATGTTAAATTGAGTCCATCGCTCCCGGTCTGTCCTGTCACAATAGAAGATAAACTGAAAAAGGGTGTCCTTCGTACTAAAACTGCGAGTATAAATCGGAAAGTGGGAGTTACCCTCTTTCTTCTGGACCTCCATCTGCTGTTTTCCATTATTCCACTCTGTTTTTTCTCCACTTTCCGATTCCTCTTCACACCCCGCAAGCAAAAGCATCACAACAGTAAAACAAAGAAACAGGGTACACAATTTTCTTGTCTTCTTCATCAAATCCTCTCTTCCTTATTTTCAGTGCTTTCACTATCAAAGACATCTATAGACTTTCCTCTAAAGCATCCATTACTTACTCTTTCATCGGGTACACATGGCGATCGCCTGTAACTCCCAGTATCTCCTCATACTTCTTTTCCATTCCCTTTGGCACATATATTGCTAAATCTTCATTTGTATGAAGGAGAATACCCTCATCGGTGTATTCTAATTTTTTTAATTCTTTTAATTTTTTTGATTTAATGATAACCTTTTCTAACATATGGCAACTCTCAAAAACACAATCACCGATGTATTCTACGTTTTCTGGTATCGTGATACTGGTCATCGCCTGCGAAGCAAAGGCAGCATAGCCGATTCTGCGTAAGTTTTTAGGAAGTTGGATTTCTTCAGTTCCTTTACAGAAGGCATTCTGTGGAAAGGCACTCTGTCCAAAGGCACAGCGTCCTATTTCCTCAACAGAGTCTGGCAGTTTCAGCCTATTTACCTCTGTTAGAGCATCATAAAAAGCATACTCATCTATCTTTCTCAGCGTATTTGGAAACACAACCTCTTCCACTCTCCCGAACTCCATAAATGCACTCTCCGTTACACACTCCACACCCTCTTCCAATACAAGTTTCTTTGCCTTATCACGCCACTTTCCCCACGGAATTTCATCCCTTTCCTCCATGTAATTAACAGGTCCCTTGATTATTTTCCCAGACACAATAAGTGTTTCCGTCAATTTATTATATTGATAAGTGACTCCATCCTCTGTCGTTCCTTTCTCAATCACTCCCTGTGTTTTCTCTCCTGCAGATTGTGTTTCATCTTCTGTTCCCAGATTTTCCTGCTGCTGATTTTCACAGGAACATAGCAACAGAAAAGAAAGGCACATAGTAAATAGGACACACCACTTCATGTTCTTCTTCATCTTCTCACCCTTTCTTTATTTCGTTGAATAGCTGGAGCCTTTAAACTTAGATGCCGCACTGGCACCAGCAACGTCTTTTACATAATCATAAATATCACCAAGTCGGTATGATTTGGAATTCTGAACATATCGGAACTCATTATATGTCCCTGCCGGATGACCGGTCTTTTCATACTGGCGCACCGATTCCTCAACGGCAGCTCTGGCATCCTTCCAACGCTCCGAGATTTTTGTTATGTCATCGGCACCCACAAATTCTTTACTTTTTCGATATGCATTTTCCTTTTTATGCACCAGATGGATCCATTTTTTGTCTGTTTTATCCCATACATACGCACTGTGAGCAAAAGTATCAGCCAGAGTATGCGTTGCCATCCCCCATACAAAATCCCGTTTCGCTTTCGCATTAACTGTCCCCCAATGCAACTCATCCTTCCAGTGTTTTTGCAAAATATCCATATCGGCAACAATTCCTTTTTTTGCCTTGCCGGATAATCCTTTTGGAGGATTAATCACCCCCCCATACTGCAACTTATTAGCCATCTGTGTAATGTAAATATAGGAAGCAACATAATTTTCCTTATAATAACCATGCCACCACGGATTATCCAACATTCCCCTAAAATAACATATATTGGGATTGGTAGGTAACTTATAATCTTTTGTGTCATTAAACCTTGCCCCCAACTGCATATTAATCCTTCTTGACGAAATCATGGAGCCATGGTCATCCGTCTCCCAGCTCCCCTCAACACACCCCGTATCCTCAAAGCTGAGAACCTTTTCCATATTTTCTTTTAGTTCTGTTTTCGTATTCCTTTTATGGCTCTCTTTAAACTCCTTATAATGCTCCAGTGCATACTGGGCATCCACAAGTCCATTCCCATACTTTTTCCTGTCCCCGTAACCATTTGCACTTTCATTCAGCAGTGCACGTACAAAATCAGCCGGCATATCCAAATCCTTCTCCCAGATCAGTGCCGCCACCCCGGCAACCTGTGGAGCAGCAAGACTGGTACCAGAGGATACGAGCTCTTCTCCCAGCACTCCTGTACTTCTCACGAGCTCTCCCGGTGCTACGATTTCCACCTCTTCATCAACAGAACTGCTGTCTGCCACATCGCCATTCTTGTCAACAGAGCCAACTGCCATAGCCTCATCCAGTGCCGCCGGATACTGTACCCCTTTCTCTCCCGTATTACCGGCTGCCGCTATAACCAGGATACCGGCATCACTGGCATCCTTTACCGCCTGCGCCAATGCCTCGGAGTATACATCAACGCCAAAACTCATATTAATGATGTTGACCTTTCTGTCTATTGCCATATAGATTGCCTCGATCACACGGCTGACTGGCGCACAATTCTCATTATCCAACACACGGTAAGAATATATTTCTGCATCAGGAACAATTCCCGTGATTCCCTTATCATTGTCCTCTGCCGCAATCAGTCCGGCAACACTGTTTCCATGTCCTGACCCATCCATAAACAGCGGACTCATTCCCTCTTCTCCCGGAACCAGTGTCACCGTTTCTGCCAGATCGATATCATTGGCATAATCAACACCGGAATCCAGAACCGCTATCTTCACCTTCTCCTTTTTTGTCTTTTTATCCTTTTTCCTCTGGTCACCGCGGATCATGCGGATATTCCATTCCTCTTCTGACTGGTTCTTCTTTATTTTCTTTACTTCCTTTTTATGCCAGCCGGCGCCATCTGTTCCCCGGTCTGTATCCCTGTCACTTGCCCTGACACACACATCCTCCTCTACAAAATCCACATCGGGAGCATCTGCCAGCTCTTCCGCCTCATCCTCTGTCAATTCCAGTGATACCATATGATTCTCTTCTAAACAATCCTCCCCGTTCCCATTGATATCCTCTGTCTCCTCATATTTCCCTTTCATATCTTCCAGCTCATCTGCCGTGTTTGTACAGACAATATATTTCTTTTCAGGCTCTGTCTTCTCGGCCCTCACAATCCCTGTTCTATCCGGTGCTGCATAATACAGGGTAAAACTCAAAATTGTTAAAAATGTTATTATTCTTTTTCCGGTCATCCTGTCATCCCCCCAATCTCGCTCTTAAAAAATTTTCTTTTCCCATTGATCTCCGGAAACAGTTTTTCATAAAAATAGAACTCATATTGTGCATCCCTGAGATCAGAATGTCCGATATTATTCAAAAAACAATGTCGGATATCCTCCAACTCCTCCTCATCATCCACGGCAAGATGGATCAGGAAATTCCGGTAAGCGGTCTGTACTACCTGAAACTGAAAAATACTTCTCTCGTACATGGCATTCACCGCCTCAACCGCCCGGATAAAAACATAGGGATTTATTTTCTGTCCATTCTCCGTCCAGACCCAGTCATCCCTTCTCCCTGATTTTAACTTGAGAATCCGCCCACGGTGTCCGCAGGAACAGGTATTTTCTTCTAACGAACCGATATCCCCGATCCCATAACGAATAAAAGGCATGGCGTGATTATGGCATGTAGTGACATAGATATTGCCAGACTCTCCCACTGGGACAGGTTCACCCTTATCATCCAATATCTCTACATACACATTATCCTCCATGCAGTGCAGATGTCTCTCCGGACACTCATAGGCGATGGAATTCACTTCATTTGCCCCGTACTGGTTTGCCACGGGACAGTGAAAGCATTTCTGTAGACGGACTCGCAGTTCCTCGGTGAGTTCCTCCCCTGTCATCTCAATATATCTCAGTGATCCGATGTCCGACAGTTGGTATTTTATCTTAATAAAACACAACAGCTCTGCGATGCAGGGCTGCAATAAAAGCCAGATCGGCTGAAAATCCTCCATCTGGTGATAAATCTCCAATAACCGTTCTTCCGACAAATCATTTTTACTGAATTCTAGTCCGTTCCTCGTATACCGGCACAGTTCCTCCCTGTTTCCCACCTGGGATATCGTGTAAAACCGGCACATCCTGTCCCATGTATGGATTCCATAAAAATGCTTCCGGTAAAACCAAAGGGGATACATGGATTTCACATAATCCTGCTTTTGCCAGTACACTTCCATGTATTTTCCTGTAGAACCGGACGTATCATTTCGCAACAGCTCACCCCGGTACAAAAGGGGCATGTAACAGGGTGCCATCAGCTTCAGGGGATCTTCCACGATTTCATTCTTCTCCAACAAGGGCAGTTCACTAAAGTCAAAATCCCCGTTGACTTCCGGCATCTTTTTACTAAAATAATCCACTTCCCGATACGCTCTGCGAATTAACTCTACGTTCATACTTTCACAATCCCTTCAAAACACAACCAGACCTACTACCATCCGAAAATTTTCTTAATATATTCCCACCAGCTACCTTCGTCATAGAAACTCATTGCAGATCCTCCCTTCTTTATGATATAAAAATCATAACACAGGGCGATTACAGCCAGCAAGCTATCTGTTGTGAACGTCGTGTTTTTGTTGTGAACGTCACACTTCTATGACCAATTCAAACCGATCCTCCTGAAAACTCCACTTGATTTTCCCATTATATTTCTGAACAACCTGTTCCATATTTCCCATACCATATCCGTGCAGCTCCGGATCTGCTTTTTTCGTCTGCAGCATCTTGTTCTGATTCGCGCTGCAGGTGTTGCTGATAGTTACATACATTTTATCCTTGTAATGTTCGATCACCATACTCAGCTCCTGTTTTCCCTCACACCGCAGAAGCTCCTCCTTTGCATTTTCGATAGCATTACCAAACAATACACTCAATTCACTGTCAGACAATTTCATTTTGTACGGAAATTCTCCCGTCACATCACAGGTACAGATTTTCCCTGCCTGTTCCAGTTCTGTCACCGCCTCATTCAGAAAATAATCCACTACCTCATTTCCCGTATAATGCATCCGCAGATCAGCAAAGGAATCCTGTAGCTCCTCTATATATTTCTGCACCCCATCATACTCCTTCTGGTTGCACATCGCTCCAATGACCCCCAGATGCTTACTGATATCATGACGAAAACGACGCATCCCCTCTTCCTTTTGTACTAATGTAGTATAAAATTTTTTCTGATAATCCAGGCAAAGCAGATTTAGCCGGTTTCTCTCCTCCAACTGCCCCCGGATATAGATATAATAAAAAAGATAAAAAGACAGAATAAATACCCCCAGGGAGATCAGTGCACTCATGAGAAAAAACACTCTTCGCATGGAAACCGTAGTCCCATCCTTCACACTACCATAGGCGATAGAGGCAAAGGTAGCTGTCACAACTAACAGAACCAGTATCATGATAAAGTGACTTATCTTCATCCTACTGATTCCCTGATGAATCGCCTTCCGTCTATCCTTGAACCAAAAACAGAGAGCGATGATTATTATAAGAGAAAACATTTGTGTTGCCCTGCTGAAATACAGGGTAATCTCTACCTCTAATATCGTGTTCCATAACGCACTACAGGCAAGATCCAACAAAGTGATCAGAAAAAACTCCATCACGAAACACTGAACCCTTTTCACTAAACATAAGGGCAGCCCGCAGAGCGCACTGTCCGCTGTTTTACTATCCTGAAAAAGTCCAAATATGATAAAGAGTCCAAATAGTGATCTGAAATCCCGTTCATCCCCGAGACAGTAAACAAAAAACCACCCGCCCAGTATCAGATACAATACCGGGATCAGCAGTTTTTTTCTTTCCCTTGCAAATTCAAACCCGAAAATCCCATATGTGATCACAACATATTTCCCGGCTTCCAGAATCCCCCATGATATCCATTGAAATATTACCTCTGTCATCAGCCAAACCTCGCATTTTTTCTGCAAAATTTTTCGTACACTTCCTGGAACTGCTTCCTCCTCCGCACAGAAACAGGCAACTCCCCTGATCGCATCACCACTACACCCTGTTTCATTTTCTCTATATGTTTCAGATTCACAAGATAGCTCCTGTGGATCTGAAAGAAATCATAATCTCTCAGTTTGTTCTCCATATCTTCCAGAGAAATACGGATCAGCCTGGTCCCGCCACTGACCATATGGCAGAGAGTATAAACATTTTCTGCACATATGTATTCCACATCCCTGCTGTCGATGTCCGAATCCAGTATAATATGCGGAATCCATGCCTGCTTTAGTTTTTCTAACATGTGGGACAGCTGTTTCTCCAGCTTTGATTTCTCCACAAAGCCATACACATTTAATCCATGTGTCTCCTTTGACATCTGCTCATGTGAGGTGACAAAGATAATAATGCTCCTGGTGCTCCACTGCAGCTTTTCCTTTATCTCAATGCCACTCATCCCCGGCATCTCGATATCCAGAATGATCACATCATATTTCTCCGCGTACTTCAAAAGAGTCTGCCCATTCTCAAATTCCACCGCTTCCATCTGGTCCCCCCGAAAGCATATCCGTAGAATATCATAGATCCTTTTCCGGTCTCTTTCACAATCATCACATATTGCAAACCGCATACAAAACTCTCCTCTGTATCCCTGTCGTGCTTCTATACCCTCTCCAGTATCTCCTTTGCGATGTCACAGATCATCCGGTTGTCTGTGGCAACACACAGATCCGCTGCCCTTTCATAAAAGGGCATGCGCTTCTCCAGCAGCTCCCGTATGTAATCCACGTTCATGTTACCCTGCAGAAGCGGCCTGTCATCGTTGAATTTCACCCTGTCATAGATTGCTTCCGGTGCTGCTGTCAGAAGAACGACCTTTCCCAGTGCCTTCATTTTTCTGATATTGAGCTCCCGGAGTGCCATCCCTCCCCCACAGGAAACAATAGAAGGTTTCATCGTACCAAGCTCGTCCAGCATGGCAGTCTCGATTTTACGGAAATATTCCTCTCCCTCTGTCTCGAAGATTTCCGGTATACTCCGTCCCTCTCTCTCTTCGATCCAGACATCGGTATCGATCTCCGGCTTACCGGAACGATACTGCAGCTCCTTTGAAACTGTCGATTTACCGGTTCCCATAAAACCGATCAAAAAAATATGCTTTGCGTTTGTATAGATCCGGTCAAAAATCTCCGTCATTTTTTCATAAGAAATCTGTCCCGGCGCCGATGTCCGGCTGACACATCCAAAGGAAATCTCCGAGCCGTATAACCCGCCATAAAGGCGTGAATTCACCCCCAGCTCTCCCATCGACATAGTAACCACAGGGTACTCCGGTTCTCTTTCCCTACACTCGGCTGTCGCCGCCAGCAGTGTGTCCACATCCTCCGGTTCCGCCGGCATACAGGCAAATTTACCTATGGCACAGCCACATTGTTTCGCCTTTCCCAGTGTTTGCACGATACATTCCCTTGATGGTGTCATATGAAAATCATGATAGGAACCAATCACCTTTGTACTACTGTCACCATACTGCCGGCACAGCTCCTGTAACCGCTCCGGATCCCGGCTGATCTCTGCATCTGCATAATCTGCTCTTCCCTGTTCCAGTACACTCTCCAGAAGCCCAAAATAATCAAAACGGGAGCCGTTTGGTTCGCCTCCCTCATATTCCGTCCGCAGCGTGACGATCAGCTCCTTATCACCCAGCGCAGTCTTTAATTCCTCCACAACACTCAGGAGTTCTCTCTCATAGCCGGCGAAAAAATCCACACGCCATTCTGCCATCTGCACCGGCAGATGGGAAATCGCTTCTGCTTCTTTTATGATCTGGTCTCTCAGAGATGCCACAATGGGCACACATATCTTTGGTCTCATCCTGTCCTTACTCCATTCTCAATTTCTATCAATTCCTTCGGGGAATGAGTGAGGTTCTCACAACCATCCTCCGTTATCACCACAACATCTTCAATCCTGACACCGCCAAAACCTTCTATATATATTCCCGGTTCCACCGTAATCACCATACCAGGCCGAATCACGGTTTCTTCCTTTTGTGAGAAAACAGGTCTTTCATGAATTTCAAGTCCCACAGAATGTCCCAGGGAATGTCCAAAATGATCACCATATCCTGCTTCTCTGATCACATTCCTTGCCAGTGCGTCAATCTCCTTCCCCGTCATCCCGGGACGAATGCCGGACAATGCCGCCTGCTGCGCCTGCAGAACGATATCATATACTTCCCTCTGCCGGTCTGAGGCATGTCCCATCACAACAGTACGGGTCATATCTGAGCAATACCCCCGATAGAGACAGCCAAAGTCCATCGTGAGGAAATCCCCCTCTGCCAGCTTTTTGTCTGTGGGAACAGCATGGGGCATGGCCGAATGAATACCGGAAGCAGCAATGGTGTCAAAGCTAAACCCCTCTGCCCCCTCTTCCTTCATAAAAAACTCAATCCATGCCGCCACCTGCTTCTCTGTCATACCTGTCCGCAATTTGGGAACAAGCTTTGTAAAGGCACGATCACCGATGGCCTCAGCCTCTCTGATCCTTGCTGCCTCTTCCTCCGTTTTCACCCTGCGGTATGCTGTCACATTATCCTTCAATGGCACGGTCTGCAGCTGCTGCAGACCTGCCTTCCTGATCTCCTCCCGCAGTCTCTCATATTCTGCAACCGTCATCACCTCATCTTCGATTCCCAGCACCCCGATACCATCTTTTTTCAATGCCTCCATAAGTGGTTGATAATAGCCCTTTTTATCCCACTGGATCACCTGGTATCCCGGACATTCTTCCGCTGCCGCCACGGTATAGCGGGAATCTGTCACCACAAATGAATGCCTCTCTGACAGATATACATATCCCTCTCCCCCAAATCCGGCGGCATAGCGCATATTTGCCGCACTGGTCAGCAAAATTCCCTCTGCAGGTGCATGCCGGAGAATTTTTTCACTCATTTTCCCTGCCATTTCCTTCTCCCTCTCTTTACCCTTTTTTTGAGCTGGTATTCCTTCAAAATGATACGCTCCAGCCGGCGCTTCAGCACAATCTGAAATTCTTCATGCTCGTTGATGGGCTTCACAAGATAATTCTTTAACCCGATCCGTTTCGCTCCAAAAATATCCGTAAAAAGCTGGTCTCCCACAAACACCGTATTTTCCGGTCTCGTATTCATAAGATCCATGGCATAATAATAACCCCGTTTCGCGGGTTTATGGGCATTAAATACCATATGGACCCCAATGGTCTCATTGAAACTGTGAACCCGTTTCATCTTATTATTGGAGATCAGACAGCATTCAAACCCAATCCCCTGTAACCGGCTAAAGAGATCCCTTGCTCTGGTATTTGCAGCACTTCCATGCTCTACCAGAGTATTGTCGATATCAAAGAGGATTCCCCGGTACCCCTGCTGATATAGCTTTTCATAATCAATATCGTACGTAGAGGCTACGGTATGGTCTGGAAAAAATCGTTCAAACATAAAAACTGCCTTTCCTTATTTTGCTATGGACTTCAGGTATGTGATAAACTGCTCTGCCACCCTTCCGGAATATCCTCCATTCCGAAGGCTCCACGCATTTGCCTTCATAAGGAGTTCTTCATCGCTCAGTGTGATTTCCGGCTCTTCCTTTGCCAGCCCCAAAACAATCTCATCAAAGCCTTTTTTCTGCGGCCGGCTGAAATTAATACTCACGCCAAAACGTGCTACCAGTGACAGCTTCTCCTGCATGGTATCCGAACGATGCAGTTCATCCTGTGACATATCGGATCGGTCACTCCATGTCTCCCGGATCAGATGACGGCGGTTGGATGTGGCATAGATCAGCACATTATCCGGTCTCATCTCCATGCCGCCCTCGATGACAGCCTTCAGATACTTATATTCAATCTCAAATTCCTCAAAGGAGAGATCATCCATGTAAATGATAAATTTATAATTCCGGTTCTTTACCTGTGCGATGATATTGGACAGATCCTTGAACTGGTGCTTGTAGATCTCGATCAACCGCAGCCCCTGATCATAATACTGATTCAGTATCGCCTTGATACAGGTGGATTTACCGGTGCCGCTGTCTCCATAGAGAAGACAGTTATTTGCCTTTCTCCCCTCTACAAATGCCTCTGTATTATCTATAAGCTGCTTCTTCTGCAATTCATAACCGATGAGGTGATCCAATCTGACATCACTTGTATGTGTGATGGGGGAGATGATCGTATCCTCTCCCTTATGTATCACACGAAACGCCTTATTCAGTCCAAACTTACCTACACCATACTGCTTATAAAACTCTGTGACGATGTCAAAAAATCCGGCACCGTTTTCTGCCCTACGAAGCCTTTCTGCCAATCCGCGAACCTTCTCACTGACACTCTTATTGTAAGTATTTTCTGCCTTCGCCATGGAATGATAATGGGTCAGGATGTCAAAGCAGTCTACTCCAAGAGAACTCTGCAACTCCGAAAAATCATAGTGGAACAACTGATAAAAGCACTTCATATCCTGCTTTACAATAGTGTTCACCGTAGCATCTGCCGAGGCACCCACAGTCTCACATATGATACTGAAGGGATTCTCATTTGTCGCCAGCAGATAGGCAATATAACACTGCCACAGGTTCTCATCAAAGCCATACCGGGTAGACAGGTCAAGAAGTTGATATACCTGGTCATAAACAGCCCGCACCAGAGGCTCCCTGTCAATGGCATCACATTTCTGTGCCTGCCGGGATATCTCACTCAGTTTTGTTAAAATACTGTCTTCTCCCAGTCTGCTGTACATGATCAGATGTGCTGTTTCGCGATACATATTCGTTCTCCTTTCTTTCTGGTAGTATGACGAAAACACGAGCTGGTTACATCTTTTCCGGTGCTTCAAACCCAAGCAGATCAATACACTGCTCCAGCACACGCTGCACCAGTCCAATGAGTTTCAGATAGGAAGCCCTTCTCATCTCATCCTCCTCTGCCAGTATTCTCGTCTCATGATAAAAATGGTTCAATGCCTCTGACAGTTCATAGATAAACTGGCAGATCCGGTGTGGTGCCAGCTCTGTATAAGCACTCTCCATCGTATCCGCATATTTACTCAATGTAAGATACAGATTCGTCTCACTCTCACTCACAGGCGGCAGCAGCTCTGCTGTCTTCTCCAGCACACCACCATTCGCCTTATATTTACTGATCAGTGACTTAATCCTTACTATCGTATACAAAATATATGGTCCGGTATTTCCCTCAAAGGAGGCAAATCTTTCAATATCAAAGATATAATCCTTCGATGCCTGGTTGGACAGGTCACCATACTTGAGGGCAGCGAGACCTACCTTTTCTGCAATCTCCTTTGCCTCTTCTTCCTTATAATCCCGGTTCTCCGTGATCTTTTGGTAAACCTCTTCATTGATCATCTGGCGCAGCTCCTGCAGACGCAGTACACCGCCATCCCTGGTCTTAAAGGGTTTTCCATCCTTGCCATTCATCGTGCCAAATCCAATGAAATCCAGCCGGACCTCTTCCCTTGCGATCCCTGCTTTCTTTGCCACACGGAAAATCTGGGTAAAATGCATACTCTGCCGTTTATCTGCCAGATAAATGAGCTGGTCTGGCTGATAAAGTTTTTCCCTCTCCACAATGGTGGCAAGATCTGTGGTGGCATAGAGAGTAGCACCATTGGATTTGACGATAAGACACGGCGGCAACTCCTTCTTGTCACTCTCCTCCGTCACATCCACAACAAGAGCACCCTCGCTCATATAAGCAAGGCCATCCTCCTTCAGCTTCTGTATCATATCGGGAATATATTCCTGTACATCACTTTCTTTCTTCCACAGATCAAATTCCACGTTCAGCTTCCCATAATTCACCTTGAGGTCGGCAATGGACACATTTAATATATGCTGCCACAGGGCACGGTATCCCCGATGACCCTCCTGCAGCTTTACAGTGGCTTCCTGCGCCTCTGCCAGATACTCCTCATGCTCCTTGGAATAGCTGCTGGCACATGGATAGATTTCCGCAAGATCACTGATAGTAAAGGGTGCTTCCGTGGGATAGTCACCATCATAGCTGTCATCAAAATAAGGAAGCTCCGGCTGACGTTTCTTCATCTCTGTAATGACAAGACCGATCTGAAGCCCCCAGTCACCAAGATGGGCATCTCCCAGTACATTATTTCCCATATAACGGCAGATCCTCTTCACACTTTCACCGATGACAGCAGAACGCAGATGTCCCACATGAAGAGGCTTCGCCACATTCGCCCCACCGTAATCGATCACAATGGTTTTGGGGTCTTCTGACAGTTCCAGCCCAAAACGTTCTTCTGTATACATTTTCTCAGCCTGTGAGGCAAGAAGCTCTCCACTCACTGTAATATTGATAAAACCAGGGTTCACCGCCTCAATCTTTTCAAAGATATCATCCTCTGCCAGTCCGGCAACAACATCATTTGCGATCATGATGGGCGCCTTCTTGTATTCTTTCGCCGCTGCCATGGCTCCGTTACACTGGTACTGACACAGATCCGGACGGTTACTGTTTGTGATAAAACCGTATTTCGCATCATACCCCGCCTTCACAAATCCTTCTGTCACTTTTTCCTTCAATATGTCAATGATCTTCTTCATATTCTTCCTCCATTCATAACCTTTTTTTATTGTAATCGTAACCCCAGATTTGTCAATACCTCAAAGTAATCCTCATAAGTTTTACGGCAGCACAGAGGATCGCTGATCACAATCCCCTCCTGTCTTGTGCCTGCCACAGCAAAAGCCATTGCCATTCTGTGGTCCTTATAGGTCTGGATCACCACCGGATTACCAGATGAATCCTTCATTCGTCCCGGATGGATCACCACCCCGTCCTCCTGCTCTTCACAATCCACACCAAGCCGGCGAAGCTCGGACACAATGGCATGAATCCGATCGGACTCCTGCTTTCGGATATGCCCTACTCCCCGGATCCTTGTCCGCCCCACTGCAAAGATACTTATTGCTGCCAGCGTCATGGTCTGATCAGAGAAATCACTCATCACCACATCGACTCCCTGAAGCTCTTCTGTTTCTGGTGCTGTCAGACGGATTCCTTCCTCTGTTTCCTCCAGCCGGCAACCCATTTTTTCTAATACACGCAGAAACTGAATATCCCCCTGTGTACTATTAAAATGTACCTGTTCCACCAGAGCTGTCCCATGGTTCACCGCCGCCATGGCATAAAAATAGCATGCTGCCGACACATCTGGTTCAATCTGATACTCCCTTGCCCGATAGGACTGCTCTGACAGAATCCGATATTCATTCTCTGCGGTCTGCTCCATATGACACCCAAACTCTTCCATCATTTTCATGGAAATCTTCACGTATGCCCTGGCATCCCTTTTCCCTGTCAGTTCCACCATAAATCCCTTTTCGCACAGTACGCCGGATAGAAGGAGTGCACTCAGAAACTGGCTGCTCTCATCTATGTTCAGAGAAATCTTCTGTGAAACATCAACTTCAAACTCATCCACATTCCTTCCCAGGATCTGAAAGGGAAATGAATATGGCTTCTCCTTATATTCAAACAGAACCCCCAGTTGTTCCAGTGCTTCCAATAAAGGACGCATGGGACGTGCCTTCATCTGCTCCGATGAGGTCAGTTCATACCGTCCCCCCGACAAGGCAAGCATCGCTGTTAAAAACCGCGCCGCCGTCCCGGCACTTCCCACATAGACCGATACCTGGTCTTTCGGGATTTTCTTCCCGCAACCATAGATCACTGTCTCTGCCCGCTCTTCATTCACTGTAATCTTATAACCGATGGTCTGAAGTGCCTCTACAAACACCCGGGAATCATCACTGAAAAGAACACCTCTCAGTACACTTTTCCCCTCTGCCAGTGCGGCCAGCAACAATGCCCGGTTCGTAATACTCTTGGAACCTGGCACACGGACATGGAGATCCGGTCTGCCGGCAAATGGTTTCATATGGAATTCCTTCATTGCCAATCTCCTTATACAATAGGTCTCCTATAACTGCCCTTTCATCTTACCATAGGAGTCTGCTTTTATCAAGCTGACAAATCTCTGTCCTTTTCTCTATGCTGTGTTTTCCATCAATAAAAAACCACTGGCTGGCATAAGCCGGCCGGTGGTTTTTTAAAAACGTAAACTCTATTCCTCTTATTTACAGAACTCTTTCACTTTTGCATAAATGCTGTCTGCGTCCAAGCCATATTTCTTAACCAGCTCTACAGCAGGACCCGACTCACCAAATACATCATTGACACCAATCTTACATACCGGTGTAGGTGCTTTCTCTGCCATTACATCACATACAGCACTGCCAAGACCGCCGATAACAGAATGCTCTTCCACGGTAACGATCTTTCCGGTCTCTTTTGCTGATGCCACGATGAGATCCTCATCCAGAGGCTTGATGGTATGAATGTTGATCACCTTCGCATCAATACCGTCTGCCGCCAGTTTCTCGGCTGCTTCCAGACAATTTGCCACCGGAAGTCCGGATGCCACGATGGTAACATCCTTTCCTTCACGGAGTACAACACCCTTGCCAAGTTCGAATTTATAATCCGGCTTATCATTGATCACCGGCACGGCAAGTCTTCCGAAACGGAGATATACGGGACCTTCATGCAGATAAGCGGCGCGGACAGCAGCCTTTGCCTCTACATCATCGGAAGGTACAACAACCGTCATACCAGGGATCGTACGCATCAGTGCTACATCTTCATTACACTGATGGGTCGCACCATCCTCACCGACAGAAATTCCTGCATGTGTTGCTCCGATTTTTACATTCAGCTGTGGATATCCAATAGAATTGCGCACCTGCTCAAAAGCACGTCCTGCTGCAAACATGGCAAAAGAACTTGCAAAGGGAACCTTTCCTGTCGTTGCAATTCCTGCTGCAATACCCATCATGTTACACTCTGCGATACCACAGTCAATATGTCTGTCTGGAAAAGCTTTCTTGAAAGTACCGGTCTTTGTAGCTGCAGCAAGGTCAGCATCCAGTACAACAAGGTTATCAAACTCTGCGCCGAGCTCTGCCAGCGCATTACCATAACTTTCACGGGTTGCAATCTTCTTTACTTCTGACATAAGGACTTCACCTACTTTCTTTAAATCTTCCATAGCCTGTGCATACTGCTCATCATTCGGTGCTGTACCATGCCAGCTTGCCTGATTCTCCATAAAGGAAATATCCTTTCCTTTGATGGTCTTTGCGATAATCGCCGTAGGCTGTCCCTTCGTTGCTTTTGCCTCATCAAAAGCAGCTTTCAGAGCATCAAAATCATGTCCATCCACATTGATCACGTGGAATCCAAAGGCTTCAAATTTCTCATCAATCGGATATGGAGAGCATACCTCATCTACTTTTCCATCGATCTGCAATCCATTATTATCTACGATGGCAACAAAGTTGTCCAGCTTTCTGTGTGCTGCAAACATGGATGCCTCCCATACCTGTCCTTCCTGAATCTCGCCGTCGCCCAGCAGAGTATATACTCGATAATCATCCCCACTGAGTTTTGCAGATAATGCCATACCGACTGCTGCAGAAATTCCCTGTCCCAGAGAACCGCTGGACATATCCACACCCGGAATATGCTTCATATCCGGATGTCCCTGAAGATAAGAACCAACATGACGCAGTGTCTTCAGATCCTCTACCGGGAAAAATCCTCTGTTTGCAAGAGTAGAATAATATCCCGGAGCCGTATGTCCCTTACTCAGTACAAAACGGTCACGATCCGGCTTGTCCGGATTTTTCGGATCAATATTCAACTCTTCAAAGAAAAGGTAGGTATAAATGTCAGCAGCTGATAAAGAACCACCCGGGTGTCCTGACTTTGCACTATGTACAGCCGTCACAACACCCTTACGAACTTCAACAGCCATCTTCTGAAGCTCTAACTTATTCATAATCGATCTCCTTTTTATTATTCGCCAAATACAGCGATGTAGTCTTTCTGGAACTTGTCGATGCCGGCATCCGTTAATGGATGTTTCGTCATCTGGTCGATAACACCATACGGTACTGTAGCGATATCCGCACCAGCCAGAGCACAGTCTGTAACATGGATCGGATTACGAACACTGGCAGCGATAATCTGTGTATCCAGATCATGGATCGCAAAGATCTCTGCGATATCACGGATCAGGTCGATACCTGCCTGAGAAATATCATCCAGACGTCCTAAGAATGGAGAAACATAAGTAGCCCCTGCCCTTGCAGCAAGAAGTGCCTGGTTTGCACTGAAGATCAATGTCACATTCACTTTGATCCCCTCACTGGTGAGAGCCTTCGTCGCTTTCAGCCCCTCTGCCGTCATTGGAATCTTGACAACCATGTTTTCATGAATCTTGGCAATCTCACGTCCCTCTGCGATCATACCCTCTGCATCTGTCGTTGTAGCCTTTACCTCTCCACTGATCGGACCATCTACAATAGATGCGATCTCTGCGATGACCTGATTGAAATCACGTCCCTCCTTTGCGATCAGCGATGGATTCGTCGTTACACCGCAGATAACCCCCATATCATTTGCTTTTTTGATGTCCTCTACATTGGCAGTGTCAATAAAAAATCTCATTGCTTTTACCCTCCTAAAAGTAATTTTATATCATATGCTTATTATACAACTGATAAGCACATAATCTCAACTGTTTTTTTAGAAAACTTTAACAATTTACTGCGTCCCCCCATAGAAACACATTCCGTTTAGGGAAAGTTTCGTGACAGAAGTAACTGCTCTCCCCATAGAAAACTCTTTCGTAACCTTTCCCCGGTCGTCGTATTCAGCAAACACACCCCGGTCAAAGTTGGAAATAAGAAAATGATCTTCATAAACCTCACAGCCGCACCGGCCGTTCTGACCTGTCGGGAAGGAGTGATTCATAGCCGTGCTCTTTTTCTTGCCATCAATGGTAAACACAGCACCTGTCCCCTTTTCCTTACTGAGCAGATATGTCGTCAGCATATCTGTCGTACCATTCGATCTGTCCTGCACCAGACCCAGAAATGAATTTTTCATATCCCAGCTCTCTGGATCCTTATCCTCTGTCACCTTTTTCTTCCATGAATTCTTTGTGGATGGGATTTTCTTCCAATCACTTTTTTTACCGAGGATCAGTGCCACTCTTGGAGCCTGACTGGTGAGAGCCTCCAGCTTTATGATACTATTCGGCTTTGTACAGGCAATATAGGCAGTTCCACCTCCCTGCATTGCAAGGGAACGGGCCTGAACCTTTTTCGGAAACGTATAAGCGACCCTTGTTTTTCCTGTCTGGAAAGAGGTTGCCAGCACATAATCCCTCTTCTTTTTACGGACAAGGGAATAGACATTGTCATAACCGTCATAGGCAAAGTCAAGTATTTTTCCATAGTCCTTCACCACCACTGTACCAAGGACCTGACCGATGGCAGATACTTTTGCCACCTTAGTATCCGACACCTGATACAAAATACTGTCACCTGACTGATAAACCCGCCCGCCATGACCGGACTCAGTAATCGTAACATTCCGCAGAATACCTGAATTGTCATAGGTATAAATTTCTTTATTTCCCTCTGGCAAAACAAAATACAGACCGTTACGGATGCTGTCTTTGGAATTCCCCTTCTGTACCGACAGTTTCGTACCGGCAGATGTGCCCTTTGCCTCATACCTGTATACCTGGCTCTTCTTCACATCTCCGTCACGGTTCAGCACATCGATCAACACAAAGTTTGTCATGCCCGGCACAAGACCGCTCACTGTAAACTCATGGGTTTTAGATAGATTACCCTCCTGACCATTATTTACATACCGGACATGATCCGGGATGGATCTGTCTGCCACCGTAACCGTATAGCGGACCATCCCCGGTGAATCTGTCGTAAAGTAAAAATAAAATGAATTCAGATTGGTACCAAAAGGATTCGCTGCGATCACAGGTTCCTCAAAAGACGGCGTGATCCTCTTGATCACCCTGTCCAGACGTTTTCTGGCAGCATCCGAATTCCCTTTGTCATATACATTCCTGCTATCAAAATTTAAAACATTTTTATTTTCTCCGGACATCTGCAGCAGTTTTGCCTTCTGCTCCATTTCCGTAAGATAAGCACGTTCCTCATTCTGGTCGCTCTGCTCCTTCATAATCTGCTCTGCAAAATCATCTGACACCGAATTTCCTCTTGTCAGCAGATAGAACAGACCGGCCGTCAGCGCTGCCAGCATAATAAATGTCACAATGATCGTCTTACGCACTTTCTTCACGCTTTCATCTCCTCATCCAACATATCTTCAAACTGTTCCATAGGCATAGGACGCGCATACAGGTAGCCCTGTGCCATGTCACAGCTAATTTCCCTTAGATAATCCGCCTGTGATTCTGTCTCAACTCCCTCACAGAGTACATACTTATCCAGCTCCTGAGTCAGTTCCACCGTCTTGCGGATAATGATCTTACTTGTCTCTGATGTCTCCGCCTCATCCAAAAAGGACTTGTCAATCTTTATAATGTCCACCGGCAGCTCTTTTAATAAATTTAAGGAAGAATAACCCGTTCCAAAATCGTCGATGGACCACTTGATACCAAGCTCCCTGATCTGGTCCATAATGTTTGCGAATTCCGTCAGATCATCCTGAAAAATTCTCTCTGTCAGCTCCAGTTCAATATATTGTCCAGGACTTCCATATTGTTCAAGCACGGCTGCCACCTTATTCTGATACTCCTCATCACTGAGAAGCACACGGGACTGGTTCACTGACACCCGGACATTCTCCTTCCCTTCCCGCTGTCTCTTCTGGATCATTTCACACACCCGATTCAGCATATAATAATCCAGCTTCATGATAAAACCATTCTCCTCAAATACCGGAATAAACTCATCCGGATAGATTGCCGTCCCATCATCCGGAATCCATCGACACAGTGCCTCTGCTCCAGCGATCTTACCACTTTCCAGATTATATTTGGGCTGAAGATACACTTTAAATTCTCCATTGGCAAGTGCATTCTCCATCCGGCTCTCAATCTCCCTGACCCGGTCGATCCCCCGTGTCAGATGATCGTCATAAAATACGATGGCACTGCTGGAACTCAGACGAAGTCCTTTACGCGCCACATTGGCATGCTCAACCATATCCCCAATTTCTTCTTTTTTATTCCTGATCTCATAGACGCCAATGCCCAGTCTCGGTGCCGCCTCCGGATACCGATCCTTGATCATCCTGCTAAAAGAATCGCAAAGTTCTTCTAATTCTTTCCGCAGCTCCTGCTTATCCTGATAGGTCATAAGGACCAGAATATGATCGGCAATACTGCGGCAGGCACACATCACATCTCTGCCAGATGTAGTCAGCAGTTCGGCAAGATCCACTAACATCTGATCCGCCTGCTTCAACCCATAGAGATTATTGATCCTCTCAAAATGTGTCACATCGGTACAGAGCATAACATATTTTTCCCCTGTCTGCGAATCTGCAAGAATATTTACAACCTTTTCCTTGAAATATTCCAACAGATACAGACCCGTTAGAGAATCTCTCCGGCTGAGTAAGTCCTGCTCCTTCGATGAAGGACTTTCCGGCATCTCCTTTGCCTTCCCTCCTGAAATCCAGCTCTCACTACAGCCTGACGTATGGATACTGATGATCTGGTATTCTTCCTCTTTCCGAAGGATCGTCATGGAAAAGCGCAGTGTGGAATAAGCAATCTGAATTTCAAAAGGAAGCTTCAGCTCCAGCTCCCCCTGTACCTCATAATACTGCGGATTTATAACAACTACCTCTATCGTTTTTGTTTTTAGAGAACAATTCTCAGGGATAATCTCCAGTTCTTCCCGGAGTATCCTCTCATACTCGTCTTTATCATGCGCTATGAAATATTCTTTAGAGCCAATCCAGTTTACATCCTGACTCACATGCTTCAAAGTTCCTTCCATGTTCTGACGAGCATAAAAGGAATAAAAATGACTAAGAACAATTTCTCTCAATTCTTCTTTTATCCGATTCTGTTCTGCTTTCGTCATCTCTCCCATTTGTACTGCCACTGCAGTCACACCTCCTTTGTCCTCTTTTTATCCCATTTATCATGGTCTGTCCCATTTATCACAAAGAGCATTGATCTGATCTGTAAATTTTGCGGTATCTTTGTTGCTGAGTCCTTCATTCCTGCGGATAATAGACAGCAGTCTCTGCCCCGCTGTCAGCAGTCTCTGGAACAGATCTCCTGCCCGCTTCGTCGCTGCCGATTTTTTCTTCAGCACAACCGGTTCTGCCATCTTTACAAATTCGCCCCGCAACAGATCAAAAACGGATCCACTGTATGGAGCTGACGCAATATACCCGGAATCCTCCAGGGTACGGGTAAACTCTGTACACACCTTATCCTCCCCATGAACAACAAATACATGTTTGGGCGGTTTTTCCGTAAATTCGTTGACCCACTTCAGAAGCCCGTTTTTATCTGCATGACCACTGATTCCGGCAATCCGTACGATCTTTGCCCGGATCTCCACAGTCTCACCAAAGAGCCGGACAGATTCCGCTCCCTCCAGAATGGTACGTCCAAGGGTTCCCCTGGTCTGGTATCCGGCAAACACGATGGTGCTGTCCGTGCGCCACAAATTGTGTTTCAAATGATGGCGGATACGCCCTGCCTCGCACATACCGGACGCCGACAGGATTACCTTTGGCTGCATATCAAAATTGATCGCCTTACTGTCATCGCTGGTGATGGACAACTTCAAGCCGGGAAATCCGATGGGGTTGATCCCTTTTGCCACCAGTCCCTTCGCCTCATCATCAAAGCATTCATTTACATTTTTCCCAAAAATACTGGTGGCCTCCACCGCAAGTGGACTATCTACATAAACCTCAAAATCCGGGTTCTTCGTCACCAGCTTCTGTTCTTTGATCTGCCGCAGGAAATACAGAAGCTCCTGTGTCCTTCCTACGGCAAAGGACGGGATCACAACATTTCCGCCCCGCTCAAAGGTATCCTGAATAATGGCAGCAAGCTCACCCGTGTAATCCGGGGCATCCGCTCCGTGAACCCGGTCACCATAAGTAGATTCCATCACCACATAGTCTGCTGCTCTCGTATAAACCGGATCCCGCAGGATCGGTTTGTTGCGATTCCCAATATCACCAGAAAAAACAATAATCCTCTCCTGACCGCCCTCTCTGGCAAACACTTCAATGGAAGCCGAACCCAGTAGATGCCCGACATCCGTAAACCGGATCGTCACCTCATCGCAGATATGTATCTCACTGTCATAAGCACACGGCACCAGAAGACGGATCGCACCTATGGCATCTTCCATCGTGTATAACGGCTCATATGCCACCCCACCGGAACGCTGCGCTTTACGGTTTCTCCATTCTGCCTCAAACTGCTGGATATGGGCACTGTCCCTGAGCATGATCTGACTCAGCTCCACGGTCGCCTTTGTGGCATATACCTGTCCCCGAAATCCCCTGGCATACAGCATTGGCAAAAGACCGGTATGATCTATGTGTGCATGTGTCAGAATAACAAAATCCAATTCCGATGGATTCACCGGGATCTCCTGATTTTCAAATATATCCTGTCCCTGCTCCATACCGATATCTACACAAAATTTCTTCTCCCCCACAGACATAAAATGACAGCTTCCCGTCACCTCATGATCTGCCCCAATAAACTCCAGTTCCATACACACCCCTCCTCTTTTCATCCGTTCCGTCTCCACCATAACATTGATATTATTATACTGTATTTCTCAGGATTTGGCAAGAACGCAGTTGAATCTTAATGGGGCTTTTGCTATAATATTTATTATATAACCGTGAACAATAGAAGGAGTGTGGCTGTATATTATGAAAAACAAACGAATCGTCGTTGCTCTCGGACGTAACGCCTTTGGAGAAACCTTCCCGGAGCAACAGAAAAATGTGAGAAAGGCAGCAGAAGCCGTCGCCGATCTGGTGGAGCAGAAATACCAGATCGTCATTACCCACAGTAATGGTCCACAGGTTGGTATGATCCAGACTGCCATGACAGAATTTGCCCGTCTCGACAACCGCTATACGGTAGCTCCCATGTCCCTGTGCGGTGCCATGAGTCAGGGATACATTGGCTATGACCTTCAGAATGCCATCCGGACAGAACTTCTGGACCGTGGCATTTTCAAGCCTGTGTCCACGGTAATTACACAGGTTCGTGTAGATCCCTTTGACAAGGCATTTCAGCACCCTACAAAAATCATTGGCCGCACCATGACAAAGGAAGAGGCAGAGAAGGAGGAAGAAAAGGGAAATTATGTCGTACAGGAAGGTGACGGCTACCGCCGTATCATCGCCTCCCCCCGTCCGGTAGATATTTATGAGATCGATGCCATCACAGCACTTTTAGATGCCGGTCAGCTCGTCATCGCAGCAGGAGGCGGCGGCATCCCGGTTATGGAACAGGGAACGAAATTAAAGGGAGCCAGTGCTGTCATTGAAAAAGATTACACCGCTGCGAAACTGGCAGATATGATCGATGCCTCCCATCTACTGATCCTTACATCCAGAGAACAGATCGTGACAGAGGACGGACAGCAGACCATCGGAACCATCAGCGCAGCGGATGCCATCCGGCTCATCGATGAGGGCCATTTTGATCCATTGACCACACTCCCCAAAATGGATGCCGGTGCTTCCTTCGTCTCATCCGGGGAAGGCAGGACCGCCATCATTACCCGACTGGAAAATGCCTATCAGGGTGTAAAGGAGAGAATGGGAACCATCATAAAAAAGGGCTGACAGAAAACATATCAATTTTGTTTGCGCACGATCTTGTATTCGTCATCTGTCTGATAAAAAGGACAGGCAGAATATGAGGTACTTAAAAAACGAGCCATCTCGTCCTCATCCAGATGCACTTCACACTCTGCCTGTCCCTCTTCATCATATACATAAAATGCGCAGAATTCACAATTTGTCGTCATATCTGCTGCACCTTCCCTTGTTTTTGTATCCCCTGTAACAGCTTTTCCGTATCTATGATACCCCATTTCATAAGCAGGGGGACACCATTTTTTACCAATTCCGATGTAAACTGCTGACATTCCGGATTCTGGAGATCCTCTCTCTGATCCAGAATGATTTCTTCCCCCTCCGGCGGTTCTATACTATCCTCCAGCACACCTATTGTAAGATCCATGGCCGCAGAAAAAATATCTTCTCCCGATACACTCAGTGAAACCTGATCCAGTGTATAGCTCACAGACTTGCCTGGATTGAGATTTTTGATATGCCCCTGCGCCTGCAGCCTTCCCACCTCTTTTTCTACGGCATTCAGTGCCAGTTCCATATCATACTTATTTTCCTTTGGATCAATCGTGGCAGAATAACTCAGATTTCCAAAGGAAATGTCACCAATCAGAATGTGCAGCTCCATACTTTCCTCATAGATCTCTGCCTCCCGATCCCTCATCACAAGCTCAAACTGAATCTTTTCTTCCTTCCATGTGGTCTCCACACGGATCACTGCCTTTGCATCCTCCCTTTCAGTAAAGTCCATGGTAACCGTAAACGGATTTGCCTGCCATGTAACAGAAGCACTGATCTGACTGAGATTTCCCCCTTTTCCTGTCACCAGGAAGGTAAACTCCGATGAATTCTCCCTGATATAGCTTTCTGCACTTTTTAAAGCAGAGAGACAGTCTGTACGTAAAACAGAATCAAGAAGCCTTGTAAAATCCTGATGCTCTGACATAAATCGATAACAATCTGCCATCACTGCTGCCATTGCATCGTTTGGAATCATGAGACGGTACTTGTCCCTGTCCTCCTCCGTGACAGTAATCTCATCATAGAGATCGTGGAATTCATCCTGTATCAATGCCCGGAAATCCCTTCCAAAATCCTCATATTCCTGATTGTTGGTATCATCCGAATTCCATTTTTTTCCGATCAGGTCCTGCAAAAGATCATGATCGATTACAAGAAGCTTTTTTCCAGTGAGCTCAGGAAAGGCAATGCAGCTTTTATCTTCATCCTTATAGGCAACAGCAGATATCTTATCCTCTCCTTTTGTCATGCCAAGGAGCATCTTATTCTTCTGACCGGAGCTGTCTGATAGTATATCCAGCTGCATGACATACCGTGACAGATCCTTAGAAGAAAGAGCTCCCTTGAACACATCTTTCTTACAGTGCAGATCAGAGATACGGATGTTTTGTGAAATCCCCTTTTGAGCACACTGCTTCCCCAGCTGTTCTATCCCGATATACTCACTGATATAAGAACGACTCAGCTTATCCGGCATCTGTGACAAGAGTTCAAATGCTTCTGCCTTATCCGAACGGAAAAAACCGGTTACCGCCATCACTGTCACGGTGACAACCGCCACTGCTGCCACACATCCTGCGATCAGTGCGGCGATCTTACCTTTTCCCCTGTTTTTTGCCTCCATAATTTCCTCCCTTTTTGCTACTGTATATCATGATTTTATCTAAAAACCACCTGGATATCAGGGCGAGAATGAGCCCTATCAATAAACCTGCCAGAATATCAGTGGGATAATGTACATAAAAATACATTCGGGATGCCGCTATCACCGCTGCTCCTGCCAGAGCCGCCACGCCCCATCTTTTATCCCATAAAAACACACCGGCGGCAGCAGCAAAGGACGACATGGTATGTCCGGAAGGAAACGAATAATCCCTCGGAATACGAATCAGCATCTCAATCTCCGGATGTCGCCAGCACGGTCTTGGTCGCGCCACTACATGTTTCAAAAAAGCATTGCCGGTAATCAGACATAATACCAGAGACAGCAATACTGCCATGCCGGCAGTCCGGCTGGATTTCCGCACAAGCAGTAAAATCCCTATGGCAATCCACAGAGCACCGCCCTCTCCAATCAGGGTAAACAACCGGAAGACCGATGTCAGAACCGGATTCTGGATTGTCTGGAACCAGTCCAGCACGGTACTGTCAAACCATTCGATCACAAAATACCTCCTAGCACTCTTCTATTTCTTCTTAGACTTTTTCCTGCTCTTTTTCTTTTTTGCCAGAACCTTTACGGTACATTTTTTCTTTAGCTTACCATAGCTGGCATATATGGTCACTTTTCCCTTTTTTTTCGCCTTGATCTTACCGCTTTTTGTCACCGTGGCAATTTTCTTATTGGAGCTCTTCCATTTAACCGTCCGCCCACGAAGTCTTGCCAGCGTGAAGGTGGCACGGAGCTTATATGTCTTCCCTGCCCGCAAAGTCTTTTTCTGTTTATTCAGTTTCATCTTTCCGATGGATGTGAGATAATTTTTTACCTCTTTCGCCGCACCGGAACGGTAAAGATCCGTATAAGAAAACAGCACATAGCCTTCCGTATTGCCAGACCGTATCTGTGACAGCTGATTTGCAATATTGCCAGACTTCCTCCGCCAGCCCGGATCCTCCTTCAGACTGCATCCCGTCTTATAAAGCGCCAGCCCGATATACATGGGTATATCCCGTTTATTATAAGATCGCCATTCTGCAAGACGTTTTTTGAATAAGGCGGTTTTCTTCCCTGACATGATATACTGATCCGACCAATAGATCTGCGGTACAATATAATCCACATAACCGGGAGTCGACATCCATGTTTTGACATCTGCTCCGATGCTCTCACAATAATCCATACCGCCAGCCGGACTGATCCCGAATTTCAGACGCTTACTTTTTTTCTTAACCGTATCATATACCTTGCGCACCATCACATTGACATTTTTCATGCGGGTCGCTTTTTTTACTTTTTTGTATTTTTTCTCATTTGTTGGATAAAAATAGTCATCAAAATGGATTCCATCCACCCTGTATTTATGAATGATCTCCTTTACCTGTGCCACGATCCGGTCATTGGTCTTTGCTGATGCCGGATCCAGCACCTTTTTCTGCGTCACCCGGTAGGGATTCATCCACGCATGGAACTGAAGACCATATCTATGTGCCGAATCAATCAGAATCTTCAGCGGATCATATGGCAGTGCCTTCCCCTTTTTACTGATCCTTGTACTCCATCCCACCACAGAAGACGGATAGATGGCATCATCATAGGATCTTACATGAAAATACACGGTATTGCAGCCATTCGCTTTGATCCGCGAAAATAAACGGTTAGCATTTGTCCTGAATTCAGCTTCGCTCTTGTCATTCAGCCCCAGATCTGCATACTCAAAGCAGGATACCCATACCCCCCGCACACTGAGCGATCCTGCCTTCGCCGTAGTCCCCTTACCAAATCCGGCAATCAGAGCCATAAACATCAGGACTGCCAGCATTGAAATACGTTTCATATGATCTCACACCTCGTTTTCTAAATTTCACCGGGCTATGCAAACAGCCCTGTACTAAAATATCGTTCCATCCGATCAGGCAGAACCGTTGCAATAACTTTGTCTCTGCCGTATTTTTCAGCAAGCCGCTTTGCCGCCCACACATTGGCGCCGGAAGAAATTCCACACAAAAAACCGGACACTCTGGCAAGCTCCTTTGTCATCACCACAGCATCCTCATCCGGCACTTCGATGATGTCATCGATCATGCCCCGGTCCAGAACCGCCGGCACAAATCCATCTCCGATTCCCTGTATGCTGTGTATACCCGGTTTGTGTCCCCGCAGTGCCGATACACCCTCGGGTTCCACTGCCGCCAGTATCAGATCCGGATTCTTTTCCTTTAGATACCGTCCCATCCCCTGCAACGTCCCACCGCTTCCCAGACCGGAAACGAAAATATCAATCTTCCCCTCCATCTGCTTATATAATTCTACAGCCGTAGTCTTGTAGTGTATATCCGGATTGTCCGGATTCTCAAACTGCTGGGGAAGAAAGCAATTTCCCCTCTCCCGTACGATTTCTTCTGCCCTCGCCACGGAACCGCCTATACTGAGCTCCTGTGGCGTAAGTACCAGCTCTGCCCCTAACATCCTGATCAGCGTCTTTCGCTCTTCACTCATATTCTCAGGCATAACGATAATGACATGGTACCCTTTTCGCACCCCGACAAATGCCAGTCCAATCCCTGTGTTGCCGGATGTGGGTTCCACAATGGTCATCCCCGGTTTCAGGACTCCCTTCTGCTCTGCCTGCTCCACCATATTCTTTGCCACGCGGTCTTTGATACTGCCGCCGGGATTTAGAAATTCTGCTTTTGCATAAATAGAAAACCCCGTCATTTCCTCTAAACTGACAAGCGGGGTATTTCCGATCAAATCCATTGCATTTTTATACATCATCATTTTCCTCATCTTCATACGACATAAACTCACGGTTTGTGACATGCTTCAGATCTCGCTGCCTCTCCACCAGTTCCGACAACATTTCTTTCACATCCTTTGATTTTTTCACACTGAGTATATCAAATTCATTCATGCTCTTATCTGCCGAATAACAATGTATCGTCCCAACACCAAAAATCCTCTGTCCCAGAGAACGGTTTAGCGACAGATCCAGAATCCGGTAAAGACGCACCTCATCCTCACTTTTACTCAGAAAACCCTTTTCGATAAACAGTCTGTCCTCGGTAAGACGATATTTGGTAAAGGATAAGGGTAGACCAAACAATGTTCTTTTGCGGTCACTCCATATGTAATCCATGCTGATTCCTCCTTACTTTAGGATGATTTCTTACTTCTGCCATTATATCAGAGCCAACCTGTAACGTCAATCATCATTCAATGGATGCCTACTGCCGTCACATACGACTCCCTAACTGATACACATCCTCCCTTGTATTTGCCAGAGACGGAATCTGTTTTCGCACCTGACGGATCCGATCCGTGTCAATGACCGCATAGAGAATCTCTTCCCCATCTCCTGCCTCGGAGAGAATATTTCCCCAGGGATCCACGATCATGGAATGCCCGTAAGACACAAAAGCATCCTTTTTCCCACACTGCCCCGCTGCTGCCACATAACAGGTGTTCTCGATGGCACGCGCCCGGATCAGCGGCTCCCAGTGTGCCCTTCCGGTATCCTCCATGAAATTTGCTGAAAGCACCATCATACCGGCTCCCTGTTTTGCCATGATCCGGAATAATTCCGGAAACCTCAGATCATAGCAGACTGCCATTCCGAGGCGTCCAAACTCTGTATCACAAAGTACGATATCATCTCCCGGAGATACCTCACCGGATTCCCGGTAACCCGGACCATCCTCAAGTGCTACATCAAACATATGAAGCTTACGGTAGCTTCCCAGAATCTCTCCCCGGGATGAAAACAAAATACTTGTATTGTAGAGGCAGCCCTCTGTATTTTCCTCCGTCATCGTGCCACAATGTACATAAATCCCATTTTTTCTGGCACAGGAGGCAAAAAACCGGGTAATCTCCCCCGGAACCGGAGAGGTATGATCGCCATAATCCATACCAAGATATTCCGCATGCTCTGGAAAAATGATAAGATCTGCCTCTCTCTCTGCCGCCTCCCGGATACATTGCCCGATCTTCACCAGATTTTCTTCTGTATCGCTTCCTGAGTTGATCTGCGCCACCGCTGCCTTATACTGCATCGCACCCTTCCTCCTATTGCCACTGCGCCTCGAAAAGATTTTTATAAAATCCCCCCTTTGCCAGAAGCTCCTCATGATCTCCCTGTTCAATGATCCTTCCATCCCGCATCACAAGAATCACGTCAGCCTCCCGGATAGTGGACAGTCTGTGTGCCACGATAAAACTGGTCCGCCCTCTCATCATCTCTCCAAATGCCTGCTGGATCTTCATCTCGGTACGGGTATCAATGGACGAGGTTGCCTCATCCAGAATCAGTATCGGTGGCAGACACAGCATGACACGAGCAATACAAAGAAGCTGCTTCTGTCCTGCCGAGAGACCTCCACCGTCCTCACCGATCACCGTATCATACCCCTGTGGCAAACGTTTGATAAAACTGTGTGCATGACTCGCCTTCGCCGCCTGAATGATCTCATCCTCTGTGGCATCGGAATGCCCCATGGCAATATTCTCCCGTATACTGCCCCGCTTCAGCCAGGTCTCCTGCAGCACCATGCCATAATTGTTCCGCAGACTCTCTCTGGTGATCGTTCGGATGTCCTTACCGGATACCCGGATACTGCCGCTATCCACATCATAAAAACGCATCAGCAGATTGATCAGTGTCGTCTTTCCACAGCCTGTCGGTCCCACAATGGCAACCCGCTGTCCCTGTTGTACCTGAAGATTAAATTTTTCAATCAGTTTCTGATCCGGTTCATAGGCAAAACAGACCTCTTCCATCTCCACTCTGCCGTCTGCCTGCTCCAGCACCACGGCATCCGCCGGCTCTGCAATTTCTATCTCTTCTTCAATGAGTTCCAGTACACGTCCGGCACAGGCAATGGCGTTCTGCAGTTCCGTCACCACACCGGATATCTCATTAAAGGGTTTTGTATACTGGTTGGCATAGCTCAGAAAACAGGATAGCTGTCCCACCGATATCCCGCCACGGACAGCATAGAACGCACCAAAGATTCCCACAGCTGCATAGACCAGACTGTTGACGAAACGGGTACACGGATTGGTCAGGGAGGAGAAAAACGTCCCCTTGAGCGAGCAATCCCGCAACCGTTCATTGATCTCGTCAAACTGCTCCATCGCCTCCTTTTCGTGACCAAATGCCTGCACTACCTTCTGATTGCCGATCATTTCCTCGATAAGAGCCGTCTGTTCTCCTCTTGTCTCAGACTGCAGACGGAACATCTGATACGTGCGTTTCGCAATGAAGCTTGCCACAAACAGCGATACCGGTGTGAGAACCACCACAACCACTGTGATCGGTACACTGACACTAAGCATAAATCCCAATGTACCAAGGATCGTGATAATACCGGTGAAGAGCTGGGTAAATCCCATCAGCAGTCCGTCGGCAAACTGGTCCGCATCCGCAATGACGCGGCTCACGATCTCACCATAGGAATGACGATCGATATAGGAAAGGGGAAGGCGCTGAAGACGCTGAAAGGCATCCCCGCGGATATCCCGCACAACACCATATGTGATTTTGTTATTGCACACATTCATCACCCACTGTGCCACCATGGTCAGGGCAATGGCAACAGCAATCTTTTTACCGATGATCAATATAACATCAAAATCCACCTGTCCCCTGCCTACAATGTGATCCACAGCATTTCCCGTCAGGATCGGAATATATAAGGTAAGAGCCACTGTCACCATGGCAAGCAGCAGGGACAGGATCAGATAAGACCAGTAACGTCTGATATAACGCAGTACATTATGGATCGTCTCCCTCTGTGACATCTAACACTCCTCCTTTCCATACTGGCTCTCATAGATCTCCCGGTACACCCCGCAGGTCTCCATAAGCTCCTGATGATCTCCCAGGCCCGCCATCTCACCATCCTCCAGGACAACAATCCGGTCTGCATTCCTCACCGAGGCAGCTCTCTGGGAAACAATAAACAATGTCATATCGGTCAGTTCCTCCCGGATCGCTTTTCGCAGTGCCGCATCGGTAGCATAATCAAGGGCAGAAGCACTGTCATCCAGGATCAGTATTTCCGGCTGCCGCACCAGAGCTCTGGCAATCGCCAGCCGCTGTCTCTGTCCTCCTGAGAAATTGCGCCCCTCCTGCTCCACCGGCTCATCCAGTCCCGCTTTCTTCCCTTTTACCACCTCTTCTGCCTGAGCGATCCGAAGTGCCTTCCACATCTCCTCTTCCGTAGCATCTGATTTCCCCCACAAAAGATTCGATCGGATCGTCCCCTGAAACAGAACGGATTTCTGCATCACGATCCCCACCTTCGCACGGAGCTCCTGCAGATCATACTCCTTTGCCGCCACTCCGTCGATCCGCAGCTGTCCGTCCGTGATATCATAAAACCGGGGAATCAGATGGACAAGGGATGTCTTCCCAGAACCGGTGCCACCAATGATACCGATGGTCTCACCCCTCTTTACCGAAAAGTCAATATCTGTCAGTGCATTCTCTGATGTTCCCGGATATGCCAGCCCTACATGGTCAAATACTAAGGATTCTTCCACCGACATATCTGCCGTCTTCGTCTCCCCGGTTTCCATAAGCCCCGGTTCCTGATCAAAAATCTCCTGGATCCGGTTGCCGCATGCTACCGCCTTGTTCACCGTGACAATGAGATTTGCCAGTTTCACCAGCTCTACCAGGATCTGCGACATATAATTTACCAGTGCCACAACCTCTCCCTGTGTCAGGATCCCATGATCCACATGGACAGCTCCGATCCAGATCAATGCGATGACAGCGCCATTGATGATAATATATGTGATAGGATTCATCAGTGCTGCAATCCGTCCCACTACCATTTGTATATGATACAGCATTTCATTTTCCTGTGTAAACTGTCCGCTCTCCTCTGCCTGTTTATTAAAGGCGCGGAGAACTCTTGCCCCTGTCAGGTTTTCCCTGGTCCTCCCCAGGATCTTGTCCAGTGCTGCCTGTACCCTTTTGTAAAGCGGAATACTCATAAGCATAACGCCAAATACAACGAGACATAAAAGAGGGATCGCCACTACAAACACCAGTGCTGCCTTCACATCGATGGTGAATGCCATGATCATGGCACCAATGACAATAAACGGAGACCGCATAAACAAACGAAGCACCAGATTGACCCCGCTCTGCACCTGATTGGCATCACTGGTCATACGGGTGATCATGGTGGACGTTCCCACCTGATCCACATCACCAAAGGAAAGCTTCTGAATATGATGGAACAGCTCCTGTTTCAATTTTGCAGAAAAACCGACAGCCGCCTTCGCCGCAAAAAACTGCGCCGTCAGCGACGCTGCGAGACCGATGGCGGCAAGCAGTACAAGCACCGCTCCCATCCCGGCGATGGTACTATAATCCCGGTCTGCGATCCCCTCATCGATCATCCTCGCCATAACCAGGGGAACAAACAGCTCAAAGGAGGCTTCCAGCAATTTAAATAACGGCGCCAGAATACTCTCCTTCCGATATTCTTTCAAAAAACGCAATAATTCTTTCATCTTTTCCTTTTCCTATCTGTCAAAATTATAGTGATCCCTCAGGTATTCATAGATCCGTTCTGCCGACCTTCCATCCCTGTACTGGTGGTAACGCTCTATCATTTCACCGGATACCGTGGTGTCCAGACGAAGAAAGCGAAGCACATCCTCAAAGGATTCAATATAGAATCCCTGGATATTCTCTTTCAGATCCTGGAAAGGACAGTCATACTTACGAAAATATTCCCTACTGTCCCGGAAAGTGAGGCCAACCGGGCGTCCTGTCAGCAAAAAATCATAATACACTGACGAATAGTCTGTGATCAGCGCTCTCGCCGATGCCAGCATTTCATAGAGGGTAATCCCCTCCTGATACAAAAAACTGTCATCCGCAAGAAAAATATTTTTCAGCCTTATCTCCCTCATACCAGACAGCTCCTGTGCCGGATGCGGCCGGAAATATATCCGGATCCCCTGCTTTGCCGCCTCTTCATCCAACCTTTTAAGCTGTTCCTCTTCCATCACCTCCGGCATACCATAGGGATAGCTGTTTGCCAGTCCATCCCCCGGATGAGCCCTGTGCTGCCGGTATGTGGGCATCCACATGATATAGCGCCCAAGACGGGTGATCCCGTCCTTTTTTGTAACCAGTACATCATTGCGCGGATATCCAAGAGACAGAAGAACCTCCTCCGAAAGACCAATCTTCTCCATAAAGACATCACGCCAAAAAGGAGCCGTAACAAGATAACCATCCAGTTCCCCGATCTTCTGTGCGCTATGATACTCTGGTGTGATCTTGATCAGCATACCATGCCCCAGGTGCAAACGGGTCTGTCCTCTCCGTCTCTTGTAAATGTATGAATTGCTATCAATAATATATCTTGACCGATACAAAACCAGAAACCGTTTCCACATCTGACGAAATCCATGGGCATCCAGATAAAAGGTGTCCACATTCTCCGGCAGGTCATATTGCATAATACTGCTCTGTGATCGATCACATTGTGACACATCACGATGAAGTGCCCAGTGGATCCGGTGTCTTTTATTGACCCCCTTTTGTAGAAAAAACTGGTACAGCGCTCCTGTATTATCAGAAAAATCCGGATGGCTTTCCATGATAATGTCATCCTTAAGGGGAACCACACGAAATAGCAGGATCAAAAATCTTTTTATCTTTTCTCTCATTTCCTCATCCTTACAAACAACGGGCAGTACGCTTTGCGAACAGCCCTTATGTCCGGCAAAAAACCCAGACCGACCGATCTGGGTTTCCATTCACAGTTTCCATTCATATCTGTATATCAGACAGATGCTGCCATGCTAGACGGCAATCTCCTGTCTATGAATGATATCCCGTATGATATTATACAACTCCGGCTTCAGTTCTGCAAGCGTTACCGGCTCCTGATGCAAAATTACGTTGTGGCAGGTAGAATTGATCAGCTCCACGATCATATATAACATCAGCTCAGGATTGCGGAAATGCCGCCCCGATTCCTCCAGCATGATCCGGTAGCCATCATAAAAGCTATAACCACTCTCCTCATCACTTGCCACAAGAAGATTGTGAAATACCCCCCAGCTAAGATTTTTTGAGATAAATCCCAGCAACCGTTTATCTTCATTCAGATCATTGATCACGGAATCCGCAATGAAAATAATTGCATCCTCCAGAGTAAAGGAATCCGGATCCGTCATACCATTTTTTTTCATCTCCTGCGCAGCATGGAAAAATAATTGTGTCGCCTTGGAAGTGATCAGCTTATCCCGTATATCAAACTTATCTTTGAAATACAGATAAAAGGTTCCCTTTGCCATATTCGCCTTTTTGACAATATCCGAAATTGAGGTATCGTTGATGCCCTGGGAGGTGAAAAGTGCAAACGCCGCACCCAGTAAAGATTCTCTTTTCTGTTTCTTTTTATCATCCAGTTTTCCCATAAGATCTCCTCCCGTATGCATCCTGCATCAGTCTTCTTTTTTAACAGATTCTGTTTCGATCACAAACTTTACGTCTCCATCCATACCATTCCCAATACCACTGAAATTATTATAATCCCTGCCAGCATCCACAAGTGCTTTGACACGATCCAGCAAGGTCTTGAAATCATCCTCGTACACATCATTTAACTTCTGGATTCCCTCTCTGCTAAATTTGGATACTCCGTCCGATAAGGTATCCGCCCCATCAGACAGTTTACCACTGGCACTCTCAAGCTGATGAATGCCGCTGACCAGTTTGCTGGTAGACTTTTTCAGGCTCTTACCGCCCTTATTGAGGGTTTTCATACCCTTGTTCAGTTTCACTGCGCTTTTCTTCATCGTCTTACTTGACTTGATCAGTTTGTCTGCGCCACTGATCAGAGTCTTATTATTCTTTGTCAGCTTCTCACCGCCCTCTTTCAGGCTCTTAATGCTGGATACCAGCACCGGCACCTGCTTATTCAGTTCACCGGTTGCCTTTGTCAGAGTGGAAGAGCTTTTCGAAAGTGTACCAAGTCCGTCCATAACCGTCCCTACTCCGGCAGATACGGTTTCTGCCCCCTTTTTCAGGTCGCTTCCGGCATTCGTTGCATCATCCAGTCCGTTGATATATAGTCCCTCACCATTGATAACCTGCTCCAGCTGAGCGATCATCCCGGCATCTGCTCCCGACGCCTTCAGTCCCTGTACAAGCTGCTTCTTCGTCTCCTGCAGCTTCTGCAGTTCCTTTACATTCTGATTCACCTTGGAAATTCCATCGGATACCGCTTTGGTACCCGTTTTCAGTTTCGTGATATTTTCTTTTGTCCCAATCTTATCCACACCTGCCGTGTAGGTTTTCAGTCCGGAATCGAAGGTCTTGATCTGTGCAGGCAGCCCTTTCACTGCCTGATAAAGATCGCTGCTTCCCTTTGCGATCTGACCGGCTCCTGACACATATGCCTTCGTTCCCTTAGAGAGCGTCACGACACCACTGGTATACTGGTTCACACCGCTTACCAGCTTTGAACCATTCTTCGCCAGTGTCGAGATGCCCTTTGTCATCTTCTTCACGCCATCCTTATTATATTTTCTGATAGAACGTTTCAGTTCGCCCATCTTATTATCATATTTGTGCATACTATCTGCCAGCTCATCAGAACCATCCAGCAATTGATCCGTGGCATCTGTCAGGTCATCCAGTTTTTCCTCCAGATCATCCAGATCCTTTACCTCATCCAGATCCATATCATTGAGAAGACTCGGACTGCCAAAGGTAAAGGTATTCCCCATGGAAAAATCCGTCACATCTGCCTTTACGGTAAATTCCTGTGGAACCTTATCCGCAGCATCCTCATCCAGTCCCAGACTCTCCGCAAGCCCGGGAACTCCCATACCCACTACGATATTATTGGAACCATCATTGATAACACGGCCATTGTCAATGCTAATGTTTGTAAAGTTGTCAGAAGAAAGGATCATCCCTGTGGCCATAACAAAAGGAGTATAAATGGTTCTTCTCTTACCACCAATCTTCTTTGTCTGCTTTGAATGATTCGTATAGGTGACATGCATCGTGAGCTTACCGCTCCTGCCAAGCATATCCTGTGCTGTCATCTCTTCTCCATCCAATGTGTAACGGATCTGTACACTGACCGGAAGCTCTTTCGTTGTCTTCCCCTGATAATAAATATCCTTCCCGGCAGTGTTCCATTCCACAGAGCTTCCTGACTGGGAAAATTTTTCATCCCCTTTTACATTCGTGATATCTGTCAGATCGGAGTTGTCTTTCAGTGTGCCATCTGCCAGTCCGGAATCCTGCAGCCAGTCTGCCACAGTGATATCTGAGATCTGCCCGTCTGCCCCGGCAGTAGCATATACCGATTCCTGTTTGTTTACCTTCTTTGCCTCCGTATAGGTCGTATTACACAAAACCATACCAAGTATCAATGCACCGCTGATGACGGTTTTTCCCATTCTCTTTCCATTGTTCTTATTCATAATGAACACCATCCCTTCTATCATTAATAATCAATCTTACGCATATCCCATGTTGTCTTACATATCACTTTATCCAGTAATGTCAGCATCGCTGGCAGCAGAACGATTACGATAATGGTACTGATGACAGCTCCCCTTGCCAGCAGGGTGCAGATTGCCTTGATCATATCAATGCTGGATGACAGTGTGACACCAAAGGTCGCTGCAAACAGGCACATACCACTGATCATAATAGATTTTACCGATGTCCTGTGAGCGATGGCAATGGCCTCCCTCTTTGTCTGATGCCGCTCCGTCCGCTCCTTGTGATAGCGGGTAGTCATCAGGATCGCATAATCCACGGTAGCTCCCAGCTGGATCGTCCCGATGACGATACTCGCCACAAAGGGAAGGGATTCTCCTGTGTAAAATGGCACTGCCATGTTGAGAAAGATGGCGAACTCGATGACGGTCACAAGGATCACCGGTATGCTGATGGACTTAAAGGTTAGCATAATGATCAGAAAAATCGCGATCACCGATACATAATTGACATTGGCAAGGTCAATGTCGGTAGTATCCTGCAGATCCTTCATCAAAGGCGCCTCCCCGATCACCATGGACTCCGGACTATAGTTCTTCACAATGCCACTAAGGGAGGCAATCTGCGCATTGACCTCATCTGTCGCCGACTTATAATCCGAGCAGATAAACTGCAGCTCATATTCCTCACACTGAAGCATATCACGATACTCCTGGGGAACCATCTCTGCAGGGAAATTCGCACCCACAAAGGAATCCATACCAAGAACCCACTTGACCCCCTGTACCTCTTCCATTTCTTTCTGCATATCCTTCTTATCTTTTGAGGATAATCCATTTTTCAGAAGAACGATATGCATATTATTCATATTAAACTTATCCTGCAGCTTATTATTCGCCACGGCAGAATCCAGAGTCTGCGGAAGTCCTGAATCAATATTATAGTAAATATCATAATTTTTGTTTCCATAATACGCCGGTCCCACAAGAACCAGAAACAGGATCAGTGCCACCGGCCAGAGCTTCACCACTCTTTTAGAGAAACCGTCCATATTCGGGATCAGATTTTTGTGGTTTGTTTTGTCGATGAGTTTATCAAAGCAAAGGATCATCGCCGGGAGCACTGTAATACATACAATGACGCCAATGATAACCCCCTTTGCCATCACCACACCAAGATCCATGCCCAGCTTAAAGGTCATGAAACAAAGCGCAGCAAAACCGGCAATGGTAGTAATAGAACTACTGGTCACAGACTTAAAGGTATTGGAAATGGCATGTGCCATGGCACGCTGCTTATCGCCCTCAAACCGCTCCTTATTTGCTTCATAGCTCTCCAGCAGGAAAATCGAGTAGTCCATCGTCACACCCAGCTGGAGGATTGCTGTCAACGCCTGGGTAATATAGGATATCTCGCCGAAGAAGATATTGCTTCCCATATTGTAAATGATAGAGATTCCGATCCCCAGCAGAAAGATAAACGGGGTAATAAAGGAATCCATTGTCAGAAGAAGGATGAGAAGCGATAACCCTGCCGCCACAGCAACATAGATCGGCATCTCTGCCAGGGCAAGATTCTTGATATCGGTTACCACACCTGACATTCCACTGATAAATGCCTGTTTATCTACCATCTTCCGCATCTCCGATATGGCATCCATTGTAGTGTCAGCCGATGTGGTATCATCAAAGAGTGCGATCATCATTGTGGCATCTCCCTGAAAGAGTGCCTCTCTCAGCTGATCCGGAATCATCTCCACCGGAAAGGTAATGTCTACGACATCATCATACCAGATGATCTTCTCTACATGCTCCACCTCTTTTAACTTCTCTTTTAATGCTACAACATCCTTGTTTTCCATGTTCTCCACTACCACCATGGAAAATGCTCCCATACCGAATTTATCCACCATGGTGTCCTGTCCGGATACTGTTTCCAGAGAATCCGGAAGGTAACTGAGCAGATCATAATTGACCCGTGTCTTTACATATCCAATGACGGCGGGTATCAACAACAGAACTGCAAATATGATAATGAGAATTTTGTGTTTGGCAACCCATTTGCCGAACTTAATTGCCATTGCTGCAGCCTCCTTTGCAAGCATTTTAAAAGTATGACCGATGGTCATTTTTATACTGTATGCAAGTGTAGCACAAAAATGACCATCGGTCAACCTTTTTTATGAAAATATTTTGATATGCTGGAATTTAACATAAGTTCAGGGGCTTACCAACGTGTCATATTCTTTTCAAACTTTGCAGTATATGCCTGTTTTAATTCATCGGCAGATATTCCATAACATAGCA
>JAAGKN010000179.1_pt1 | contig 51782 bp, 58 predicted proteins | sample 6206371 | NCBI WGS metagenome assembly JAAGKN01 (sample SAMN11533720, study PRJNA540317) | gut metagenome | isolation source: fecal pellets from male and female animal of same cohort | host: Peromyscus leucopus | place: USA:CA | collected 2017
TGATAGGGATTCATGATTTCAAAACAGCAAAAACACTCTTGCCTTTGTTTGCAACAAGCCAACATATTGGAATCTTAAATAATGTTGGGCTAATCCATATTGAACTTGGCGATATGCGCAGCGCGATGAAAACCTTTCGCAAAGCTCTTAAACTCGTTATTACAAACCCATTGCCCGCCGCTGCCAAACACCAAGACTTTATGGAACAAGGCGGTGCAAAGGTTGCACTGCTTGCAATCAAAAAAGCACTCGATGAACTCGGCATTCCCTTTATGCTTGCAGCAGGCACATTGCTTGGAATCTATCGCGATGGTGATTTGTTGCCCCATGATAAAGATATTGACTTAATGCTTCCGTGGAACACCCCACGAACAGAGTTAATTCATGCTGTTACAAAATATGGTTTTATGTGTAACTATCCTGAAGAAGATATTGCAGGAGAAAGAGGGAAATGGAATATCTCGATTGTGCATATTGCAACGGGTTCGATAATTGATTTTTTCTTCATCAAGCCCGAAGGTAATAAGTTGATAAATGCGTTTTGTAAGAATGGCAAATTATTTGTTGTCAAAGAAACAAATACGGGGCGCGGGCAGATTGAATATGCAGGCGAGACATTTTGGACATATGGCGATATTGAGTTTTATCTCAAAGAAACGTATGGTGAAAATTGGCGCATACCGCAAGCGAACTATAATGGATTGATTATGTCTGCTTCTGAAGAAAGAAATGACGACCCGCATGGAATCGGCATTGCACTCTGCTATAACCATTGTTTGAGCGCACTTGCTAGTGGGTATTATAAAAAAGGGCATGGATATTGCTTGCAGATTCTAAGTGTGCATAACGACCCGCTGCTAGAACTTGTCAAAAATTATTTGGAACAAAACCTTAGTGAAGAGTGGTATCCGCATATTCCGCTTTGCAAAAAGCGCACAACCAACAAGGATTTGTATAAAATCAACGATAGAGTTTAAAAACCTTGTTTGCCCAAATCTGCTAGAATCTTTGCCTAAGGAGAAATAGGGCTATGAGACGAACAATGTTGCAAAGCAAAATTCATCGTGCGCGCGTGAGCAATGCAAACCTCGCATACAGCGGCTCGATTAGCATTGACACTGCTTTAATGCAGGCAGCGGGGTTGCTTGAAGGGCAAAAGGTCGATATTGCGGTGGTTGAAAATGGCGAGCGGTTTGCGACTTATGTCATCGAGGGCAAAAGTGGCGAGATTTGCCTCAATGGTGCTGCGGCGCGCAAGGTGCAGATTGGGGATTCGGTGATTATTATGGCATATCTTTCGCTTGAAGAAGACGAGCTAGAGAGCTACCGCCCGATTGTTGTGTTTGTTGATAATAACAACGCAATCACAGAGATTCGCCACACGCTCCATTAGCTATTCAACAAATTTTTCAAATTGTAAGGGTTTTTTGCAGGTTTTGCAGTTAAAATGTTTGCCGTCTTGAATCTTTTGATGCACAAGGGTTGTGAGGACATGTTTTTTGCCTTCACATGCGCAAATGTATTGCGCGCGCGTTGGGGTAAAAATATCTGGCTCTACTAAGGTTGGGTCGGGGATTACACAAAGTGTGCCTGCTGCTTCGGCTTCGGCGCGGTATCTTTCAATCAGCATGTCTTCTTTAAGAATATGTTGCAACAACCAATTTTTGGCGATGATACCAAGCTTTTCTTTGAGTTCCATGACATTAGGAGTTGTTTTGATGATTTCTTGAAAACCTTGCACAATTTCTTCATGAATGCGGTGATGCACTTCAAATCGTGGATACCCAATCGAACGCATATAATTTTCTTCGCTTTGAAAATGTTCGTTCATATATTCAAAAAAGCCTTGCAAGAGCTGGCGAATCTCTGCCCGCGAAATTTGCCTATCGGCACAGATATAAGCATAATTTGCAAGCTCAAAAAGTTTTTGATGTTGCTTATCAATTTTTTCATTATGCACACTGAAACTATCGTCCCATGTTGGTAGCATTTATTGTCTCCTTTGCCATATACAATACTCTGCCCATTATAGCCTTTTGTGGCTTAAAGAATTTGTAGAATTAGAAAAATTTCTATTTTGCGGGTGTGGTTTGGCATTTGGGGCAGATTCCAAGCAATGCAATCGTTGTTTCGGTAATCTGATAGCCGCTTTGATTAGCACATGTTCTAATCATCTCTTGCGTTGAAATGTCCATATCTTTAATCGTCCCGCATGCATTGCAAACAAGGTGAATATGGGGGTTTTTGATAATCTCATACCGCTGCTTTTGGTTGGGAAGCTTGAGTTCATAAATCATTGCGACTTCTTGCAATGAAATGATATTTTTATAAATCGTTGCCAACGAAATAGACGGGTACAAGATTTTGATTTTGTCATAAATTTCATCGATTGTGGCATGCCCTAGCGCCGCAATTTCTTTTAGAATCGCGATTCGCTGGGGTGTAATCTTCAGGTTGTTTTTGTGCAGTAGAGATTCAAAGTCATAAGCTGCTGTTTGTGTCATTGTGTGTCCTTGATGGCATTCCAAAGAATGCATGATAAACTTGATAATATTTATTATACAACAAAAAAAATTAGTCATCAAGATAATTGCCCAAATCCTTAAGCAAGTTTGTGCTTTTGCGTTATAATAGTCTTATTTTATCCCCAAACTTGGAGGACATTGTGTTTGAGACTCTTAGCAACTCCTTTCGCGGCGCGATTAATAAGATTCGCTTTCAAGATGACGAAAAAGCCCTAAAAAAGGCGCTTGATGAACTCAAAAAAGCCCTTTTAAAGGCTGATGTGCATTTTAAGATTGTCAAAGAATTGCTCAAAAAAGTCGAGCTTGAAACCAAGCAAAAAGGCATTGGCAAGGCAAATTTTTTGCAAGCCTTGCAAGATTGTCTGCAAGACATTTTGGGCGAAAATCATCAAGGCTTTGTTTTTGCCCAAAAGCCCCCAACAATCGTGCTAATGGTGGGGTTGCAGGGCAGCGGAAAAACCACTTCGACAGCAAAAATTGCCGCATATCTCAAAGCACGAGGCAAACGCGTTTTGCTTGCTGCTTGCGATATGCAGCGGCTCGCCGCGGTTGAACAATTGCGACAGCTCGCGGCGCTTGCCGAGGTTGATTTTTTTACTTGCGAGGGCGAAAGCCCGCTTGTTGTGGCAACAAAGGCACAACAAAAGGCACAAACCGAACTCTATGATGTCTTGCTTGTCGATACCGCTGGGCGGCTTGCAATCGATGAAGAGCTGATGAACGAACTCAAAAGTATCAAAGAGAGCTTGCAGCCAACAGAGACAATGTATGTCGCTGATAGCTTGACAGGACAAGACGGAATCCGCAGCGCAAAGGCATTTTATGAGACACTTGGCATTACAAGCGTGTTGTTGAGCAAGTTTGATGGCGATAGCAAGGGTGGTGTTGCGTTGAGTGTTGCCTATGAACTCGGGATTCCATTGCGGTTTGTGGGCAATGGCGAGAAGCTTGCCGATTTAGAACCCTTTATCCCCGAGCGAATCATCGGGCGGCTTATGGGCGCGGGCGATATTCAAACGCTTGTCGAAAAAAGCACCGCAGTTATGGGCGCAGAAGAGATTAAAAAAGTTACCAAAAAAATCAAAAAAGGCAACTTCAATTTTAATGATTTTGTCGCGCAGCTTGATAATATGAAAAAGCTTGGCTCGGTGCAGTCGATTATGTCGATGATACCCGGAATGAACAATGTTGCAGGCGCGCTCAAAGATTTTGATTTGGATAATTCGCAAGACATCAAGCATATCCGCGCGATTGTGCAGTCTATGACGCCCAAAGAGCGCGAAGAACCCGCGTTGCTAAACGGCAGCCGCCGCAAGCGCATCGCCGATGGTGCGGGGCTTAGTGTGGCAGAGGTCAATCGTTCGATTAAGCAATTTGAAAACGCAGCAAAAATGGCAAAAAAATTCACCAACAACAAGGGTGGTTTGGCTGATATGATGAATCTCTTGCAGGGCAAGCAGCATTTTAGCGGCTAAAATGCGTGCAGTTTTGCAATTTTTAAGGCAGTTTTTTTTACAATTAGGCTTTACTAACCCACAAGGAGCAGAACCAAATATGGCAACAGTAGTGAGATTAACGCGTATGGGACGCAAGAAAAAACCTTTTTATCGCATTGTCGTTACCGATAGTCGCAAGCGCCGTGATGGCGGCTGGATTGAATCGATTGGCTATTATAACCCGCTCAAAGAAAATGAGAATGTGAAGTTTGATTCGGAGCGATTGGCATATTGGCTTGGCGTTGGTGCAAAGATGAGCGAGAGAGTGCAGAAGCTCACAGGGCAAAAATAGCGCTCGATTGGGGCAAAACATTGGTTGAAAAATTTATCGAAGAATATATCCGTAAAATTGCCCTCGAGCCTTCTGCTGTGCGCGTTGAAAGCGAGCTTGTCGAAGCAGAATTGGTGCAGATTATCGTCTATGCCTCAAACCAAGACACAGGGCGGCTGATTGGCAAAGATGGCAAGATGATTGGCGCAATCAAAACGCTTGTTTCGGCTTGCAAGGCAAAAGATGGACGCTCGTATAAGATTACGATTAAGGCAGCGGATTGAATAGGTATGTCGATGTTGCAAAAATTGGCAAAGCAGTCGGCATAAAGGGCGATTTGCGCCTTCAGATTTTAAGCGACTTTCCCGAAATCATTATCCCCGGGCGCGAGTTTTTGTGTGGGCAAGAGCAGCTTTGTGTTGCAAGGTTTGACGCAAAAAAAAGCCTTGTTCATTTTCAAAACTATGACAGCAGAGAGCAAAGCGCGCTTCTAACCGGTGCGCTGTTGCAATGCACGATTGCGCAAACGCGCGAATGGTGCGCGCTCACACCCAACAATTATTTTTGGTTTGACATCATCGGTGCGCATGTTTATGAAAGCGGAGAGATTCTTGGCGTTGTGGCAGATATTGAACGCATTGGTATGGTGGATTATTTAATCATCACAACCGATAGTGCATTGGTTGCTTTGGGCAAACCCGCGCGTTTTATGTTGCCATTTTTAGACCGCTTTGTTTGCGAGGTGCGCGAACAAGAATCATTTTATTGTGTCGATGTTTGCAATGCCAAAGACATACTTGAGGCAAGCTAGTTCGCACAATGCGTTTTTCATTTCTCACTCTTTTCCCCGCTTTGATTGAGAGTTATTTTAGCGATTCGATTCTGCATAGAGCGCTTGAAGCAGGGCTTTTTACGCTCGATATTTGCAATTTTCGACAATACGCAACCAACCGCTATCGCAAAGTCGATAGCCCGCAAGTTGGCGGTGGAGCAGGGCAGGTGATAGACGCCTTGCCCATTTGCCACGCGATAGAGGCGATTCGCGCACAAAGCCCGCGCGCACATGTGGTTTTTGTGCAGCCTGTGGGCAAGCCCTTTAACACCAATGACGCCAAGCGGCTTGCGCAAAAAGCTCATCTTGTTTTGGTTTGTGGGCGCTATGAAGGCATTGACGAACGCGCGATAGAATGTGTTGCTGATGAACTCTTTGCGCTTAGCGATTGTGTGCTAACCGGTGGCGAGTTGCCCGCGTTGATGATTTGCGATTCGGTTTGTCGGCAGCTTGAGGGTGTGCTTGGCAACCCGCTTTCGCTTGTTGATGAAAGTTTTGAGCAAAATCTGCTCGAATCGCCCCAATTTTCACGCGAAAAAGGTTTTGGTGTTCCGCCTTCAGAATATTCAAAGGGCAATCATAGTAAAATAGCGGCTTTAAAATTGCAAATGTCGGTGGCAAGGACGCGATATTATCGCCCCGATTTATACCTTGCCGCCCAAACAAGGACAAACAATGAGAAATCGATTTATCGAAGATTTTGAGCAAGCTCAAATGGCAGCGCAAAAACCAAATGTGCCACAATTTAAAGCGGGCGATTCGCTTCGTGTTGGAATCCACATCAAAGAGGGCGATAAAAGTCGTGTGCAATATTTTGAAGGTGTGTGTATTGCCCTAAGTGGAGAAGGCGCTGGGCGCACATTTGTGATTCGCAAAATCGGCGCAAATGGTGTTGGTGTTGAGCGCATTTTTCCGCTTTATAGCGAAAGCATTGAAAGCATTAAGCGCCTTAGAATCGGGCGCGTTCGCCGCGCCAAGCTCTATTATTTGCGCACCCGAAGCGGCAAAGCAGCGCGGATTAAAGAGATTAAGGAGACTAAAAAAGCTTAGTCTTGCCCAAGCCACAACAGCGCGTTGGCAGAATCTGCCCCGCTGTTGATTTGTTGGGTATGCCACATCTTCCATTTGTGGGTTGAATGGATTCGAATATGTCCCTTTTCTGAAAGCTCGGGCGCAAGAAAAATTGCAATCATATCAAGATGTGATTCCACACTTGCAAACAGCTCTGCTCCCCCTTCTATCATAATATTTTTATAATCCCCAAGCTTTTGGAGCGACCGAAAAATATCAGTCGAATCGGCAAAATGCACCATGCGTTCGATATGAAAAAGCGGAATCGAGCGGTCAATCGAGCTTTCATCACGTGTGAGAATCAAAACATCGGGTGCTGTGGCTGATTCGACAAGCCGCGTGTCGAGCGTTGGGCGGTCGGTGCGGATTGTTTTGCCCGAAATCACAAGCAAATCAAATGCGCCGCGCCAAGTGTGCGTGAGTGTGCGCGATTGTAGCGAGCTAATCAGCCCACCATCAAGGCTTCCGTCAAGCCGCTGTGCAAGCTTGAAACAAATAAACTTACCTTTTTGTTGCAGTGTTTCAAAAGGGTGTAATAAATGTTTTGCTTGCAAAAGTTGTTGGCTGTTGCCAAAAGGTGCGCACAAAACCCCTGCGGCATTCAGCGCCGCGCTCCCCCCGCTTGCTTGTTTGGTTGGGTCGGGCAACGCAAACAAAACTTGTTTGAGCCGCATTGCAATCAGCAATGCAGCACATGGGGGCGTTTTGCCCTCGTGGTTGCAGGGTTCGAGCGTAACAAGCAGGCTACAATCAGCAAAGATTCCATTATGGTTTTGGCGCAAATATTCATGAATCTCGCTCGAGTCTTGTAATGTTTCAATCGTATCATCACCACTTAGAATCGCATAGCCTTTTTGCAGCGCAACCACTTCAGCATGCGGCGCTCCGGCAACGCGATGTGCGCCAATGGCGATAATCTCGCCATTTTTGCCCAAAAGCGCTGCACCAACAGCAGGGTTTGGGAGAGTGCAAAGCTGATATTCCCACGCGCGTTCAAGCGCAAGCGCAAAGGCAAAATCAAGCTGTGCAGGATTCATCAATGTGCCATACTCACAGCGCGTATTTCGCGGATTACGCTGACTTTGACATCTCCGGGATACTGCACACTATTTTCAATCTCTTTTGCAATCTCGCGCGAGAGGCTAAAGCTCTCATCATCGCTCAAAACATCGGCATTCACAATCACGCGCAACTCGCGCCCTGCGTTAATCGCATAGGCTTGCAAAACGCCACATTTGCTAAGTGCGATGTTTTCAATCTCTTTGACACGTGTAAGAAAGCTTTCAAGCACTTCGCGCCTTGCACCCGGTCTTGCGCTGCTAAGGGCGTCTGCGGCACAAACAGCGGCGCATTCGATGCTTTTGATGTCTTCGTGTCCATGGTGAGCCAAAATCGCGTTGATAACAACAGGGTGTTCGTTACAACGTTTGCAGACTTCTTCGCCCAATGTTACATGGCTGCCTTCGCATTCGTGTGTGAGCGCTTTGCCAATATCATGCAACAACCCCGCGCGTTTGGCAAGCTTGACATTGCCGCCAAGCTCGGCGGTGATAAGCCCTGCAAGATGTGCAACCTCAAGACTATGTCCAAGCGCATTTTGCCCATAGCTCGCGCGGTATTTGAGTTTGCCAATTAGTCGTTTGATGTCGTGGTGCATTGCACCAAGCCCGAGCTTGAGGACAATATCATCACCTTCTTCAAGCACTCTATCTTCGTATTCTTGCTTGACACGTTCATAAATTTCTTCAATCCGCGCGGGCTGAATCCGACCATCTTCGACAAGCCTTTCAACCACACGCGTTGCAATCGCGCGGCGATAGAGGTTGAAGCTGCTTAGCACAATCGCATTGGGTGTGTCATCGATAATCACATCAACACCAAGCACCATTTCAAGCGATTTGATATTGCGCCCCTCTTTGCCAATCAATCGCCCTTTGAGTTCATCGTTTGGGAGAGGAACGACATTAATCAGCCTTTCAGACGCAAACTCGCCCGCATAGCGCGTTGTGGCTTGTGCCAAGATATAATTCGCCTTTTTGCGCGCTTCTTCTTTGGCTTGGTTTTCAAACTTTTTTGCCAATGTGGCAATGTCTTGTCGGGCAAGCTCCATTGCGCGGCTAATCGCCATTTCTTTTGCTTGTTCGCGCGTGAGCGAAGCGATATGGCATAGCGATTGCGTGAGCTCTTCAAGCTTTTGTTGGTATTCATTGCGCATTTTGTGATATTTCGCAATGCAATCTTCAAGCGTATGTTTATGCTCGCGCAGATTACTTTTTTCGATATTCAGCTCGGCAACCATCGAATCAAGCTGTTGCTTGTTTTTGGATTCTTGTGTTTCGAGATGTGAAATATACGACTCGTATTGCTTGGTGATTTGTGCCACTTCATGGTCATAGTGCATTTTTGCATTGAGTTCAAGCTCTTTGACACGCATACGCGCTTCATTGAGCAAAACTTCAGCTTCATATTCAATCGCTTTTGCTTTGGTATGTGCTTTTTGGATATGCAGTTTGCAATTTGCTGTATGAATTTTGCGGCTAATCAAGTATGTGCAAATGCCCGCAACAAGGGCGCAGATAACGCAGCTTAACAGCGTTAGTTCTATCATATCTACCATAATGTCCTCTTTTTATATAAAATTTATATGTGAATACCTCATCTGCTTGAATGTCATGCGAATCGCATAGATTTTCATACGAATAATAGAGTTCTCTTGCAACAAAAAAAATGCGAGGCTTTTTGGGTAATGTTGCAAAAAACCTGTCATACATACCCTTTCCATAGCCGATTCGCTTGAATTGATTGTCGATACCAAGCATAGGTATCACAGCAACATGAAATGTGTTTGGGGCAGAAGATTCCAAAGGTTCTCTAATCCCAAATCGTTTTGTGAATAAAGGCAGCCTATATTTTACTATCTTCAAGCTGATACCTACCATAAAAGGCACAAAAATGTGGATTTTTCTGTGCTTGCGCAAAAGGGTAAATAATGGAGAAATATCAACCTCTTGTGGCAATGGAAGATAGAGCAGCACGCAAAATGGCGCGCTCGAGGTTTTGCTATGCGCGCTTTGTAGGGCAAGCAAGCGCCGCAACAGCATATGCACAATCGTGCTATCAATAATTCTATATCCCGCTTGATTTTTGGTTTTGCGCACAATCGTGCGGAAAGTTTTTTTGTCCATTATTGCCCTAGATTCCTCCAAATCGTCTTGTTCGCTGCTCAAATGCGGTCATCAAGCTTGCAAGTTCGGTTGTGCTAAAGTCTGGCCACAATGTCTTGGTAAAAAAGAGTTCGGCATAATGGCTTTGCCATAGCAAAAAATTTGAAAGCCGCTGTTCGCCACCTGTGCGAATGAGCATATCAACATTTGGAAAACTCGCGGTGTCAAGCGCATTGTTGAGCGATTGCTCGGTAATTGGAATCTGCGCATTTGCAAGCCTGTTTGCAGCGCGCACAATCTCATCGCGGCTGCCATAATTGAGCGCAAGAATCTGCGTGAGCTGCGTGCCATTGTGGCTAATGTCTTTGAGTTCTGCAATCTTAGCATTCAATCGCGGCGAAAATTTTGATAAATCTCCAATGGTTTGGAATCGAATATTATTTTCAAGATAGGTTTGCGTTTCGTTTTCGAGATACTCTTCAAGCAAGTGCATCAAAAAGTCAATCTCAATTTTGGGGCGATTCCAATTCTCTGTTGAAAACGCATAGAGCGTAAGAAAATGCGTGCAAGCCGTTTGGGCGCAATATTGGGTGATTGTGCGCAAAACTTCTGCGCCTTTTTTGTGTCCGTCTTTGCGTCTTAGCCCTTGTTTTTGCGCCCAGCGCCCATTGCCGTCCATAATGATTGCAAGATGTTGCATTCTAGCCCTTTATGTCAAGCAAGCTACTATGCGCTTCTTTAAACTCATATAACGGCGCAATATCGTGATTAACATCAATTGAAAAATAGGCGATTCCTTTGAGCAGGTTTTGGGTTGAACGCAATAGCTCGGCGCTGCGCTCGTATTGGGTTGTGAGATAGAGATCAACCACTTCGCCATCGCTCACAAGCCGCCCGCGCAACGCGCCAATTTGCCCAAAAACAGCATAAAACTCAAGCTCATACAGCCCTGTTTTTTTGCGTTTTTTGCGCATTTGCAATACACTTTCGCGCCCCTGAATGCTAAGGGGCAGTGTCAAAACTTTGTTGTGCAACGAAAGCAGCATTTGCATATAAAAATTAAATTCACCGCGCCCTTCGGCAAGGCTTGCCCGCTCAATCAGTTGGTTTTTAAAATTCTCCCACGGGTTGCCTTTGTTTGCGCCAAAAAGCTCTTTGAGGTTTTCTTCGCTAAGGCGCATAGGCGCGTTTGCAAGCTGCGCGAGAATCTTGGGTTGGGCGATGAGCTGTGAAAGCGTAATCGTCCCATTTGTGCCGCGTCCCATTTGCGCCCAATATTTGCCACCAACAAGCAAATCTTTGAGGCTTTGGGTGGTGATTGTGGTGTTGCCAACTTTGAGCATATAGCGCGTTGGGCTTAGCTTTTCAAGCACTTCAATCGCAATGGGCAAGGTTGCATTAAACCGCGTGGGTGTGCTGGTGTTTGGTGCGGTGGTTTTGGGCGCAACATCGGCAGTTTGGGAGATATTATTGACACTTGCCATAGAGCTTCTTTGCAGAATCTAAAATCAAAAAACTCTGCTGCAATTTTGTGCTTGGCTCAAATTGCACACATTCTTCTGGGGTGATAAACGCAATTGCATTCTTTTCGCTGCCAAGTGGTGCGCTTTGGAGCGTGTTGAGGCAAATTGCATGCAGATTTTTTTGTGCTAGCGCATTGCGCGCATTTGTGTGCGCATTCTCGCCATTTTCGAGCTTGAATCCAATTGTGCAGATTCCTTGTTTGCGCAAAGTCGCAAGAATATCAGGATTTTGCTCGCATTGTAGATTCCAAGTTTGCCCCATCTCGGCTTTTTTGAGCTTGCCTTTTATCGCAGTTTTTGGGCGATAATCGCTAATGGCTGCTGCCATAAAGAGATAGGGCATTTTCTCACATGGCACATTGTCAATCCATTGTTGCAGGGCTTGCAAAAAATCGTTTGCGCTTTGTGCGCTAAGCTTGCAGACATCATTTGGTAATGAATTGAGCGCAAACGCACCAAAAGGAGCGGTAAGAGTTGCATGCACCAAGCACACATGCGCGCCTTTGAGGTATAAAGCAGCAGCGAGATTTTGTGCCATTTTGCCGCTGCTAAAATTGCTCAAATACCGCACATCATCGATTTTTTCAATGCTTCCGCCGCCGCTTATGCATGCATGGCGCTTATGCCAAAACTCTTCACATAATAGCGCACGCGCGGTGTGCCAAACGATTTCTTGACAATCAGCAAGCGCGCCATCGCCAAAAACGCCACAGGCAAGAATCTTTTGCTGTGGTGGAATAATTTCTGCACCCATTGTGCGCAGCTTTGCAAGCGATTGTTGCGTGATTGGTGATTCAAACATCTTGGTGTTGGCAGCGGGTGCAATTAAAATTGTTTTGTCAAACGCAAGCGCGGTGTGCAAAAGGGGTGAATCGGCGATTCCGCTTGCAAGTTTGTTAATGCTGTTTGCACTTGCGGGCGCAATGAGTAAAATCTCTGCCCAGCTTGCAAGCGCGATAGGATTATGTCCATTTGCCCAATTTTGTGAATCGGCATGCAAGACATTTTCGTGGCTTAGGGCTTCAAACAAAACAGGCGAAAGAAAGTTTTTGCATTCTTCACTCATCACAACGCGCACAATCGCACCAAGCTTGCCTAGCAGGCTCACAATCTCGAGCGCTTTATAGGCGCTAATGCTTGCGCAAACACCCAATGCGATTTTGCGTCCTTTGAGAATCTGCATCAAAAAGGCTCGCTCATTGTGATGATTTGGTCTTTGCTCAACCATTGTGTATTGGTTTGGGAGTTGTATTCAAAGCCAATCTCAACCGCTTTGCCCTTTTGCCCATCGGCTGTTGTTGTGTAGTCGATTGGGGTTTGAAAAAGGATTGTGGGCTTGATGATGAAAAATTGTTCAAACTCAATGCTCAAATGCGAATCGTCTTTGGGAACCATAACTTCATGCAGCTTTTCGCCCGGGCGGATTCCAATAATCTTGCGTGGCAAGTTTGGCGCGAGCGCGTCTGCAAGGTCGGTAATTTTCATCGAGGGAATCTTAGGGATAAAAATCTCGCCACCATGCATGCGCCTTAGGTTATCAAACACAAACTGCACACCGCTATCAAGGGTTATCCAAAACCTTGTCATGCGTTCATCGGTAATTGGAATCTCTTTTGCGCCTTGTTTGAGCAGGCTTTTAAAAAACGGCACAACACTCCCGCGACTGCCCACGACATTGCCATAGCGCACAACGCTAAATTGTGTGTGGCGGCTGCCTTTCATATTATTTGCGGCGATGAAGAGTTTGTCGCTTGCAAGCTTGGTTGCGCCATAGAGGTTAATCGGGTTTGCGGCTTTGTCTGTCGAGAGTGCAATCACTTTGCTAACGCCATTAAGCAGGCATGCATTGATGACATTTTGTGCGCCATGAATGTTTGTTTTGATACATTCTGTGGGGTTGTATTCGGCAATTGGAACATGCTTGAGCGCTGCGGCGTGAATGCAAATATCAACACCGCTAAGCGCTTCAACAAGCCGCTCTTTGTCGCGCACATCGCCAATAAAAAAGCGCATACGCGAATCAGTAAAGCTCTGTGCCATTTCGTATTGTTTGAGTTCATCGCGTGAAAAGACAATGACTTTTTTGGGCTTGCTTGAAGCGAGCAAGTGGCGAATAAAGCATTTGCCAAAGCTGCCTGTGCCGCCTGTGATTAGAATCGTTTTATTGTTTAACATCAATCCCTCCTTAGTGTTTTTTGCGATATTGGGGTTCAATATAGCCCAAATCGAATAATGTATTTGCCAAAAGCACGGTTGTGTCGCCTGCAATTGCTCCATGCATGCCATGTTCGATAAGAACGGTGATGGCATATTTGGGCTTTTCATACGGCACAAATGCGGTAAACCACGCATGCGAGCGGTGAAAGTATTCCATATCTTCTTCGGCAATCCGCGCTTTGTCTGCTTGCGAGATTCCTGTTACTTGTGCTGTTCCTGTTTTGCAAGCAAGCGTAACCTTTGCTTTGAGCGCACGTGCAAAGCCTGTTCCGCCCGCCTCGTTACAGACTTGATACATTCCAATCCGCGCTGCTTTGAGCTTGCTTGGTTGAATATCAAGCGTTTGTGCTGTGTCAAACGAAAGCGTTTCGTTGCCTTTGCGAATCACCAAATGGGGCGTAACAAGCTTGCCATTTGCAAGTGCTGCGGTATAGCGGGCAATCTGCATGGGTGTGGTGAGCATATAGCCTTGCCCAATAGACGCATTGAGCGTATCGCCCATTTGCCAACTCTGATTGTAGCGGCGCTTTTTCCATTCGGGGGTGGGCAAGATTCCGGTTGTTTCTGCGGGCAGGTCGATTCCTGTTTTTTGCCCAATGCCAAAAGTGTTGAGAGTCTTGGCAATGCGTTCGATTCCTGCTTGGAGCGAGAGTTTGTAATAATACACATCGACACTTCGTTTGAGAGAGAACATAAAGTTTGCGCTGCCATGCCCGCCTTTGCGCCAATCACGAAATTTGCGGTTACCAATCTCGATAAATTCGGGCGTGGGAATAATCGTGTTTTCGTCAATGATTCCATATTGCAAAAATGCAAGCCCAACACCCATTTTAATCACGCTACCGGGCGGATACGCGCCATAGATGAGTTTATTGTATAGCGGTTTATAGGGGTCGTTGAGCAAGTTTTCCCAGTCTTCAACAGAGATTCCAGACGGGAATGCGTTGATGTCGTATTCGGGATAGCTGCCTGCGGCAAGAATCTCGCCATTTTCAATATCAAGCACCACAGCTGCGCCATTTTGCCCCGCAAACGCTGCGTCCATGCTGTTTTGCAAGTCTAAATCAATGCTCAAATAAAGGTTGTTGTTGTATTCGGTTTGGGTTTCTTCGAGAATCTCAATTTCTTCGTTGAGTGCAGTAACCTTGACACGTTGTTTGCCTAGCTCGCCTTGCAAAAAGTCATTATAATAGCGCTCCAAGCCCTCTTTGCCAATCACGCCGGTGTATTTTGAGATGGGGTTGTCTTGAATGTCTTTGGTGTTTGCTTTGCCAATATAGCCAATAATATGCGATGCGGTTGTTTTGTTGGGATAGCGCCTGCGCCCTATGGGGATAAGCTCAAAAAGGTTTTTGTGCTGCGCAACATAGGGGAAGAGTTTGTGGGCTGTGTTATACGAGACAAAATCGACAATCGGAATAAAGTCGTGGTTATAGGCAGAATCTTTAGATTGGTAGATTTTTTGAATCTGTTCCATATCGAGCGATAAAAAGGGCATGAGTAATGCAATCTTTTTTTGAATCTCGGGTTGTTTGAGGTTAAGATGCGGCGCGATTGCAAATAAGAATCCCGTATCGCTAACAGCAAGCGGTTTGTTGTTGCGGTCAAAGATTCTCCCGCGTGAGGGAACAATCACCCGTTCTTTAAAGGTGTTGTTATATGCAAGCGTGGTGTAGAGGTCGCGCGATTGAATCGCAATTGTGTAAATGCGCACACCAAGCCCAATCCAAACAATAAACAGCACAGCGATAAAAATTTTTGTTTCTTTGTTCATAGGATAAATACCAAGATAAAAGATTCAATAATGGCAAACAGCAAAAAAACCAGCGGAATATCAGGGGTATCTAGCCCCACGATTGAGCTAATTAGAATGCAAAATGCACCATAGCCATAGTAGATTCCAAAGGTGTAGAGGGGAATTAAGATTTTGGGTGAGCGCACAAGGTATTGGATATAGGGTCTTACAAAAAAATAGAGCAAACAAAAAAATGTGAGGGTGCTTAAAAAGGGATAATTTTTGCCGGCTTCGAAAAATAAAAGATAAAAAATGAGTAAGAATAGGGGGTAGAATTGTTTGGTGTCTAAAAACCGACAAAACAGCGCAAAACAAACGCCAAGCAGCGGCAAGATTGGGATTGGGAACATATCAGACAACGAGGAGTAGATGAGAATCGCCAAAAACCCCAAAACACCAGAAACGAGATGTTTGTAATTGCTATGGCTATTTTGTAGATTCATTGTTCCCCCAAAGCAAGTGCGTCAAAAAAGCTTGTAATCATGCTATTGCGCGTTGCACAATCCATTGGTGCGCATGCAAACAAACAATCGCGATAACGCGCTTGCATACGCGCGCGTTCATTTTTGCTAAGTTTATCACATTTTGTAAAAATTTGAAGCAGACGTTGGTCGTTGTTGGTGTGAGCTTTGAGAAACTCAAACGCTTTTGCATCGATTGGCAGCTCGGGGTGGCGCGCGTCAATCAGTTGCAAAAAAAGCTTGATATTGCTTCGTTTTTGCAAAAACTCAAGCAGGTTGCGTTCCCATTTTTGTTTGGTTTCTTTGCTGACTTTGGCATAGCCAAAGCCGGGCAAATCGACAAAATAGAGCGTGATTTGAGAATCATTAAGCCGCCAAATGGATTCAAAATAGTTAATCAGCTGGGTTTTTCCCGGTGTTTGCGAGCTTTTTGCGAGCTTTTTGGCAAGCAGGCTATTGAGCAATGTGCTTTTACCCACATTGCTGCGCCCCACAAAGGCAATCTCGCTATGCAGCGGCGGGGGCGCTTGGTCAAAGCTTTGTGCCGATGTTAAAAAGCGCGATTGCACAAGCGTAATCATTTGTTTGCCTTGTTGGGCAAGTCGATTTCAAAAAGCATTCGTGCAGGCGTTCTTTGGGGGGTTTGGGTGGGGCTTGGGTTGCCTTGAATGTTGGCAAAGCCATTTTTGCGATTGACGATAATCTTTTCGCCTTGCACTTGGTTGGTTTTGCCAATCTCTGAAACACTCGCATTGCCATGCAGCTCATAGGTTTGGGTTGCAACGATAAAAACTGCTTGGTTTGCCTTGCCTCGCAATTTGCGCCCGTCTTCGGTTTGGAGCGAAAAATCAACCGCACCTTTTGCCTCATAGCGCAATGCGCGGCGCGTTTGCATATCGAAAAAAAGCGTTACCTCATCACTTTTGAGACTATCGGTTGCGTTGGTAATCTGCACATTGCCGCTGATAATGCTTTTGCCTGCTTTTTGGTCGGTGATGATATAATCTGCCTTGACTTCAATCGCATTGGGTGCATTTTGGGCAAGCACAAATGCAACAAGCAAACCAAACACAAGATTCTTCATTGTTGTTCCAATATAATATGACTTTGGATTTTATCACCTGTGATAAGCCCCAATTCGTAATCATAATAGAGTTTTTCGCCTTCGATGATACTGCCTAAGCTATCTTGGATAGAAAAAACACCCACCCCCTCAAAGATTTTGTTTGCGGTGTCATAAGTGCCTTGTTCGCTAAATAGCGCCCATGAATCGTTTTGGAGATAAAAGATTCCTTTTGGAAACTGCAACAAATCACCCTGTTTGTGTAGAATTTCGGTATAGACAAAATCATTTTGTTCGGGCTGTTGTTGGGTCAGCGAAAGAAACTGGACATGATCCATCGCATCAATATCGCGAAACGCATATTGCGCTTTTGCCTCGAGTGTGATGGTGCTAGATTGGAGTTTGTAATAGGTGAAGTCAAAGAGTTCAATCGGTGTTGGAATCTCTGAATTTTCGGTTTGTGCTTGTCGGAGGATTAGCCACACAAACACACCAACAAGAGCAAGCAGAAAGATAAAAAAAAGATAGAGGCTAGAGCCAGAGCGCCATAAAGTCGTCATGCAAGCCGTCCTTATGCAGGATTATTTCTATCATCTCGCGCACAGCCCCGCGCCCGCCTTTGTGTTTGAGCCGATGATGTACATAGGGCAAAATCAGAGGCGAGCAATCGCGCGGTGCAAAATTGAGCTTGGAATGCACAAACATGTGAATGTCATTGACATCATCGCCAATCACCGCAATTTCATTGAGCGAATAATTTTTTTGCTGCACAATCTCAAGCAGCACTTCACCCTTGTTTTGGACATTTTGAAAAATAAGCGAGATTCCAAGCTCGTTTGCCCGCTTTGCGGTGATTGGGCTTTGACGCCCTGTGATAATCGCAACATCGCCCCCAAGCCGAAGCCACGCGACAATCGCCAAACCATCTTTGACACTGAAGCTTTTGAGTTCATTACCTTGCGTGTCATAGGTGATTGTGCCATCATTGAGAGTGCCATCGACATCAAGAACAAGTAATTTTGTCATAATAGCCCCTTTGTGCTAGGAATGCGCACGCGTGCATTTTGTGTCAAAGCGCGGCGCAAAGCAAGCGCACAGCTTTTAAAAGCGGCTTCGATGATATGGTGGCGGTTGTGTCCGCGTTGGTGAATGATATGCAGGCAAATGTTTGCATTGAACGCAAAAGCCTTAAAAAATTCTTCAGCAAGCTCACAATCAAACGCGCCAAGCGCACCATCGAGTTTTGGCACTGCCCACACAAAAAAAGCGCGATTGCACAAATCTAGCACACTCTGCACGCATGCTTCGTCCATTACGATGCTTGCCTCGCCAAAGCGCTCAACCTTTGAAAGCGGATAGATAGCTTGTGCAAGCAGGCTGCCCAGAACGATTCCGCAATCTTCGATTGTATGGTGCGAATCGACATGCAAGTCGCCCTTGCATTGCAAGGAGATGTCCATTAGCGAATGCCGCGCCAAGCTCTCGAGCATGTGGTCAAAATAGCCCACCCCTGTGCTGATTTCTGCTGTGCCATTGCCATAGATTTCAAGCGAGGCGGTAATGGTTGTTTCTTTGGTATTGCGCGAGAGTGTGGGCATTGGGTCTCCTTATTCGGCAATCATAAAAGCGCCTTTGAGCTGTTTGTGGCTGCTGATAAAATCACGCGCTTCATCGGCGCTGTTAAAGCCTGAAAGCATGACACGATAAATCGGCGCTCCATTGAGTTCAAACTCGCGCACAACAGCGGTATAGGGTGCAAAATGACTATTGGTGTCTTTAAAGGTTTGTGCGCCTTGCTCGCGGCGAAACGCCCCAATCTGCACCAAAAAGCGCCCAATGGGCATTGAATTTTGCACTTTGCCAATCGGAAATTCTTGTTGCTGCACAACCACTTGTGGGAGCGAAGAGGCGCTCTCGTTTGAAATCACACCATTAAAGCCCAAAACCTCAAGAACCACCGGTGCAGTCCCTGTTTTAATCATATCAATTTCTTGCGCACCGGTTTGCGAAAGGTCAATCACGCGCCCCTCAACAAAGGGTCCTCTATCATTAATGCGCACAATCGTGCTTAGTCCATTGTTTTGGTTGGTAACCTTGACAATGGTATTCATCGGATAAGTTTTGTGTGCAGCGGTTTTGGCGTGCATGTTGTATGATTCGCCATTTGATGTCGTACGCCCATGAAAATCGGGACCATACCAGCTTGCAAGCCCGCTTTCTTGTGTTCCAACAGCAACTTCACTTGGATAATACCATTTGCCATTGATTTGGTAAGGCTTCATGCTCCCACTGCCGCCAATCGCGCCCGTGCTTGGCGCATCAACAGGCAAATTAGGCGAATCCATACAACCAGCAACGACCAAAACAATACCAAAAATCCATAAAAATGGACGCATTCTTCCTCCTTTTTATTGTTGTGTTTCCCATTGGAACTTCAAACGCGCAGGCTGATTTCCAATTGGATAATTGACGATAAACCGCGGCTGTGTCGGTGCGCTTTTGCCATAAATGCGTTCAAACTCGTTTGTGCGATAGGTGCTAAGGTTTTCATAGGGGATATGAATAAGGTAGCGCCGCCCGTCGCGCGGGATTTGCGAATGTTTGATATGGGGGTTATAATGCCGCAGCTGTGCGAGGCTCATTCCTGCATGTTTGGCAATCTGTGCGAGTGTGCGCATTCCATTGGTTTCAATCGTTGCAATCGTTGGGCTGCCAATACCGCGATTGAGCAAGTATTCATAGCTGCTTTCTTTGAGCGCATCGACATTGTGCAACAGCATTGAGACATAGAGAATCTTGCGGATATAATTGCGGCTTTCAAGCGGGATATAGGTTTTGCTTTCGTCTAGCAAAACCTCGATATTATCGCTCCCTGCTTCAGAAATTGCGCGCGAAAGCTTGCCCTCGCCACAATTATAGGCGATTGCAGCAAGATACCATTTGCCAAAAGTCGTATGCAATTGTTTGAGATATTCTATCGCTGCTTGTGTTGAGCGCACAGGGTCGAGCCGCTCATCAATCTTTGAATCCACGCGCAACCCGAGCATTTTTGCGGTTTTGGGCATAAACTGCCAAATCCCCATTGCCTTTTTGCTCGACTTTGCGTTGGGGGAGAAGTTGGATTCTACAAGGGCAAGGTATAAAAACTCGGGTGGAATCCCCGATTCTTTAATCATTTCTTTAAGCATTGGGATAAACCTCTCGCCGCCCTCATAGCCTTTTAGAAAAATGCGGTCGCGCAATCCGCTATCCATTGCATTGCGAAACGATAAAAACAGCTCGTGGTTTGCAAACGCTGCATTCACATCAAATTTTTCAAACACATTTGTCATTGTGCCTTCATTGGGAAAGTCAAATGCAGCAATTGCTATTGCGATGCTCAAAAAACAGCCAACCAAAATTTTCACTCTTTTGCTCCATGTTCAATTTATGACTATATCGGCATAAAGCGCGATTGTATCCAAAAGCGCTTTAAAGCGCCTTTAACTTGCTTGAGCAATTTTTAGTCCAAAAAGAATCTCGGCATTTTTATCGGTAAGTGTGCTGATATTTTCGGTTGTGGTTTGCAAAATCTCTGCCATTTTTTTGGCAATGAGCGGGATATAAGCCGGCGAATTGCGCGTTCCTCTGTGTGGTTCGGGTGTGAGATAGGGCGAATCGGTTTCGAGCAACAAACGTTCAGGTGGAATCTGTGGCAAAATCTGCACCAATCGCCGCGCGTTTTTAAAGGTTAGCACACCACCAATGCCATAATAAAAAGTCTTTGCAAGCTCGAGCAAAATAAAATCGGCATTAAAACAATGCAGCACGCCGCGCAAACGCGTATGGTCGGCTTCACGCAAAATTTCTAAGACATCGGCTGACGCCTCGCGGATATGCAATATGAGCGGCAAGTCAAATTCTTGTGCCAACGCGATTTGCGCGCGAAAAATATCTTTTTGAATCTTCTTGGTTTGTGCGCTGTTTTGCGAATCGAGGCGGTAATAATCTAGCCCACATTCGCCAACAGCCACGCAACGCGAATCGGTGATATAGGCGCGCAAAAGCTGCTCGTCATAGTCATCTGCACAATTAGGGTGCACGCCAACTGCAAAATACACACAATCATATTTGTGGCTTAGCTGTTGCGCATATGCGAGGTCTTTTGGGTCTGCTGCAGGGATAATAAAATGCGTAACGCCTTGTTGTTGTGCGGTTTGCAAAATCTCATCAAGATTTTCTGTATAGCCTGTGTCATCAAGATGACAATGTGTATCAATCATCGCGATTCCTTGTGTTATAATGCGCAAAAGAGTATCAAAAAAGAGACAATCGAGGAAATCATGTTTAATGGACTTGTGCGAGATATTGGGATTGTGCGGAGTTTTGATTCGCGATTGTTGTCGATTGTGTCTAGTTTGCGCCCCAATCTTGGCGATAGCATTGCCGTCAATGGCGCGTGTTTGAGTGTTGTTGCGCTGCAAAAAGATGGTTTTAGTGTCGAGCTAAGCAGCGAAAGCGCAAAATGCTTGGCGCTTGAAAACTTTTGCGGCAAGGTGCATTTAGAACCAGCAATGCGTTTGGGGCAGGGTGTTGATGGGCATTTGATGCAAGGGCATATCGATGCGCTTGGAATCATCGAACACATTTGCAAAAATGCTGTGGGGGTTGATTTTTTTATTCGCCTTAATTCTGCTGCATTGCGCTTTGTTGTGCCAAAGGGCAGCATTGGAATCGAGGGCGTGAGCCTCACGATTAACGAGGTGAGCAAAAGTGGCTTTCGCCTAACGCTCATTCCGCTTACCTTTCGCGAGACACTCTTTGGCACTTTTGCGGTTGGGCGGCGCGTGCATATTGAAACTGATATGTTTGTTCGCTCTCTTGCGCATTTGCTTGATTATAACCAAACCCCCAACAAGCCCGATTCAAACGAGCTTGAACAAATAATGTGGAGCTACTAAAGCGGCGCGTTTTCGCTCAAAATCTGATACGCCGCGTCTTTGTCAATCCGCTGTGTTGCGTTGGGGCTGATGATGTCAAAAAAATGCGTTGCGGCAAGCGCGGCTTGGGTGAGCAACATTTCAAGCCCATCAACAGCTTGAATCCCCAGACTTTGCGCGAGCGCGAAAAGTGGTGTCGTGTTGCCATAGACAATATCGACAAGCAATGACTGCGGCTGATTTTTGAGCGTTTGCAGCAATGTAGTCATCTTTTCAACCGGTAGCGGCAAACTATCGTCTGTAAGCCCCGCGCTTGTTGCGTTGATAATCAGGTCAAACGCGCTATTTGGGTCAAGCGAATCGCTCACCATTGTTTTATAACCCGCGCTTGCGAGCGGTTGTAGTCGTGCGGGTGAGCGGTTGATGATTGTTATTGGAATCTGATGTTGGCGCAAAATATATGCGATTGCCTTTGCGCTGCCCCCTGCGCCAATCAGCAAAACATTTTTGGGGACAAAGCGCTTGGCAATTACGCGATAGAATCCCTCGGCATCTGTGTTATAACCCACAACCTTATCGCCCTCGCGCACAAGGGTATTCACAGAGCCAATCTCGCGCGCAACACCGCGCACCTCATCGCACTCGGCAAACGCAATTTCTTTGAATGGAATTGTAACATTCGCACCGCTAAAATTGTGTTTGCGCAACACCGCCACAGGCGATTCGCCTTGTTCGAGCAAAAAATGGCTATACCGCGCGGGCAAGCTTAAATGTTCAAAAAAGGTATTGTAAAGAATAGGGGATTTGGAATGCGCAATGGGATTCCCAAACACGACAAAATAATGCATTAGTTCTCCTTGAGTTTGAGTAGATTTTTAAACAACCAGCCTTCTTCTGTGCGCACCCAGCCATTTTTTTCTTCAAAACCAATAATCGTTTGCCCTTGTGTCTTTTTGGCAACAACGCGTGAGTTTGTTGAGGGTTGTTCGCGAACATTAATGTCGCGTACATTGACTTCATAGACTGCATGGGTTGTTACAAGGGTGGGGGATTGTGGGGTTTGAATGGTTGAATCAAGCGGGCGCAACAAGCGCGATGCGACCCAACCCTCTGTGCCGTTAATGGCAATTTTTGCCCAGCCTTTTTCATTTTTGATGACTTCTACAATATTTCCACGCGAAAGCGCGGCGATAATCGGTGCGTCTGATGAGGGGTTATTGCGCACATTCGCCGAACGCACATCAACGACAAATGCTGTCTCGCTCACAAGATTGGGTGCTGTTGGTATCGATTCTGTTGGTATGATTGGTTCGGGTTGTTCCAAGACAACAGGTGCTTCTGCAACTGCTTCAGGCTCTGTGGGCTGAACGGAGATTGGTTTTGGCGAATCCTCTGCAAGCGTGGGCGCTAAAGCCGCAACTTCATAGGTATGAATCCGAAAGATGAAGTAATACAAGCCAAATCCAAGCACAAAAATAAAGAATGGCAAGTAATACAAGCGCAGCAAGAGTTTGAATGTGAGCGGTTTTTGTTTTGAAACATCATTTTTCATAGAATGTGTCAGCATTGTTGTGTTAGAGGTTGTGCTACTCCAACACAACCCCCTTCCTCCCTTCATGGATTTCACCAATAATGCAACCATCAGTTTGCGATAGCACACTATCGATGTGTTTTTGATTTATAGCCAAAACCATTCCAACTCCCATATTAAAGGTGCGATAGGCTTCTTCTTCAGCAACAAAAGCGCGCAACCATTCAAAAATTGGCAGCTGTGGCAACGCGTTTTTGCGAACATGTGCGCATTGGTTTTGTTGCAAGATTCGTGGAAGATTTTCAACAATTCCACCACCGGTGATGTGCGCAAGCGCGTTAATCTTTTCGCGCAGGCGCAAAAACAGCGGGACATAGATTCGCGTTGGGGTAAGCAGAGTTTGGGCGAGCGTCTGCCCACAAAAATCAGAATCGAGCGGTTGTTTTGTTGTTGTCAAGATTTTGCGCACGAGCGAATAGCCATTTGAATGCAGCCCGCTGCTTGGAATCGCAACAAGAATATCGCCAATTTCGGGTTTTTTAGAAAGCTCTTTGCGCTCGGCGATGCCCACAGCAAAGCCTGCAAGGTCAAAATCTTTGTCGGCATACATTCCGGGCATCTCGGCGCTCTCGCCGCCCAAAAGCGCGCAACCTGCTTGTTTGCAGCCTTTGGCAATGCCTTCAATCACCGCAAGTGCCGATTGGGGTTCGAGCTTGCCGGTGGCATAATAATCGAGAAAAAAAAGTGGTGTGGCAAAGTTGCAGATGAGGTCATTCACACACATTGCAACAAGGTCAATCCCCACAGAATCGAGCTTGTTTGTTTGAATAGCTAGGCGCAGTTTTGTCCCCACGCCATCGGTTGCGGCGAGCAATACGGGGTCTTCATAGCCTTTTGGAAGGGCAAACGCACCCGCAAATGAGCCAATCTCGCCCACAACACCCTGTGTGTAGGTTGAGCGAGCAAGCGGAACAAGACGCGAGACAAGCGCGTTTCCGGCGTCAATATCTACACCCGAATCGGCATAGGTTAGTTTTTCCATTTTTTCCCTCATAGTGGCGATTCTAGCACGTGAATGTAAATATTATTTTTTGTCCTTATTTGCAATAATAAACCGCAATGCGTTGAGTTTGATAAAGCCCTCGGCGTCTTTTTGGTTATAGACTTCATCTTCTTCAAAGGTGCTATACGCCGCATTAAACAGCGAATTTTTAGATTCTCTGCCTGTAACCATGACATTGCCTTTATAGAGTTTGAGGCGCACATTGCCACTCACATGTTTTTGGGTGTGGTTAATCAGCTTTTGGAGCGCCTTGCGTTCGGGCGAAAACCAATAACCATTATAGATAAGCGCGGCATAACGGGGCATAATTTCGTCTTTGAGATGTGCTGCCTCGCGGTCGAGGCATAGCGATTCGATTGCGCGATGTGCTTTGAGATAAATCGTTCCGCCCGGCGTTTCATAGCACCCGCGCGACTTCATTCCCACAGAGCGGTTTTCGACCAAATCAAGCCGCCCGATTCCATGTTTGCAACCAAGCTTGTTGAGCTTGTCCCAAAAATTTGCAGGGCTTAGGCTTTTGCCATTAATGCTCACACCATCGCCTTTTTCAAAGCCAATCGTAATTTCTTCGGGCTTATCGGGGGCTTTTTCGGGGCTAACGCTCCAACGCCACATCGATTCTTCGGGTTCAACATTGGGGTCTTCAAGAATCTGCCCTTCATAGCTGATATGCAAGAGGTTTGCGTCCATAGAATAGGGTGATTGTTTGCCTTGTTTTTCAATCGGAATCCCCGCATTTTTGGCATATTTAAGCAGCTTTTCGCGGCTGTTGAGGTCCCAGATTCTCCACGGGGCAATGACTTTGATATGCGGATTGAGCGCATACGCGCCCAGCTCGAATCGCACTTGGTCATTGCCTTTGCCTGTTGCGCCATGCGAGATAGCATCAGCCCCAACTTTGTTGGCAATTTTGACAAGATATTTGGCAATCAGCGGGCGCGCAATGCTTGTTCCAAGCAAATATTCACCTTCATAAATCGCGTTTGCGCGAAACATTGGAAACACAAAGTCTCTAACAAACTCCTCGCGCAAATCCTCGATAAAGACATTTTCGGGCTTGATTCCAAGCAAAAGCGCCTTTTTGCGCGCGGGTTCAAGCTCTTCACCCTGCCCAATATCGGCTGTAAAGGTAACCACCTCGCAATCATAGGTTTCAGCAAGCCATTTGAGAATCACACTCGTATCTAACCCCCCAGAATAGGCGAGGACAACTTTTTTGATTTTGTGTTTCATACACCCTCCATGTGAATGTTTGCTATAATTTTAGCACAACAAGGAGGGAGTCTATGCGAATCGACAAATTTTTAAACGCAACCAATGTTGTCAAGCGCCGCAGTATTGCACAAGATATGATTGCAAGCGGTGTTGTCAAAATGAGCGGTGAAGTGGTTAAGGCAAGCCGTAATGTTAAGGTTGGTGATGTGATTGAGCTTGCCTATTTAGACGGCTCGCGCTTTTTTGAGGTGTTGCAGATTCCCACAACCAAAAATGTCCCCAAAAACCAAAGTGGCGATTTTGTGCGCGAAATGCGCAAGGCATAATCTAGTTGCGGATATGCCCCATAAACTCTTCACGCGTTTTTGCATCGCTTTTAAACCGCCCGCGCAATGCGCTTGTAACCATTGTGCTATTTTGCTTTTGCACCCCGCGCATCAGCATGCACATATGTTTTGCCTCGGCAACCACCATTACGCCTTTTGGGCTTAGAAACTCCATAAGCGTATCGGCGATTTGCGCGGTCATTTGTTCTTGAATCTGCAGCCTCCGCGCAAAAGTCTCAACAAGCCGCGCGAGTTTAGAGATTCCAACAACGCGTTTGTTGGGGATATATCCAATATGCACGATTCCAAAAAAGGGCAAGAGATGATGTTCGCACATCGAATAAAACTCGATATTTTTCAGCACAACCATTTCATCACATGCGCCTTGTTCAAACACAGCGCTTAGAATCTCTTCGGGTTTTTCGTGGTATCCACCAAACAGCTTTTCCCACGACTTCACCACACGTTCGGGTGTTTTTAGCAGCCCCTCGCGGGTTTTATCATCGCCAATATAATCAAAAAATGATTCAATATACCGCAACATTTCATCTTGTTTCATTGTTTTCCTTGTTTGTGCATAAGAGCGCGGATTCGGTTTTGGATACTTGGGTGCGTGCTAAGAATCTCGCCAAACCCAAAGATATATGCCGCGCGGCGCGTTGGGTTGGTATCGACATCGGCAAAATTATATTTTTCATAGCTCCCGCTGATTTTTTGCAGCGCGGCAATCATTGGGCGGTTGTCTTTCATAATATATGCCGCGCCGCTATCTGCCATATATTCGCGCGAGCGGCTTAGGAACATTTGTAAAAAGAGGGTGAGCAGCGGCAAAACAAACGAGAGAATAGCAAGAATCGAGCGCGCTGTTTTTGCGCCATCGTTGCGGTTGCCGCCAAAAAATGCCATAATCATAAAATTGAGCGCGAGAGTCATAATGTTTGCAAGGATTCCAACCACGAGCGTAAGCTGAATATCGCCATGCCGAATATGGCTCAGTTCATGTGCCATAACTGCTTTAATCTCGTCTCTATCAAGCGAGTTTATCAATGCGCTTGTGAGCGCAATTAGTGCATTGTTTTGATTCCAACCGCTCGCAAACGCGTTGAGGTAGGGCGCGTTGAGCAGATAGAGGCGCGGGCGAAAGGGGGTTTGCGATTCGCGCAATAGCTCATCAAGAATCTGAACAATTTCTTTTTCTTTATAATCTTGCGCGCTTTGGGCGGTAAGCTCGCGGTATTCATCGCCACTTAGCATAATTTGTTTGAAATTGCCAATGCTATAAAGAATCACCGCAACAGCGCAAAGCGCCATAATGCAGGTAATCAGCGGAAAGATTTGAAAGCTCAAAAGCGCAATCATCGCTTGGGCAAACGAATGCGCGTTGATACGCACAATATCGCCCAAAAGCCCAATGAAGATAAAAAGCGCAAAATAGATTGCAAGCACCGCTTGGGTTTTGAGCTGGTTAATGCGGATAATATGCGCAAAGGGGTTCATTGTTTTTCTATCCTTACTTCCCTTGCTTCGCTCAACACATCAACCTCCCAAAAAAATTCTATCCATTCTTGGGTGCAATGCAGCGCATAATCGGGCATAATGCATGCGTTTTGTTTATAAAAAATCGTTGCGCTTTCAATCGTTGCGCTTGGGTTGCTTGCGCGCAAAATTTGGCATACTTTGCTCATACTCTCGCCACTATCGACAATATCATCAACCACCAAAACATGTTCATAGCCTTCAAGGCTTGGAATATTTGAGATTTGCAATAACTCTTTTTGTTTGTTGTAATACAGCATGGCATTAATCACAAAAACATTGCGAATATCGAGCGCGATTCCCAAAAAATGCCCCATTGTAAGCCCTCCGCGCGCAATTGCAACAATCGCATTGGGTGTTGTTTGAAGCTTTGTAACCAAAGTTTTCATATCGTCTCTAAACTCTTCATAGCCATAATATCGCATTGTTTCTCCCTAATATGCACAGATTTCGTGATAGAGTGTGTCGCGTTCAATCGGCGTAAAACCCGCGTTTCTAATCTGAAAAATGAGTTCATTTTTGGTAATTCCACCCGCGCTATCTGAACCAGCTGCGCTTTGAATCGATTCTTTTTGAATCGTTCCGTCCAAATCATCAGCACCAAATTCTTGCGCAACCATTGCGAGATTAAGCCCCAATGTTGCCCAATAGGCTTTGATATGTGGAATGTTGGGCAATAAAATGCGTGCAATTGCGATTGTTTTAAGAATCTCTTGCCCTGTGGGGAAGTTGGTAACCTTTAAAAAGTTGTTTTCTTTTTGATAAACAAGCGGAATAAACGCATCAAACCCGCCTGTTTCGTCTTGTAATCGTTGCAGGCGCAAAAGGTGGTCGATTCGGTGTTCGCGGGTTTCGATATGCCCAAAAAGCATTGTTGCATTGCTCTTTTTGCCCATTTTATGCCAATGTTTGTGGATTGCAAGCCAACCGCTCGAATCCACCTTGCCCTTACAGATTGAATGCCGAATCTTTTCGTCAAAAATCTCTGCGCCGCCTCCGGGCATCGAATCTACGCCCGATTCTGCCATTTTTTCTAAGACTTCTTGATAGCTCACCCCCGCTGTGTTTGCCAAAAAATTCACTTCTGCTGCGGTCATTGCTTTGACAAAAAGCTTTGGGTGGCGCTTTTTGATATTTGCAAACAAGCTGCAATACCATTGTAGGTTGCATTGCGGGTTGTGCGCGCCAACAATATGCACTTCGAGCGCTCCGTTTGCAACTGCTTCATCGACTTTTGCAAGCGCAACTTCTTGGCTCATTGTATAGGGGTGAGGGTTTTTGCGATGTGCCGAAAAGCCGCAAAATCGGCAGGTGTCAGAACATTCGTTGGTGGGGTTGAGGTGGGCATTTGAGTTGAAAAAGACTTTTTTGCCATAATAATCTTTGCGGATTTTATCGGCTTGTTCGCCAAGCTCATAAATGTTTTTATCATAAAGGGCAAGTGCTATGTTAAAGTCTGAAATATGCGTTTGCTGTGCCATTTAAAAGCCTTTTGTGCTTGATAGGGTGCGAAAAATTGCAGCAATTATAGCAAATGTTTGAACAGAATCTATGGCGCGTTGGGCGGGGTGTCGTTTGCTAATCATTAACCTCTAATCTCTAATATACACTTTTGGTTATTAACACGATAAGTGATTATTCGACATCACTTGCAAGCCAAAGAAGGAGATGAGCAAGAGAATGCAAGAGAATGCAAGAGAATGCAATGAGGTTTCTTTAGACTTTACAAATTGTGTGGCAGCTTTTTCACATATTATAGGTAAAAAACTTTTGGAACATTTTCAAACTATGCTCGAACCCTATGCGCTCGAATATCGTCAAGCAGGGGTTTTATGGCATTGTTACGAATCGCCCCAAACCCAAACGCAGATTGCTGCAATGGGCGAGATGAACCAAAACTATGCACGCATTTTTGTTGATAGGCTCGAGCAAATGGGGCTTGTGCAACGGGTGCAAAACCCTAAAAATCGCCGCGAAAAGTTGATATGCCTCACGCAAAAAGGTAAGGAAGTTGCTGTGCAAACCTATCAGCTGCATTTGCAATCTCAAGAAATTGTTCTTGCTGATTATTTTTCACATGAAGAATCGCTCGCCTTGCAAAAGCTTTGCAATGTCTTTATGACCACATTTTTATCAAAACATAAGGAGAGGATATGCCAATAAATCCTAGTCTATCATATTCAAGCGCAATCTTGCAAAATCATGATAGAATGCGGCTTTTGATTCTTGTGCAACAAGCAATCATAGTCTTTCAAGAAATCATTGCGCCAACGCGCGCCCTAAGGAGAACAGGAGAATGAAACTATCAAACCAAACAAAAAATATCGCAATTTGCGTTTGTACTGCTTTTTTGTTGTGGGGTTGTGGAGGCTCTGAACAGCAAGCCCAAGCTCCTGCTGGTCCTCGTGCAGTCAAAGCCGATACAATCAAAATCTCAAAGGGTGCGCAAAGCCTCCACTTTGAATACCCTGCACGTGTGCGGAGTATGGGCGCTGTCGAAGTCTATGCAAAAGTTGCAGGAACACTGCTTGAACAGCTCTATAAAGAGGGTGATTTTGTCGAAAAAGACACACCGCTGTTTAAGATTGATGCAGATACCTACCAAGCAGCCTATAACGAAGCCCTTGCAGCGCTTGAAATGCGCCAAGCAACCTTTAACCAAGCCGAGCGCGAATGGCAGCGGGTTAGCAAGCTTTTTGAACAAAAAGCAGTCAGCCAAAAAGAATACGACAGCGCTTATGCCGCGTTTGAGAGTGCGCGGGCAAATATTGCCAACGCCGAGGCGACCCTTGCACGTGCTGAACTCAATTTGAACTACACGATTGTTACCGCGCCTGTAAGCGGAATGAGCGGGGTGAAGCTGCAAGATGTGGGTGCGTATGTTGGCACAGCGGGCAGCACGATGGTTACAACCATTACCCAAACCGCACCAATCTATATCGAATTTTCAATCGCCGATTTGCAAGCAATCGATTCGATTACTGCTGTGCGCACAGGCAAGCTTGAAACAAAGCTTGAAGATTTGAATGTGAAAGTTTTAAGTCGGAGCGGTGATGTGCTTGATAGTGGCAAGATTGATTTTATCGATAGTCGAATCGACGAAAGCATTGGCAGCATTAAGTTGCGTGCGATTGTTCCAAACGAAAACAATCGACTCATTCCCGGGCAGTTTGTGCGCGTGGCGATTGAGGGCATTAAAATCCCCAATTCGGCTGTGATTCCACAAAAAGCGGTTACACAAACCGGGCAGGGGACATTTATTTATTTGCTCAAAGAAGGAGTGGCAAAAATCGTCCCTGTGAATATCGAGCAATCAGTCGCACAAAATTTTGTCATCACCGGAATGTTTGAAAATGGTGATGAGCTGATTACAAATAATTTGATGAAGATTCGCCCCGATAGTCCTGTTGTAGCAGAGGGGAGCGTGCAGTAATGTTCTCTAAATTTTTCATCGAAAGACCCATTTTTGCAACGGTTGTTTCAATTATTATCGTGATTGCGGGAGGACTTTCGATTTTTAATATGTCGATTGAGGAATATCCCCAAGTAACACCGCCGCAAGTGAGCATTAGTGCGTTTTATCCCGGTGCTGACGCCGAGACAATCGCAAACATCGTCAATGCGCCGATTGAACAAGCTGTCAATGGTGTGGAGAATATGATTTACATGAAATCAGTTGCCACAGGGAGTGGGCAGGCATCTATTGATGTGTATTTCGAGATTGGCACAGACCCAGATATGGCAACCGTGAATGTCAATAACAAATTGCAATCTGTGATGTCAACCTTGCCCGCAGAGGTGCAAGCTCAAGGTGTAACAGCCACAAAGAGAAATTCGAGCATTCTCGAAGTGCTTGCTATCTATTCGCCCGATGAAAGCCTTGATATGCTGTATCTTTCAAACTATGTTTTGATTAATGTCCTAGATGACCTCAAGCGCGTAAAAGGTGTGGGCGATGCACAGATTTTTGGAAGCAAAGACTATTCAATCCGCGTGTGGCTTTATCCTGATAAACTCGCTTCATTTGGAATCACGCCTTCTGAAGTCAGTGCGGCGATTCAAGAGCAAAATGCGCAATTTGGTTTGGGGCAGTTTGGGCAAGAACCTAGCGCAGTCAAACCCGCTTTTACTTACACAATTCTCACCAAAGGGCGACTTGTTGACCCCGAAGAATTTGGGAATATCATCATCAAAGCGCAGCCTGATGGGAGCTTTTTGCGAATCAAAGATGTTGCAAGGGTTGAGCTTGGTGCAGAACAATATGCGTTTGATGCAACCTATAATGGCAAGGCAGCTGTGCCGATTGGAATCTTCTTGCAATCGGGTGCTAACGCGCTTGAAACCACCGAGCTTGTTGCCAAAAAGCTCGAGGAAATTGCTAAAAACTTCCCTGAAGGTATGACTTATAAAATCGCATTTGATACCACTAAGTTTGTTGATGTTGCGATTGATGAGGTGATTAAAACCTTTCTCGAAGCCATCTTGCTTGTTGCAATCATCGTGTATTTCTTCTTGAAAAACTTGCGCACAACTCTCATTCCTTTGCTCGCTGTGCCGGTGTCTATCATTGGCGCATTTGCAGGAATGATGATGCTTGGATTTTCAATTAACCTATTGACTTTATTTGGGTTAGTGCTTGCAATCGGAATCGTGGTTGATGACGCGATTATTGTGATAGAAAATGTCGAGCGGATTCACCGCGATGAGGGGCTGCCGATTAAGGAGGCGACCATCAAGGCAATGCAAGAGATTGTCTCGCCGGTAATTTCAATCGTTTTGGTGTTGTCTGCGGTATTTATCCCAATCTCATTTTTGGGCGGTTTTACTGGGCAAATGTACAAACAATTTGCTGTAACTATCGTGATTTCGGTTTGTATTTCAGGCTTTGTGGCGCTCACGCTCACACCCGCGCTTTGTGCAATGCTGATTAAAAACAAAGAACCAAAGGAATATTGGATTGTCGAAAAATTCAATGATTTCTTTGATTGGAGTACCACAATCTATGTGAAAGGTGTGCATTTTGTGTTACACCATGTTTTGTTGAGCCTTGTGGTGGTTGCGTGTATTGGTGGATTTACTTATTTTCTTTTTACCAAATTGCCAAGCTCGCTTGTTCCGCCCGAAGACAAAGCGGGGATTTTTGGAGTCGTGATGTTGCCCCCTGCATCATCTCTTAGCCGCACAATGGAGGTGCGAGAAGAAGTAAGCAAGACCTTGCTTGCGAATCCTAATATCGAAAGCGTTACGGGGCTTGCTGGATTTGATATGCTCAATAGCGCACTCAAACCCGATTCGGGTGCGTTCTTTGTGCGCCTAACTGACTGGAAAGAACGTAAACGTTATGACCAACGTTCGGATATAGTTGCTGCTTCGGTTATGGGGCAGCTTATGGCGAGCAAAGAAGCCTTTGCGATTTTTCTTAACCCTCCACCCATTATGGGCTTGAGTATCAGTGGGGGCTTTGAGATTTATGTCCAAAACAGGCTTGGTACAGGCTATGATGAGCTGAATAAATATGTGCAGTTGATTATGCAAAAAGCTTCCGAGCGCCCCGAGCTTACGGCATTGCGCACAGGGCTTAACCTCAACACCCCACAATTTTATGCCGAGCTTGACCGCGAAAAGGCAAAGGCAGCGGGTGTGAGCGTGGGCGATGTGTTTTATACGATGCAAATTGTCTTTGGGAGCGCGTATATTAACGACTTTAACCTCTTTGGACGCCCCTATAAGGTCTATTTGCAATCTGATAGCTCGTATCGCAGCGGACCTGAGCAAATGAGTGAAGTGTTTGTACGTTCTAACACAGGTGAGATGGTTCCGCTCAACACCTTGCTAACCTTTAAGCGCATTGTAGGACCCGATATTATCAACCGATTCAATCTTTTCCCTGCTGCACAGATTACAGGGGACGCAAGCGTTGGATATACATCAGGTGATGCGATTAGGGCGATTGAAGAAGTTGCCAACGAGGTTTTGCCCGAAGGCTATACCATTGAATGGGCTGGAAGCTCGTATCAAGAGCGACAGATTGCGGGTAGCAGTATGTATGCGTATATCTTTGCGCTCGTGTTTGTGTTTTTGATTCTCGCTGCACAATACGAACGTTGGCTATTGCCGCTTGCGGTGATTACCGCTGTGCCATTTGCAATCTTTGGTGCGGTTGTGGCAACCTATATTGGCAGCTTGATAGATCCGCGAATCAGCAATGACATCTACTTCCAAATTGGGCTTGTTGTGATGATTGGGCTTTCAGCAAAAAATGCGATTCTGATTGTCGAATTTGCAATGGAACAGCGCAAAGCAGGGCGCGATTTGCTTGATGCGGCGCTTGAAGGTGCGCGTTTGCGCTTCCGCCCAATCATTATGACTTCGCTCGCATTTGGTTTGGGCGTTGTGCCGCTTGTTCTTAGCACAGGTGCGGGTGCTGCATCGCGCCATTCTATCGGCACAGGTGTGCTTGGAGGAATCGCCGCTGCCTCAACATTTGCAATATTCTTTGTTCCGCTTTTTTATGTTTTGTTTGAGCGGTTCAACGACTGGTTGCGCGGCAACAATCAAACAAAGGAAGTACAACCATGATGCGTTTGACAAAAGTTTTTTTATATTCGGTTGCAGGAATCGTTCTTTGTGGGTGCAATTTTACACCTGACCTTGTGATTCCCGACCTTGATGCACCGATGAATTATAGCGATTTTGCTGAAAATCGTAAGCTGACTGGCACGACACCAAGTAATCGTAAAATCGAAGATTATTGGTGGGAAGATTTTGGCGATGAGAATTTGAGCATGCTCGTTGAAGAAGCGTTGCGCAACAACACCGACTATGCCGCTGCTGTTTCGCGCGTTGCGCAAGCGCGCGCAGCGCTTGGAATCGCCAATGCTGACCGGTTTCCAACCCTAAGCTGGAATGGTGGAACCAACAAGATTGTTTCGGGTGAAAACCCCCAATCGATTCCCTATTCGCTAAGTGCTGTGATTAGTTATGAAGTCGATTTATGGGGGCGCGTGCGCGAATCAAACCGCGCAGCTGTTGCGACATTGCTCTCAACTGCTGCCAACCAAGAAACGATTCGATTAAGTGTGATTTCGGGCGTGATTGATAGCTATTTCTCGCTTCTTAGCCTTGAAGAGCAATATAAAATTTTGCAAGCAACCGTGCAGGCATATAACGAGACTTATCAGTATTACCTCAAACAATACGAAGCAGGAAGCCTCGAAGAAATTACCCTGCAACAAGGCAAAGTGCAGCTCGAATCAGCGCGTGCAAATCTCTTTGCAATCACGCGTTCGCGCAGCGAGGTGATGAGCGCGCTTGCATTGCTTGTTGGGCGCACACCGCGTGGGATTTTTGCTGCTGAATTTGTTGTGGGTGAGCTTTTGCCAAAAGCGCCTGTTGTGCCGCTTGGAATGCCATCAACACTTATTTCTAATCGTCCCGATATTAAAATGGCAGAAGAGAATTTGCGCGCCGCAAACCATTCGATTGGTGTTGCACAGGCATCATATTTCCCTGTTCTTTCGCTTTCGGCGCTTGGCGGTTTGAGCGCACGCGATATTGGTGATTTGTTTGATAACGCTGTTGTAACTCTTAGTGCAAACATTAGCGGTCCTCTTTTTGACTTTGGCAAAACCGAAAACCGCGTGCGCCAAGCCGAAGAGCAAAAAGAAGAAGCGATGATTCTCTATCGTGCCGCTGTTGCGCGCGCGTTTTCAGAAGTGCGCGATGCGCTTGTTGCGCGCGACACAACCGAAAAGCGTTTGCGCGCTGTTGAGGCACAAGCCCAATCACAAGGACGCGTGTATGAGATTGCCAAACAGCGCTTTGAAGCAGGGTATTCTACCCATCTTGAATTGCTCGATGCCGAGCGCAATTGGTTGAGCGTGCAGCTAAACCTAAGCAGCGCAAAAGCAGATTTGCTAAGCAGCTCGCTTAGCCTCTATAAGTCATTAGGTGGAGGATTCAATGCGCGCAATCTTGAGCGCGAAACGCTTTTTGAGCGCCCATAATGCTATTGCCCTTGCTCCTTTTGGGGCTTGGGTTGTGGCAAAACTTCACACTTGGCTTATAAAAATCCATTCTTTTTGCTTTTTCAAACCTTTCAGAGTGAAAATCGGGTATTCTACCGCTAGATATTAGATAAGGAGCATAAAATGAGTAGTAACGATTCGGAGATCATACTCATAGGTGGAGGCGTAATGAGCCTCACATTGGCGATGATACTCAAAGAACTAGAACCTTCTTTGAATATTGCTGTTTATGAGAAACTAGAAGATGTTGCGTTAGAAAGCAGTATGGTATGGAACAACGCAGGGACAGGGCATCAGGCGCTTTGTGAGCTGAACTATACCCCCGAAAATTCTGATGGCAGCATTCAGACATCTAAAGCCTTTGCGATTAATCAGCTCTATGAGTTGAGCAAAGAATTTTATGCCTATTGCATTCGCAAAGGGCTTTTGAAAACTCCCGAGACATTTATCAACCCCTTGCCACACATTAGCTTTGTGTTTGATGAAAATGTTGCGTTTCTCAAAAAGCGCCACGAGATATTGTCAGCCTCGCCATTGTTTAAAAATATGATTTATACCGAAGACCAAGAGTTGATAAAACAATGGGCGCCCCTGCTTATCGAAGGACGTTCTGTGTCGCAACGCGTTGCTGCAACGCGCGTTGAGGAAGGCACAGATGTTGATTTTGGTGAGTTGGTGCATCAAATGCGCGATTCGCTTTCACAAATGCCCGGTTTTGAGATTTTTACAAATCACAAAGCCACAGGGCTTAGCAAAACCTCGAGCGGCTGGGAGGTTCATTTTAAAGATACACGCAACAATATCACCAAAACCGCGCGTGCGCAGTTTGTCTTTTTGGGTGCTGGTGGTGGAGCGTTTCCATTGTTGCAAAAAAGCGGAATCCCCGAAGGCAAAGGATATAGCGGATTCCCTGTGGGCGGTTTGTGGCTTGTTTGCAAAAGCGATTCGATTGTGAATAAACACTATGCAAAAGTCTATGGCAAAGCCTCGCTTGGCGCGCCACCGATGTCGTTGCCCCACCTTGACACACGCATTATTCATGGCAAAAAATATCTCCTCTTTGGTCCGTATGCAGGCTTTAATACCAAATTTTTGAAATATGGTAGCTGGTTTGATTTTCCGCTTTCGATGCGCGCAGATAACTGGTTGCCAATGCTTGAAGCGGGTATGCGCAATGTGCCTTTGACAATCTATTTGGTTGAGCAGGTGCTAATGGGTATGAAAGGGCGTATGAAAAAGTTTAATCTCTATGTCCCCAATGCTAATGCAAGCGACTGGGAAGAGCGGTTTGCAGGGCAGAGGGTGCAGGTGATTCGCCGCGATGCTTCTGGGCGCGGAGATTTGCAGTTTGGAACAGAGGTGATAACATCAAGCGATGGCAGCTTGGCAGCTTTGCTTGGTGCTTCACCGGGGGCTTCAACAGCGGTTGATATTATGTTGCAAGTCGTGCGCACATGCTTTAAAGATAAAATGCAAAATGGCGGCTGGGAAGAGAAGTTGCGCGAAATGCTTCCTTCATATGGCTTTAGCCTTGAAGAAAACATCAAGCATTTCAATGAGCATCGCAGTAAGACTGCTGAAACGCTCAAGATTCCGTTTGTGGCGATTTAAGCGATTGTATTTTTTGCCGATTTGGTAGAAAGTTCAAATTTTGGAACAGCTTTTGCTAAAGTCTTTGTAAGACCGAGTAATTCGGGAAATTCTTAGCAAGGACGGATATGCAAACAGGTTTTTATAATGTAACAGGCGGTATGGTAACACAGCTTAATCGTCTCGATGTGATTTCGCATAACCTCGCTAACATCAACACCACGGGCTATAAGCGCACTGATGTTGTGATTGGCGATTTTATGCGCTTGTATGAGACAAAAAAAGATGAGCTTCCAATCGAAGACCAAACCAAAGCGGCGGCAAAATATCTCAACAGGGCAATGACACGCGTTCCCCATGTTGTTGAAGAATATCGGGATTTGAAAGCAGGAGCGATTCAGATTACTGATAATACCTTTGATTTTGCGCTTGGCAATGATGATGCGTTTTTTATGATAGAAACACCCGAAGGAGTGCGCTATACGCGTGATGGCTCATTTACCCTTAACCACGAAGGGCGGCTTGTTACCAAAGAGGGCTTTCCGGTTTTGCCGCGCGAATATGTCGATGGACCACAATATATCGATATTCCCGAAGGGGCGGCGATTTCGGTTGACCCCGATGGCAATATTTATGCCAAGTTTCTCACATTTGAACAAATGAGCGAGGCGAATGTGCCAATGGGTAATCTCGCTGTTGTGGCGTTTGAGAATCCTAAATATCTTCAAAATGTCGGTGGGAATCTCTATAAATACCCCGAAGAGCGCGATGCCGAGCGGAGTTTTAATGAAGGGAATGGACCAGTGTTTCAAGGCGCACTTGAAAAAAGCAATGTCAATGCTGTTTTGGAAATGACTGGGCTTATCGAAACCCAAAGGTTGGTTGAGATGTATGGCAAAGTGATTAATACCCATATGGACGACCTCAACAACGATGCAATCAACAAACTTGCTCAACGAGCAAATTAATTAAGGAGCTTATCATGATGCGATCACTCTATACCGCTACCACAGGAATGATTGGTATGCAAACCCAAATCGATGTTGTTTCAAACAACATTGCCAATGTCAATACCACAGGCTACAAAAAACAACGAGCAGAATTTGCCGACCTTTTCTCGCAAGTTTTGCAATATGCAGGCACAAACACCTCTGAAACAACCCAAAGCCCAACCGGAATCGAAGTTGGCGTGGGTGTGCGCAATGTTTCTGTGCAAAAACTTTGGGAAGCAGGAAACCCAATGCAAACTGGTAACTCATTTGATATGATGATTAATGGTGCTGGGTTTTTCCAAATTCAGCTTCCTGACGGGACGATTGCCTATACGCGAGATGGGCAGTTTAAGCTTGACCGCGAGGGTAATATCGTCAATTCAAAGGGCTATCAGCTTGTTCCAAACATCACGGTTCCCGAGGATTTGCGCAACAACCAAAACGCGGCGATTGGTGTGTCTGAAGACGGGATTGTTACCGCACAAATTGCGGGCGATACGCAATCACAAGAGCTTGGGCAAATTGAGATTGCAAATTTTATCAACCCTGCAGGTTTGCATTCGCTGGGTGATAATCTCTATATCAACACAGATGCTTCAGGCGACCCCATTGTGGGCGCACCCAACCAAGAAGGACGCGGTGCGATTTTGCAAAATGTCCTCGAACGTAGCAATGTGAAGCTTGTTGAGGAAATCACCGAGCTTATCACTGGGCAAAGAGCATATGAAGCAGGCTCAAAAAGCATTCAAACCTCCGATTCGATGCTACAAACGGTCATTAGCTTGAAACGTTAATCGTTCTCCCCCTAAAAAGGGGGAGGGAGAATTTAATCTTTTTTCAAATCCATTGGTGTCTTTTTTAAGATAAAGCTTTCAAAAAGTAATAAAATAACTGCACAATTGATAATGACATCGGCAAAGTTGAATATCGCAAATTCAAATCCATAATGCCAAAAGATATAATCAACAACTGCTCCATAGGTGAATCTATCGCAAATGTTGCTTAAAGCAGCACCAAATAAAAGTGCTGTTGGGAGATAGTGTGCTTTAAAGATTGCTATGTTTTTGTAGAGATAGAATGCGATTGCAGCCATAAGAATGAGTTGGAAGTATTTGAGGCTGCCTTCAAGGCTTGCGAGCATTGAAAACGCTACACCCGTGTTGTAAGCAAGCACAAGAGAAATGGGGCTTGATTCGATATAGACATTTGTTGTCGTTGCCCAATATTTGATGATTTGGTCAATGATAAACACGACAATTGCGATTGTCGTTGCGCGCCATAGTTCTTTCATATACAATATTCTTGCAGTAGCCCGACAAGCTGTGTCAGATATTCATCGACTTTATCATTATCGCGTCCTTCGAGCAAGATTCTAAGTTTGTTTTCTGTGCCAGAATAGCGAATGAGATGGCGCATATTATGTTGTGTAATTGTGTTTGTGAGCGTTTTTAGCTCGTCAATTTCATCAAGATTGCGCTTTTTGGAGATATTGAGATTAACAAGCTTTTGGGGGTAGGGGTCAAAGAGATTGAACGCCTCGCTGCTTGTTTTGTTTGAATGCAGCACAAACGCAATAGCTTGCAATGCCGAAAGCAAGCCATCACCTGTTTTTGCAAAGTCGCTTAGGATAATATGTCCGCTTTGTTCGCCGCCAAAATTTACCGATTCTTTTTGCATAAGTTCTAAGACATATTTATCACCGACATTACAGCGCAAAAGCTCGATTCCAAGCTGTTTGAGGTATTCTTCAAGTCCAAGATTGCTCATTTGTGTTGCGACAATTGCTGGCTTGTTCAAAGAATTTGTGTGCTTGAGATGTGTTGCAAGCGCGCCGATAAGCTTGTCGCCATCGATAATTTCGCCTTTATTATCAACAACAACGAGCCTATCAGCATCGCCATCGAGCGCAAAGCCAATATCTGCCCGCACGCGGCGCACTTCTTTTGCAAGCATTTGTGGTTGTGTTGCGCCACAGCTATCGTTAATATTAGAACCATTGGGTTTATCGTTAATCACAAATACCTCTGCACCAAGCTCGCTAAAGATAGTTGGAGCGACTTTATATGCCGCGCCATTGGCGACATCAAGCACAATGCGGATTCCAATCAGTGAAAGCTTTTTTGAAAATGAATTTTTGATATGCACAATATAGCGCCCAATAACATCGTCAATACGCTTGCTGCTACCGATTTCTTTGCCTTGTTTTTGGGCTTTTTGCAACAAAGAATCGTTGTCAAAGATTTCTTCCATTTGCGATTCTGCCGCTTCGTCAAGCTTGAAACCCGAGCGGTCAAAAAACTTGATTCCATTGTCATCATACGGATTATGGCTCGCACTAATCATAATCCCTGCATCACATCGCATGTCTTCGGTAAGATAGGCAATAGCGGGTGTGGGCATTGGTCCAATTTGAATGACATTATACCCAACAGCTGTAAGCCCGCTTACAATGGCATTTTCAATCATATAGCCGCTGCGGCGCGTGTCTTTGCCAACAAGGATTTTATTGGTTTTGGATTGTGTGCGAAAAAAGATTCCAGCAGCAAGCCCCATTTTGAGGGCTGTGAAAGCATTGAGCTTCTCACCCGCCTTGCCCCGCACGCCATCTGTGCCAAAGAGTTTCATCAATCCCCCTTCTGTTGCTTTATATCGCTTTAATGAAAGTTGGGCTATGATTCTACCCTAAAAAAGATTAAAAAGGAATGGTATGGCAAATCACAAATCAGCAGAAAAACGCATTCGGCAAACACTCAAACGCACAGAGCGCAATCGTTATTACAAAACGCGCATCAAAAATATTGTTCGTGCTTTGCGTGAAGCGATTGACGCAAACGACTTGTCTAAAGCAGAGGAGTGTTTTAAGATTGCAAACAAAGATTTGCATAAATTTGTGAGCAAAGGAATTTTGAGCAAAAATACCGCTGCACGCAAGGTGAGCCGGCTCAATGCGGCGCTCAAAAAAGCACGTGCTGCGTAAGTTTGGAATCGAGTAATGTTTGAACAAAAACTGCAACCCTTTGTGCAGCGCTATGATGAAATCTCTGCGCTGCTTGTTGCGCCCGAGATTCTCAATGATATTGAAAAAATCACGCAACTAAGCAAAGAGCAAAGTGGGCTAGAACCCATTGTTGCAGCGATTCGCGAATATTCTCTTGCCTGCAAACAGATTGACGAAAACAAACTTTTGTTTGACGACAAAGAGCTTGGCGAGCTTGCAAAAGAAGAGAATCACACGCTTGAAGCGCGTGTTGTTGAGCTAGAGCAAGAGATAAAGATTCTTTTGTTACCCAAAGACCCCAATGACGAAAAAAACATCTATCTCGAGATTCGTGCAGGAACTGGAGGCGATGAAGCGGGGATTTTTGTGGGTGATTTGTTTAAGACATATTGTCGCTATGCCGAGCTAAAGGGCTGGAAGGTCGAGATTATCAGCAGCAGCGAAAATAATGTTGGCGGCTATAAAGAAGTGATTGCGCTTGTGCGCGGCAAAGGAGCGTATTCGCGCCTCAAATACGAAGGTGGCACGCACCGCGTGCAGCGCGTTCCTGAAACCGAATCACAAGGGCGAATCCACACTTCTGCAATCACGGTTGCGATTTTGCCCGAAGTTGATGATGTCGAAGTTGTGATTAACCCCAATGATTTGCGCATCGAAGTCTTTCGCGCTGGTGGGCATGGTGGGCAATGTGTGAATACCACCGATTCGGCTGTGCGCATTACGCATATCCCTACTGGAATCTCGGTTTCGATGCAAGACGAAAAGTCGCAACATAAAAATAAAGATAAAGCAATGAAGATTCTCAAAGCGCGAATCTATGAAGCCGAGCTAGAAGCACAAACCAAAGAACACACGCAAACGCGCCGCAACCAAGTTGGCAGTGGTGATAGGAGCGAGCGGATTCGCACTTATAATTATCCCCAAAATCGTCTTACAGACCACCGCGTGGGCTTGACACTCTATAGCCTCGAAGAAATCATGTTAGGTGGCAATCTTGATAGTGTCATCGACCCAATCGTGGCACATTATCAGGCAGAAATCTTGCAAGAAGCCTAAAATTCTACCCTCTGGCTGTTGCAATTTGCTACAAACCCCATTTTTTTATCGTGTTGTATTGATTTTTCAGCAAAAAAAGCGCTATAATAAATTTTTATTTACCATAAGTTGTCCAACGCTTTTTGGTGTGGGCGTTTGTGGTTTGGCAAGAGCGAGAGTTGCTTTCTTGGGTATTATCTTTGAGAAAGTTAGTTTAATCGTAATACACACGAGGAGGTTTGTATGCGAAACGAGGAAATCGTTGAAGGGTATCTCGGGATAACGACAGAACGTAAAAAAAGTCGATTACCCGCGAAATTGGATTTTTGGCAAAGTGCAACTGGGCTGTTTTTGGGCTTGTTTATGATTGCACACATGTTTTTGGTATCGAGCATTTTGCTTGGCGATCAGGCGATGTTCTTTGTAACCAAACTCTTAGAGGGTAGCCCCATTTTTGGAGCAGCAGGAAACCCTTTTGTTGTTAGCGTTGTAGCGGCTGTTGTGATTGTAGCATTTGTAACACATGCGTTTTTGGCTGTGCGCAAATTCCCAATCAATTATCGGCAGTTTATGCTATTCCGCACCCACAAAACTTTGATGCACCATAGCGATACAAGCCTTTGGTGGATTCAAGCATTGAGCGGCTTTGCATTGTTTTTCTTGGCAAGTGTGCATCTCTACACAATGCTCACACAGCCTCATACTATCGGTCCTGAAGCATCTGGATTCCGCTTTGTACATCAAAATTTCTGGTTGTTGTATATTGTGTTGCTGTTCTGTGTTGAGTTGCATGCATCGATTGGGTTGTATCGATTGTGTGTCAAATGGGGCTGGTTTGAGAACTTAGGCTTGGCAACTATGCGCAAAATCAAAATGGGAATGAGCGTTTTCTTTATCGTTCTTGGTCTTTGTACCTATGGTGCGTATGTCAAAAATGGTTTGAGCTCAACAGCAACAAGCATTGAACAGGCAAAAGCAAATGACTGGACGAATTTTGGTCCTAAAGGAGTGAACTAATGAAAATCTATTATTGTGATGCGTTAGTGATTGGTGGCGGTTTGGCAGGGTTGCGTGCAGCGGTTGCAGCAAGCGATATGGGGCTTAGCACAATCATTCTAAGCCTTATTCCTGTAAAGCGAAGCCATAGCGCGGCGGCGCAAGGCGGAATGCAGGCAAGTCTTGGCAATTCTAAAATGAGTGATGGCGACAATGAAGACTTGCATTTTATGGACACAGTAAAAGGAAGCGACTGGGGTTGCGACCAACAAGTTGCGCGCATGTTTGTAACAACTGCACCCAAAGCGATTCGTGAGCTTGCCTCATGGGGAGTGCCATGGACAAGGATTCAAAAAGGAACACGAACCGCTGTGATTAATGGCGAGAAAAAGCCCATTGTCGAAGAAGATTTTCGCCATGGTTTAATCCATTCGCGCGACTTTGGGGGGACAAAAAAATGGCGCACCTGCTATACCGCAGACGCAACAGGGCATACAATGCTTTTTGCGGTTGCCAATGAATGTTTGAAGCGCAATGTCGATATTCGCGACCGCAAAGAAGCGATTGCGATTATCCACCACGAGCAACGTTGCTATGGTGCGATTGTGCGCGACCTCGTAACCGGCGAAATTGCCGCGTATGTTGCAAAAGGCACATTGATTGCCACAGGTGGCTATGGCAGAATCTACAAAAACACCACAAATGCGGTGATTTGTGAGGGTACAGGTGCGGCAATTGCCCTTGAAACCGGGATTGCAAAACTTGGAAATATGGAAGCTGTGCAGTTTCACCCCACACCACTTTTTCCATCTGGAATCTTGCTTACTGAAGGTTGCCGCGGTGATGGCGGGCTTTTGCGCGATGTCGATGGGTATCGCTTTATGCCCGATTATGAACCCGAGAAAAAAGAGCTTGCAAGCCGTGATGTGGTTTCGCGCCGCATGATTCAACGAATCCGCGAAGGCAAGGGTGTTAAATCACCCTATGGTGAGCATTTGTGGCTTGATATTACCTTGCTTGGGCGCGAGCATATTGAACGCAATTTGCGCGATGTGCAAGAAATCTGCATTGCTTTTGCAGGGATTGACCCCGCCGACAAATGGGCGCCTGTGTTGCCAATGCAACACTACTCAATGGGTGGAATCCGCACCGACAAAACCGGCGAAGTACAAGGGCTCAAGGGGCTTTTTGCAGCAGGTGAAGCAGCATGCTGGGATTTGCATGGCTTTAACCGATTGGGCGGAAACTCTGTGAGTGAAGCGGTTGTTGCAGGTATGATTATTGGCACATATTTTGCACAATCATGCGCAGCGGCACAAACCGAGATTAAAACCGAGATTGTTGAGAAGTTCCTCAAACAACAAATCGCATACATCGATAGTGTCATCAACTCAACCGGTGGTGAAGATGTCTATGTGATTAAAAACGCAATGAAACAGATTATGGACGATAATGTCGGAATTTTCCGCGATGGACCCCATCTTGCAAAAGCTGTTGAAGAGCTTGAAAAACTCTATTTGCGTTCGCTTAAAATCAGTATCAAAAACAAGCGCAAACACGCAAACCCCGAGCTTGAAGATGCGTATCGCGTTCCTAAAATGTTGCGCGTGGCACTTTGTGTTGCCAAAGGGGCGCTTGACAGAACAGAGAGCAGGGGAGCGCACAGCCGCGAGGATTATCCCAAACGCGATGATGTCAATTGGTGCAAGCGCACTTTGACCTCATGGCCAGACCCCGCACAGACTTTGCCAACCGTAACTTACGAAGACCTTGATATTATGTCAATGGAAAGCGCGCCGGGCTATCGTGGATATGGTGCAAAAGGCAACTATATCGAGAATCCTATCAGCGTGAAACGTCAAGAAGAAATCGATAGAATCCGCAAAGAAATGGAAGAACAAGGCAAAGACCGCCACGAGATTCAGCACGCGTTAATGCCTTTTGAGTTGCCTGTCAATTACAAAGATAGAAATCAACGCATAGGAGACAAATAATGGGACGCAAGCTAACGATTAAGGTTTTTAAATATGACCCTGCAAATGTGGCGGTCAAACCACATTTTAAAGAATACACGATTGAAGAAGCACATTCGATGACGATTTTTATTGTGCTTTCAATGATTCGCGAGCAGTTCGACCCCGATTTGAACTTTGACTTTGTTTGTCGCGCGGGGATTTGTGGCAGCTGCGGAATGATGATTAATGGGCAACCGCGTCTTGCTTGCCGCACGCTCACAGAAAGCTTTTCTGAAGATGTCATTACTCTAATGCCTTTGCCTGCATTCAAGCTTATCAAAGACCTTTCTGTGGATACCGGAAATTGGTTTAATGGAATGAGTAAGCGCGTGGGTAGCTGGATTCATAGCCAAGAAAAAACCGACATTTCAACGCTCGAAAAACGTGTTGAACCCGATGTTGCCGATGAAGTCTTTGAGCTTGACCGCTGCATTGAATGCGGTTGCTGTATTGCTGCATGCGGTACAAAGCTTATGCGTGAAGATTTTGTGGGTGGTGCGGGAATGAACCGCGTTGTACGCTTTATGCTCGACCCCCATGACCAACGCAATGATGATGATTGGTTTGAGATTGTGGGTGATGATAATGGCGTTTTTGCGTGTATGTCGTTGCTCGCGTGCCACGATTTTTGCCCAAAACACTTGCCTTTGCAAAGCAAGATTGCCTATTTGCGCCGCAAAATGGTGAGTATCGGTAAATAAATTTTGCCTTTTGCCCTCTTTGGGCAGGGCAACCCATGGAGGCTTGTTTGATTATTGCTGCAAATTTTAAAATGCACTTCACACCCCAAAAGCTTGCGGCTTTTGCTGCAACGCTTGCTGATAACCTCGATTCGCGACTTCAGATTCTGCTTTTTCCAAACACCGCTTGTTTGGCACAATTGCCTTCTTGCCCTGTGCGCTGGGGTGCGCAAAACGCTTATCCAGCCCAAAATGGTGCGTTTAGCGGCGAGATTGGTGCTGAAGTCTTAGACGCATTGCAGATTCAAACATTGCTCATCGGGCATAGCGAGCGGCGAGCGCTTGGCGAAACACAAGAGTTTTGCGCCCAAAAATGCCGCTTTTATGCCGAGCTTGGCTATACGCTCGTGTATTGCATTGGCGAATCTCAAAAAATACGTTCTAGCGGACAAGAATCCGTACGTGCTTTTTTAGATTCGCAACTCCAAGATATTCCGCTTGACTACCCCAAACTTATTCTTGCCTATGAGCCAATATGGGCAATCGGCACACAGGCTGCAAGCATTGAGCAAATCGCCCAAACCCATGCCGACATCAAAGCGCTTTGCCGCGCGCGCGGTTGCGCCCCACAGCTGCTTTATGGCGGGAGCGTCAAGCCCAACAACGCACGCGAGATTTTAGCCCTTGATGATGTGAATGGTGTCCTTGTTGGCAGCGCGGCGCTTGTTGTGGCAGATTTTGTGCAAATCATGCAAGCAGGCTTGCAAACCCTCTAATCGGGCATAAAATATGAAATCTATCCATTTCTTTTGGATTGCCTTTATCTTTAGCCTCTATTGGCTGCTCTATTTGTTTGGTTTTTTGCTCATGGACGCGGTGATTGCGCTTTTGCTGTGTGTCGCAACAATGAGCATCAAAGAAGGAATCGAACGTTATGTCAAGTTCAACCTCATCAGCTCCACGCTTAGCGTGCTTTTGTTGCTAATGGTGTTTGTGATTCCAATCATCTATGGCATCAATATTGTCGTGAAATTTTTGCCGCTTTTTACGGCTGAAAACCTCGCAAATTTTTTTGCAAGCTTCAAAACCACACTCGCCACATTGCGCGATTTATTGGTTGCAAAGATTCCAGTGCTTGAAACCTATGCCCACGAAATGCTGCTTTCAGTCGATGATTTTGAAAAAAATATCGACACCGCCTCAATCGTGCAGCTTGCGCTAAGCATTAGCACAAAAGTCGGCAAATGGAGCGTTGCGTTTCTCAAAGACACCGCGTTTGTTACGATTTTTCTCTTTATCTTTTATTACTATGGCAAATCCCTCTACCGCTACACCTTGCGCCTTTTGCCGCTTTCGCAACAAGAAAGCTCGGGAATCTGTTCCGAAGTCGCCGGTGTTTTGGGTGTTGTGGTGTATTCGCTTGTGGTATCAGTCATCTTTCAAGGTGCGTTGTTTGGAATCATCGTCAGCTTTTTTGGTTATGACCCAATCTTGTTTGGGGTTCTCTATGGCTTTGCTTCACTCGTGCCTGTTGTGGGCGGAACACTTGTGTGGATTCCGCTTGTGGGCTATGAAGTCTATCTTGGCAACTACACCGCAGCAATTGTGATTGCGCTCTATTCAATGATTGTCATCGCGACCATTGCCGATAATATCATCAAACCAATCATCATCGCATTTATCAGCCGCGTTGTACTCAAAAGCAATATCCGAATCAACGAAATCACCATTTTCTTTGCAATCTTTGCGGGGCTTGTAACCTTTGGCTTTTGGGGAATGGTCTTAGGACCAACCATAACCGCCTTTTTTGTCGCGCTTGTGCGACTCTATGAAAACTACTTTCTCCCCCAACAAGGCAACCATTAATGCAATACCTCGAATCCTTTTTTGCAGCCATAGGCAGACCTTTTTTGGGGCTTTTGAAAGTTTTTGAATCCTTTGGGCATTTTGTGGTGTTTCATATCCAGCTTTTGCCGCTCTATGTGCGCCCACCCTATCGGATAAAAGAGCTACTCACACAAATCGAAACAATCGGAATCGGCTCGCTTGGAATCATTCTATTAAGCTCGATTTTCACGGGAATGGTGCTTGCAATCCAGTTCTATCACGGCTTTCATCGTTTTGGTGCTGAAGATTTTATGAGCTATCCTATTTTTTTGGCAATCAATCGCGAGCTTGGACCCGTGTTTGCGGGGTTAATGGTCGTCAGCCGCGCAATCTCGGCAATGGCAGCCGAGCTTGGCAGTATGCGTGTGAATGAACAAATCGATGCAATCGACCTCCTTGGAATCGATTCGCGCCAATACCTCATCATTCCGCGCGTGCTTGGCAGCGCGATTTCAATGCCCATTTTGGTGCTTGTTTTTGATGTCGTGGGCAATCTTGCTGCGTTTATGGTCGCAACAATCGTGCTTGACGCAAACGCATATAGCTACCAAACAATGATCCAACAATTTTTTAGTATTGGTGATTTGAGCATTTCTTTGCTCAAAGCGCTTGTGTTTGGAATCTTAATTAGCCTGATTGGCAGCTATGTTGGGTTTCAGACAAAAGGTGGCGCAAAGGGTGTTGGGCAAGCAACCATCAATGCGGTTGTGTATAGTGCGGTAACAATTTTTGGGGCAAACTATCTTTTGTCAGCTTTGTTTCTCGCATTAAATTTATAAGCTGTTTGTGAGCATATCAATGATATAATGATTCTCGCAAAAAAAAAAAGGAGTATTTTGCTATATGGCTGAACAAATCAAGACAATTACCCCAATCAGCAAACGCAATTTTGCAAATCGGCGCTACAAGAGATTCCCGCATTTTGGGCATGCGGCGAGAGATAGTGTGATGCCTCTTGTATTGCTCGAGACCCGTTCTGCAATGATGGACATTCCACTTGTATTTCTCAAAGAAAAAGAAGGGTATGGGCTTTATGGAATTGCCTCATTTTTGAATGGTTTCAATGCTCTTTTAGACGGCGATGGGCGGTTTCGCACAACCTATATCCCCGCCTGCTATCGCGCGTATCCTTTTTTGTTTGCCACGACAGAATCGGGCGAAAAGGTGCTATGCTTTGACGAAAGCAGCGGCTTGCTTGTGCCAGAGGGCGGGGTAGAGGGCTTACCCTTCTTTGACGAAAATGGCAACACCACACAAAATATTCAAGACATTATGCTCCTGATTAAAAGCATTGCCGAGAGCGTTGAGCGCACTAAAAAAGTCGTAGAATCGCTCGATTCGTTTGGGTTGATTGTCCCTTGGGATTTGCAAATCAGCCTCGATGGGCAAGCACAAAAGATTCAAGGATTTTATACCATTAGCGAAGAGCGCTTGTTGCAGTTGCGTGGCAACGAGCTTGCCATAATCCGCGATAATGACGCACTTGCTTTGGCGTATGCACAGGTGTTTTCAAAACAACATGTCCGCCAAATTGAGCAGCTTTGCAATTGGATTCTTGCAGCCGAAAAATCACGACAGCAAAACATCATTGACCAAAAAGGTGATTTGGACCTAGAGTTTTTAAACAACCAGACAATCCCTGTATAAGGACATTTTATGAAAATTCTCTATGCTCCAATGGAGCATCAAGCGCTTGATTTGATTAGCGTGAATGTGATTTGTGGGTATGATATGCTCGTTTTAGATTCGCTGTTGCAATGCAATTTTATTGAGCAGATTCTCTATCTCCCCCACAAAAAGAGTATTTCCGAGCTTGCGCTCGTGCGCAAAGCGCTTAAAAATGATAAAATCTCGGTGATTAAATCGCTGAACAAAGCAAAAGATTCTGATGTTTTGGTTACCGACCTTAGCAACATTGCCTTTGCGTATTCGCTCTTTTATAAAAAGCCCTCAATCTACTTCTTGCCCGGCTTTACAGGCGTTGCGTTTGAAGGGCAAAAAGACCGATTTTTTATGCTTATGGGCAATTTTGCTTATTTTTGCCATTCGTTGCAAGGCTTGCGCGAAATGCTCGAAGAGATTCCCTCATTATGGGAGAAAAAGCAGCCAATGTTGCAACAATTCTTAGATAGGGCATTGATATGAACCTCAAACAATACCACGCAAGCCTGCAAAAAAGCCTTGAATCGGTGCTTGATAGCAAGCGCAAAAACATCGTCTTTCTTTCGTATGACCCAAGCTCTGAACCCTTTGGGCAATTGCCTGCAATGTTGAGCAAACAGCATAATGTTGTGATTGTTGGCAGCGCAAACAACCCCGAAGCGTATGCCGGGCAGTCGTTTGTGCCTATTCCTTTTAAGATTTTTGACGAAAGCACCCAGAGATTCCATATTACACCCATTCAACTTAGCGGAATCGACCTCATCATTGCCCCCGATTTGTTCGAAGAACAGCAGCTCAACCAAGAGTTTTTGAACAAAAAAGCCAAGCGAATGTTTATTCCCCGTACAGCTTTTATGCCCCTTGCACTCGATTATAGCGCAATGGATTATATCGCTGTGCCATCAACTATGGCATTGCCTGTGTTTGAAAAACACGCACCAAAAGCGCAAAAGCTGCTTGTTGGCAGCCCGCTGTTTGATGCGCTTGTTACGCTTTTTGAAGACAACCCACCCGATAAAAGCCTCTATTATTCATCGAGCGTGCAATATGCAAGCTTGCCACCAACCTTGATTAACCTCTATGCGGGTTATGATAATATGCTGCTTGAATGGCTGCTTGCACACACCAAACACCAAATTGACTATGCGCCTCATCTGATGAATATTCTCAACAACCACCCTTGCTATTTGCAAATCAAGCAAAAATGGCAAGCTGAATCGCGCATTCGTTTTATCGAAAAAGCCGATAATACATTATTTGCCCAAAGCAAATGTTTTGTGTCCGATTTATCAGTTTTTGCGTGTCATATTGCGCTTGCAAGCTTGCGCCAAGTGGTGCTGTTTGCACCCGCCCAAAACCAAAAAAGCTGGGAATACCATTCTTTGTTTGGCGCGCTTGCGGCGCATAATCTTGCCGATTTGCAAGCAAGAATTGGCGAATCTAACCCCTCAAAAGAAAAATTTATCGCTTGGCGCGAGAACAATCTCTATCACCTCAAACAAAGTGTTGCAAAGCTTGCTGATTGTATCGATGATTTGCTAAAGGCATAAAATGTCTGTGCGCTGTTTGCTCGTGTTGTGTGCCGCGCTGTTTGTTGCGTGCAATAGCCCAAAAGAAGAGCAGCTTCCAATCGCTGTTGTGCCGCCACAAACGCCCGATTCTGCTATGATTGGGCAAGCGCTAGAAAAGATGAAAACTTTCCATACCATCGTTTTTCAAGCCAACCAAAAACATCGGGCAAAAGCGCTTGCGCAACAAGCCTGCACACTTGGGCTTGGCGAGGGCTGTTTGTTTAGCGTTTTTAGCGAGCCTTTGAGTGTGAGCAAAGAGCAGAGTGCTGATGAGATTAAAGAACATTTCCTCTCGCAATTGCAAACTATCAAAGCCGCACAGATTGAAATGGATAGCCATGCCTTGCGCCTTGCCACACATAATTGTGCTAATAACATTGGCAGCGAATGCGCGATTGTTGGTGGAATCTATGAACGAGGCGATGGAGTGGCAATCGACACAAAAAAAGCACATAAGTTCTATCAAAAAGCTTGCGGGCTTGATTCTGTGCATGGCTGTCTTGCGCTTAGTCGGTTTGAGGGCTATGCGGGCGAAAGTGCGTTGTTTGCCAAAACCTTTATGCTGCTCGAAAACGCGTGTGTCGAGAATGACCCATTTTTGTGCTATATGGCAGGCGAGTGGAGTGTGATAGGCGCGCTTGCACACAAACAAACATCGGCACAATCACCCTTTTTGCAAGACGCAAAGGCATATTATGATAAAGCGTGCAAGCTTGGGTTTGATACCGAGTCATTGGGGCTAGAAGGCAGCTGTGCGCAGGGGAACATTTGGCAGATTCGCGTTGAGATTTTGCGCAATAAAGCAGCCGAAAAACCCAACCCACCAAAATAAAAGAAATGGCGTGCCCAGAGGGATTCAAACCCCCGACCTACAGGACCGCAACCTGTTGCTCTATTCAGCTGAGCTATGGACACAAAAACAGCGAATTATACACTTTACATCTTTATAAAAACTTAAAATTTTAGATTGAGATATTTTTAAACTTTCAGAATGTATAATTGCAGACCAAATGGGGTGTTAGCTCAGCTGGGAGAGCGCTACGCTGGCAGCGTAGAGGTCAGGGGTTCGAACCCCCTACGCTCCACCAAACTTCAGATTATCTTTTTTATGCAAGCAGTGCGCGGCAAAGCCGAAGCAATCTAACATCAATATACACCATATCGTGTAGGATTCCTTGCCTGTTGATTGCCACGACTTCTAACGAAGTCTCGCAATGACGATAGCTTGCTTAGAATCTTTAATTAATCTTATTGTACCAAACCAAGCAATCCAAATATCAAACCAAACCAACAGGCGTGCAGGGGTTTGGGGGTGTTAGGG
>JAAGKN010000493.1_pt1 | contig 51768 bp, 54 predicted proteins | sample 6206371 | NCBI WGS metagenome assembly JAAGKN01 (sample SAMN11533720, study PRJNA540317) | gut metagenome | isolation source: fecal pellets from male and female animal of same cohort | host: Peromyscus leucopus | place: USA:CA | collected 2017
GACGTAACTAGAGTGCATCTAAGACAAATAAATTGCGTATTTAGTGCTTAATAAGCCGATATGTATCGGGTTATTTTGGGTATACCAGATTTAAGAAAATCGGCTATACTTAAGGCTCAATTGAAAAGTTCTACACTCAACACGAGATGCACAATGTTAGTGTAGATAAGCTCGATGGAGAGCGTATGAGCATGAGTTCCAATTTCCAAAGAAATAGACATATAAAACATCCCACAATCCTAGTCAGAGCCTGATTTCAATTAAGATAGATTTTCACGGTATCATAGCATGTAGATAATGTTTGGAGGCTGTATTAAATGGGGATCTTTCGAAAGATAAAAGGGCTCTTAAATAGTAAAGATAAGGACAGCCACCAGGGCGATTCAAACTTAGGCCTGAAAAATCCATATGCGCTTTATGACGATACTTCAGCAATTCCTGAAAGTGAAAAGAAATATTATCAACCTGACGATTACTATGTTTCTGTACTTCACCCTGGTACGCCATTTGCATTCACTGTTATTCCGTTTGTAGACAGGATTAAATCTTCTTACCCTTCTAAGAATGGACTTTACGTACCAGAGATATTAATGCTAACATTCTGCAAAAATTTTCCAAATCCAAAACGTGGCTATCCTGCGTACTGGTGGTTTCAATATGGAATCAGAAATGTTGGCGCAATGCTCTTGTCCTTGAAAAAAAGAGGTTTTATAGAGATAAACTCAAGGACTGGAAAATACGAGTTAACAGACCTAGGTAATCAAGAACAGAGAGAAAATGAATATGTTTCATACACCCACCGTCACAGTCAGTTAGCAGGCTTTACACCATGGGAAATGAACCAACTTATTCATGAAAATCCGCAAAAACCATGGATCGATATTTTTTGCGAAAAAACAGGAGAACCTCATCCGTTAGACAAAAGCGAAATAATTAAAACCAATCTAAAAGAGCCAATGAAACCTTTAAAGCCACGTATTCCTGTGGACCAAATTAAAAATCTAGATAATTGGAATCAAGGATTTAAAGAAGGTTATCCTCACTATAAAATCGGAGAACAGTATCGTAAAGCTGGTGATCTCTATGGAGCGATTAATGAATATGATACTGCTAGAGCTCTTGGCTATAATGCGCCAGCGCTATATAACAGTTATGCAATGGTATTTCGAAAATTTAAGGATTATCAGGATGAAGTTGACATTTTAGAAGAAGGAATTGCTCGAAATAAACAAGAAGAGGGTTTTCCTCAGGATGGACTTTGTGCCCGCTTAGCTAGGGTCAGAGAACTATTGGAAAAAGAACAAGCAAAATAAAATAGCCCATCAGGCTGACCGGATCATCACTAAAATGATCTAGTCCACCTGATGGGCTTTTAAGTTTATCTAAATGTTCCGTAAGGTTTTACGTTTCTTCCGTTCTTTTCTTCTCCACAAGCCATCCAATGGCGCGCTCCAGTCCTTCCAATCCAGGAAATCCAGACATATCCTTCTCGAAGGACATAGCCGTCATAATTGACGCTCATTCCTTTCTTGTAAACCATATGAGTATCTTTGCCTTTAGTACTTGGTGCGTTGCGAATCTTAATAGCATCAACAGTCACTGTAAAAGCAGCTCTTTCATGGTGGAAATCTGCCGGAATAGTATTCAATACCTGGGTTGATGCAGCTGTTGAAGTTGCTGCTTCTTCGCCTTTGATATGTTTTGGCCTAAACACACCGATGATCCCATCAACCGGAATCTGGCAGATGCTGACAACACCAGGGTTAGCTCCCTGATTCTGGCCAAGGAAGAATACTGCATTCTGGCCGTTATCGTGATCATAGATTGCAATATGGCTAAGAGGTGCTGCATTGCAATTGGTCCAAACACAAATATCTCCAGGCTGAAGTGGAGCAGTCAATCCTACATCAGTGCAGAAATTTAGAATCCCATTTGTTTTTCTCTGAAGCGCGATATCTTTGGCATAGCCTGTGATTCCACAATGAATAGCATGGCCGCCATAGTAATTAGCCATAACATAAGCTGCCAGATCCCAACACTGGGGACCAAAGGCTCTGTCAACATCGATGGTTTTGCCAAGAATCTCATTTCTCATTTTCTGATAAGCACTAGTTCTGGACATTTTCTTCTCCTCCTTCTTCAGCTTCCTCATGAAGCTTGGTTAATACGTCTTTGAGCTTTTTGGGAATTGGCAATCCGATTAAAGAAGCATTCTCAATAATGGAAAGTCCCTCATTGGCTAGATAAAACAGAATTACGGCTGTTCGAAGAACCGATCCGGTTTTAATCACATAGGCATCAAGAATGTGGCCGATACAGGTGAAGATCAAAATCAAGATCTTTTCGCAGATTTCCTTGAATCCTTTTTCACTCGAAAGTGTTTTCTGGTTAATATCCGCCAACAGATCACTGAACAGATCCAGCAGGATAAAAACCAGAAGTGTGATGACCATACCATCACCGGCTCCCAGCCACTCTCGACCAATGGTCTCTAGAATTTCAATCATAGTTTTCCTCCTAACTAAAAAAGCCAGCCCACTTGGACTAGCTTGTTCGTTTCCAAAAATTGACAACAACATATGGCTGCATCAATGACATAGCCTGGCCACCGCCAGTTGCAGCTGTGTTTGACCATATACCCTGCTTAGCATTCATGTTGTTGCTTGATCCATTTCCGCCTTCAACGTTGGTTGGAATATGGACGGTCTTGTTTTTCCCACCCCAGGCAAATGAATGAGCTGTACCATCACTGGAAAGAGAATGGATGTGGTTAGGTATTTCATTGACGGTGATTTTATGGGTGGACGCTCCACCGGTGAATCCAGGTTTGTAGGTTTTACCATCCGCACCTATAAGAACCCTTCCAGCCGCAAACTTCTCCCATTTACCAAATCCCATTAGATCAGCTGGATTATCATCGGTTGTGGTTGTAAAGATTGAGCCGATTGGATATAGCTTTTGCATTCGCTGCTCAAGATAGACCACCTTTGCTTCCAACAGATCTAAGATCTCTTTTCCATGAACGTAAAAATTCCAGTTTGGATCCAGCTCTATTGAATTATCCTTTTCCGAAACTTTGCCAAATGCAATGGCTGTTCCACCTGCCTTAAAGTCCATTAACACAGAAGCGGTTGAAACAATTTGAACCATTGAGATGGTTCCAAAAATATCCGTTACAGAAAGCTGAACTTCATAAGAGCTTTCTGCGGAGATTTTGGCATCACCAAAGACTACATTTTTTCCAGACTCAAAGCTCTGTTTGGTATCAATCCAGGATGCTTCTCCCGACTTTCGATATTGGATATCTGTCGTGACTGAATTATGACCATCCAAGTCGGCCACAGTAAACGTTGTGTTGGCCAGTACGCAGGTTCCTTCATCAGACAGGGTTCCATTGGCAATACAGCGATTGAGCGAACACACGCCAAACGTGGGCGGCTGGTAGGCCAATACGGTTATTGTCACCGATGCTGGTTTTGATGTTCTCCCTCTGGAGTCAGTAACCGTTGCGCTAAAGGTAATCTTTCCCGATTTTGTCAGATAGTCAGTGGTGAATGGAGAGGCATTTCCAGTAATGCCTCCACCTTTAATGGAGTAGCTCTTAATGCTAGAACCATAGATTCCTTTGGCATCATTTACAGAAAACACAGCCTTTGATTTGTTCTGGACAAATACGTCCCACTCCTTTGGCACTTTTTCACTAAAAGGAACAGCTGTTAACGATCCAATTGTCGGGATAGCCTCGCTTGGAACTGTGAGCTTTACATTAACCGACTTGGTGCCTATGACGGTATTTCCTGAGTAGGTCGTACACGTTAAAACGCAGGTTCCTGATGTTGCATTTGGAATCTCATTAGCCAGTTCTAATGGAACATCCCATTTGATGGACTCATTTGTCGTTTTGGCAAAGCTTCCACTTTTCTTCCCAAATTTGTAGCTGACCACATGAGAAAAACTTGTGGATTGTCTGGAGATTTTGATGGTTGCTGTTGCCCCAATGGTAGTAGCAGCACATGAGATTGAGGAGACTCTGGCAAGTCTTTTTAAGCCAAGCGATGAAGATCCGGAAGCTCCACCATAGGTCCAGGGGTCTCCTGCATAATTACCTCCACCTGCTTCAATCGTTAATGAGGCTGAAATGGTCTTGGTTCCATCGAAATTGTGAGCAATATCAATGCTTCCACTTTGTGACCAGCTGGAGGGAGAGTCTGTCAGTCCAATCGATCTTGAAAGAACCTGTTTACCGTTGATATAAACTTTAATCACAGCCGCACTTGAGCGATTATGACCGATAAAGTTAATACCGCCTTGCTTGGCAGCTACTGACCAGGAAATGGTTGACGTATTTTTAGCCAGGTTGTTCGATTTCTCTGAATAGGAAAAGCTGATGTCCGCATATAATCGTCCATCAGCTTTGCAGCTTATCCGTTTTGCTATTGTTGGCATTAGCTATCCCTCCATTTCAAAGACAGGTTTCCATTCTCACGTGGAATAAAATCAAACCAGCCTTTTTCCGACTGGCCAAGTGAGAGTTTCCGGTTGATCTGTGCATCTGTGATTTTCATAGAGTTATCAGAGATGTAGGCCACAGCAGCCCCATCCTGTAAAAAGGCCAGCTCTGTATTGGATAGCTCAGCTTTAAAGGCGTTATCCACCTCACCAAGTTCAATGGTTCCATCGACAAAGCGGATATACTTTTCCAGATCGTTTTGATTCGCTTCAATCTGGTTATTGAGTAAGGTCACAGAATCTGAAAAGTCCATTCTGATCTCGCTGCTGGATTGCGTGATGGATGTTTGCAGCTGTTCTTTAAGCTGCTCGGTATCCGCTTTACTGGTATAGGTATCGGCAACTGTCGACATAATTTCGTCTGACTTTTCAGTGATGGATTCGCTGGCTTGGCGAACTGTGTCTTTTAAGGAATCAAGATCAGAGTTCGTTCCTTGAAGGTTTTGAGCCAGCTGAATAATGGCATCGTTATTGGCAGAACGACAAATTGGAGAATACGAAAAAGAACCATCCGAATAGATGGTCCGATCCGTATAGAAAAGTGCATTGCTTGTTCCATCAAATCCCGGTTCAGTATCCTGCCAGGGATCTGGAGGTTCCGATGAAGTAGGAAGAGGTGGAGCCACATCATCCACAGGCAAAACCTGATAAAAGCGAGTAAAGCTTTTGATGTCTTTGATCACAGCAAGATTCACCTGATCCTGACAATAGGTCTTCATCGCTAGCCCTCCAGCTTACAGGTATAGGTAGCCCGATCCTTTACGTCACCAGCATCAATAACCAGTGTGGATCCAGTAGCAGATGGCTTGGTTTCTGAATCCTTATACCAGTTCAACGTTCCTAAGGCCTTTAGATCATCACCGGAAACTTCAGTTGGTCCTTTATAGACATGAGCCGTCAACGTCGTTGAGATTGCTGTGTTTTTAAAGATCAGGCCATTAGAACTGGTAATTACTAGGGACAAAGCATCCTGGCCGTTTTTTCCATCCTTTCCATCATTACCATTACGGCTGACAGAAGTAGAAACCGAAGTTTTGCCATCAGAATAGGTCACAGTCGTTTTGGTCCATAAGTATTGTCCAGGAACAAGAGTCGGCACCTTTTCAGACCAAGTCCCTGTTGGTACTTTGCTTCCATCACTGGATTGCTGATAAGTCGTTACAGAAGAAGACACGGTTACTGGCTTGCCATCTTTCCCATTGATTCCATCACGAGAGACAGAATATGAAACCGTAGTTGTTCCATCAGAATAAGTAACGGCAGTTTTTGTCCACAGGAAGTTTCCAGCAGCTACATCTGGAATCTCATCCAGCCAGTCCCCGGTTGGCGTTTTCTTGCCATTATCAGAAACCTGATATGAGACCTTGCTCGTCATAATTTTCACGCTGGTACCGTCAACTCCTGCAAAAGCAATGGAATAAGAGAAATCTTTATTGATGGTGATATCTCCAATGTGGACTGGAATTCGAATCGTTCCGCCAGTTCTTACGGTTTCATCCACGCTGATGGTCAGCGTTGGGGAAGTTGTATCTGAATCCGTAGAAACAACGACTCCATCCGGCTTGCTGATTTCAGAAACAGCTATTGAGCAGGCTACCTGCTTTGCACCTTGCATACAGATGATTTGCGTGCTGCAAGAGCCCGGTTTGGCTGCTTTTGAGCTTCCGGGAAAGGTATGGGCTTCATTGGTTAAAATGACCGAATATGCATCGGTTACGTCAACAATAGAGATTTGATCACTGGATCGAACTGTCATAATGACTCCTTTCTAGGCAGTCTGAAGACTGCAGTTAATGGTGGCTTTTTCCTGAATATCACTTGCAGAAAGAGAAAAAGAAAAACCGCCTTTTCCAATACGGCCATCAGCAGCATCAATGATGGTTCTAGTCATTCCATCTTCGCTGATGATCTCCCATTGCAAATAAGCGGATTGTCCAAAGCAGAGTTTGAGATTTTCTGCATCTTTGATTTCTCGTTTGCCATAAAACACAGTCGCATTCAGGACCGTAGAAAAATCGTTGTTCTTAAAAACAAGGCCATTGCTGGATGTAATCTTCAAAACCACTCCGTCTTCTCCATCTTTTCCAGGCTTTCCTTGTAAAGCTTTATCAGGCAGCTGGCTTATTGTTCTTGATAAGCTGATTCCTTTAGCACCAATGGTGATCTTATCCTGGCTTGGATTAAGAAAGTCTATGGTTCGGCTGAGAACCAAATAGCGGCCATTGATTCCATGCTCGTCAGATTTACAAAAGACATATTCTCTGGCATGAATATCGGAAATATCTGCTCCAGCTTCCGACTCATCAATAATAGAAAGTTCCATAGAGATGATTCCATCTTTTAGTTCCGTAAGTCTAGCCTGAGCTTTTTTAAGCAGGTTTTCTGGCAAAGTGACATCGTCCCAGGTTTCTGTTGTCCAGATCCATCCAATTTCATCAACCGTTTTCTGATCAAAAACATAATTCACATCACCATTGACGGAAGTAATATCCAGCCTGGTCGAAGCTTCACCAACAGATTGGCCCTCAGTTACTACAGCTCCAAAAGGGATAAGAGCGCTGACTCTGGCAGAAGCATCGCGATCAATACTCACATCCAATAGATTCTTTCCATATTCAACACTCTGCAAGCTGGCTTCATCAAAATCAGCTAAATAATCTAAAAGAATCTTGTCGTCTTCGTATCGAGTTCGAAGATATCCACCATGGGTTTCTATCAGCTTTTGCTTGATGGCATCCATGGTAGTCAGATATTCACTAGAAGAATAGTGAACGTAATCATTGGAATCTTTGACTGTAATGGTGCCAAGAGTAAATTTCTTACGATCTTCAACATGGCTGTTATGTTTATCAAGCAATAGCTCAAGCAATCCTTTGATATCACCTTGATAGTCAAAAGGAGGCTGCCTGGTGTCCTTAAGAAAAGACAGGCAGCTTTCCAAAGACCATGCATGCGTATTGTAGAAATCACTGCCATCATCTATGGCTCTTCCAACAAAGACGATCTTTTTATCCTTCTTCAAGGTAATCAAACTGGTGATTGGTTTGATGGAGTTGATATATGGATGATCCTTTGGTGCTGACAGCTTAACTGAATCTATGGCATCGGCATCTTCAGTTAAAGAACATTGAGTAATTGTCAGTGATGAAATTGAAGGATGATAGAACAGCAATCCATCTACATAAATCCGAAAGATGCTCATAGGCATCCCTCCTGATATTCAAATGTCACCTTCCCAGTAGTTGTAATGGATATCGTATTTTCACCTTGATGAAGTTCCAACTCCGGAATGGTCCAGGTTCCTTTGTTGAGAGTTTTTGAAAAGGATTCCTGGCCGATAAACCATTCCAATTTGGTCTGCTCAGTGACAGTGATCTGGGGAATAGTTGGCATGAAATCGCAAGATAGAACAGCTTGCTGATTTCCAGAAAATGATTTACTGGTTTTATCAACGTGATAGAAGTAGGCATCTGCATCCGAGCAGTTGATGATCAAGCTGCCTTTGTGGGTATCAACGTCATAGTCTGATTCCATCTGCAGGGTTCCTTGAACATACAGATCCGGTTTTTCAGAAATCGTGACTCTGCTAAGCTGGCCAAGAAAGCGCTGGAGCAATTCTGATTCCATTTCCATAAACTTAGTTCGATTTCCTAGCATGACCAGGACGATCTTGAAGGTTCTAGGCTGGTAACTGATCCGATTGTTGATCACAGAAAAGCGAATCGGTGAATTTCTCCCTGGAATAACCACACTGTCTGTTTGACTGGCCACAGCAGGAAAAGAAATGGACTCTCTAAGCCATCCTAGAGAGTCCATCGAAATTCCATTGATTTTCACATTAGGTTTCATACAGCCAGCCTCCTTTGCAATTTGTTCTTTTTGCCAAGCTCACTATCAATGGCCGGAAGTAAATAGCCAACCAGAGCTCCATTATCCAGATAGATTCCTTTTGCAGAGTTTTCGGCAATGATCGCCAGATATTTTTCCATACCAGCTGAATTCATCTGTTTGGAGATGATGTTTCCAAGATTTCGATAGAAAGAATCCAGTGGCAAAACTGCTTCTTTTCCCGCTTCTCCTCCTGCAAGTAAGGAAGAAGAGCTCATACCAAAGATCGTAGGTCCGGTTAAAATACCACCCTCCTTATACCAGCTGATTCCAAAGTGCGGAACGGAAGGCGGATTTAAAGAAAAGCTTCCAGATACACTCAAATGCGGTAAAGCAAAATGAGGAATGGAGATCCGAATGCCGCTGAAAGCATTTCTAATTCCATTGGCCACATTCCGGCAGGTACTAAGGGCAGAATTAATTGGGCCGGTAATTGCGGATTTAATCCCATTCCAGATTCCAGAAACTGTACTTCTTAGCCCATTAAATATAGAAGAGACCGTTGAAGATACTCGTCTGAAGGTCCCTGATACTGAGGAAAAGACATTATTTGCAGCTGAAGAGATGGTTGATTTAATTCCATTCCAAACCGAAGAAGCTACTCCTTTAATCCCATTAAATATAGAAGAAGTGGTACTGCTGATATTGTTCCATGCTGATGAAACCGAAGAGGCTATTCCTGATACGATTCCAGAAATGAAGCTGGAGATCCCATTCCAGATACCGGTAATTGTTGAGTTTACTGCGCTCATTCCTGAGTTAGCCGATGCTTCAATGCTTGAGATCATGCCAGAAAAGAAGGATACGATCCCATTCCAGATGCTCTCAAAAAACGAGGAAATTCCTGACCATAATGAATTCCAACCCGACGAGATGCCAGAAGCAAATCCGGAAAACAGGCTTTCAATTGTGGTGATCACAGTGTTAAATACCGCACTGATTGTATTCCAGATGGCTGAAAAGATCTCTTGAACACCAGTCCAAAGCTGGGACCAGTTTCCAGAAAACAAGCCAATAAAGACATCAAGAATTCCCGTTAAAACATTTAACACGCCCTGGAAAACCTCTGCCAAAACGGAAAAGGCCCCTTGAAACACAGGAGCCAATGCATTACAAAAGCTATTCCAAAGATTACCGAGCTGACTCATTAAGCCAGAAAAGGAAGAGCCAAATCCTGAAAATCTAGATTGGATACCTGCAACAAAATCACCAACAGAAGAGGTTATCTGATTCCATGTGTTGATGATTCCGTTTCGAAACTGCTCATTGTTATTCCATAGGGTAATAAAAATAGCTGCTAGAGCAGCCAAAGCAGCAATGACGATTGTGATTGGATTAGAAAGAGCAGATAGAACAGTAGGCATGAGCTGAAAGCCTTTCATTGCTGTAGATATCTTGTCCTTAAGACCCATGAGACTTTTTCCTAAAGAAGAAATCGATTTGATTGCCGATCCAGCCTTGTTGATGGTTGTTCCTACGGTCATCAAAGCTGGACCAGCACTTCCAGCCAAAACACCAACGGCAGCAATGGTATCTTTGATTGGATCTGGAAGATTTAACAAAGTGTTTGCCAGTAATTGAGCTCCAGAAGCGCAAGCGCTAAAAACCGGAGCAAGAACCGTATTCAGGGAATCTCCCATTGCTGCTCCGGCAAGTTTTAAATTGTTATAAGCCACAGTCATCTGATCCACTGGATCTAAAGTGGCATCAAATGTATCGGACAATTGTCCTGTGGAGTTCTTGATGGTATTAGCTAGATCCTGAAAATCCAGTTTTCCTTCTTTGACATACTGGTAGAGAATTGTTCCGGCTCTTGAGCCAAAGATCTCCTGTGCATCAGCAGCAGAAGCTGATCCATCTTTGATTCCATCAAAAAGCTTTTTGATTTCAACTGAAGCATCCTGATTGGCTGCAGCATAGGTTTTGGTTGCATACTTTAAACCGGTCAAAACAGCAGAGACGTTGACACCATTCTTTTCCATAGTGGCAAGAAGTGCAATATCATCAGAGGTTGAAAGACCAAGCTGCCTCATGACTGTTCCGTTTTCAGAAAGTGAGGAGGCTAGCTTGTCCACACTGATACCAGAATTTTGGCTGGCTGAGGTCAGCTGATCGAGAACAGTATTCACTTCGCTTCCGGATATTCCAGCATCATTCATCGCCTTAGATACAGACTCAACGGCTGAGGAAACATCCACATTATTGACGGCTGAAAACTTAAGAAACTGCTCTGTGGCTGATTCAAGCGCATCTCCAGTAAGACCCAGCTTTTGAGTGATCCCGGAAATTGCATCGGATACATCTTTTGATTCAACTGGCATTGAGCCAAAGACTTTATTGAAGGTATCATCCAGCTCATCTGTTTTATCACCTAAAGCTCCAGTCGCTGAAGTCATCGAATCATAGGCATCATCCATCTGATGCCAGGCTGCCATTGAAGCAGTTCCAACAGCAGCAATGCCAGCAGAAAGAGGAAGCAGGTTTTTTCCAGCATCGGATATTGAATCTCCGATATCTTCCATTTTGGATCCAACATCGCCAAGTTTATCCCATGCACTTTTCGTTTGCTCAACCTGGGATTCCAGTTTGGATAAAGACTCCTGGGTAGCCACAACTTCTCGTTGAAGCGCTTCGTATTTATCAGCGCCTAGTGTCCCATTTTCCATTTGAGCTTTGGCCTGCTCTTGGGCATCTTTTAAGGCTTCCAGCTTTTGTTTTGTCTGCTCGATGGCTGTTTTGAGATAACCTTGCTTTTGGGTAAGAAGGACGGTATTGGAGGGGTCCAGCTTTAAAAGTCTGGTAACATCCTTAAGGTTAGTTTGTGTGGTTTTGATGGAGTTGTTGACATTCTTCAGTGATTTTTCAAGCCCTGTAGTGTCTCCACCAATCACGACTGTGATGCCTTTAATTCTTCCTGCCATTACCATCACCTCCAAAACAAAAAGGGACTAAAAATAGTCCCGTAAAGCTTCTCGTAAACTCTCTCTTGACCACGGACTATCCGCTGGAACATTCGACGGATTCTTCTCCACGATATGTAATAGGATTGTCCATAGTTTTTTCATCATTCTGAAATAATCTTCTGGGTATGTACTTATACCAGAAGCAGAAAAGTCTCCCATTTTGATGCTCCACCAATCTCCGTCTTTGATAAATGGATCATCACAATATTCTTTTTCCCAATTAAGCTTTCTCACAAAATTGCAGATTTTTCTAAATTCATCATTTGTGATGTAACAGTCTTCAAAGCATAAATGACCATTCGATGTTCGAATTTGAAGACGCATTCTCTCGTCTTCTTTTGTGATGGCAGCAGAGTAGACGGTTTGTGGATATCCGCCCATCAAAACAGAAAACAAAACATTTTCATCTTCTTTATCATCAAAGTCATCGTCTTCGTCTGACTCAACCGGTGATATGACTGCTTTCAGATCGGATTCCATTATTCAATCTACCTCCATCTTAGGAAGGCCATCATTTTACCCCCAATCGATAAACGCGCTCTAAGTGCAGCAGAACCGAGCGTTCCAAAAACCCGCCAAAAGATCTTCATAATCACTTCTCCCTCTGATCTAATTTTAAAATCACTCACATTGGAAAGATAGGTTAAAATCGATCAAAATCATCCTGGTCTGCCAATATTTCATAATGAGCATCATCATTGGCTTTTTCTGTCCAAATATCCAAGACCAACCCGATCGATACCGAATCTAAATCAGAAATAGAAAGCCCCACTTCAAGGCATCTAAGCAAAAAGAGGGGTGTGCTCATGATCCTTTCCGATTGACGAGCTTTTTTTTAGCTTCCACATCCGTTTGCATATTGGCTCCCCAAAGTGAAAGAAGCTGTGGAAGGATCTCATAGATACTAAACATATCAAACTGATCCAGCCATTCATTGATGTCTTCACCAACTGAATGATCGGCATGATAGGCCATTAGATAAGCCAGATTTTCAAAGATCTCCAGATCGTCAATTTCAAACTCAGTTGAATTTCGTTTCTTGGCTGCAGATTCCAGCTTTGCTAAATCCTTGAAGATATCCCGTTTAAATCTGGCTCTGTACATTCTTGGAATAGCAGCAGAGGCTTTGAACGGTATGGACTTATCGCCAATTGTAATTGTCTGCTCGATCATGCTTTACCTCCATCATCACTGGTTGTTGTTGCAGTCGATGTTGTATCGGAAAGAACCGGAATATAGACAGACTTATACCAGTCTTTGTAGGTTGTATCATCCGTTGAATCGCCAGTACGGCTTTTTACCAGGCCATCTTCTCTTGGATCAGCTGTAAGAGACAGCTTTTCAGTTGTTGGCTTGATTGAATCCTCTTTGGTTGAAGATTCAATGGAAGGCCTTGAAGCTGAGCAATTGTACAGCACGTGTCTGATCGATTTCACGTCGCCATCAAATTCAAACAGCAGCGCGAATGGGTTCGTTTCAGCAATGTCACTGTTTTCTACCAGCACGCCTTTATCATCTTTGCTTTCACGAAGAACATCTGTTCTAAACCATTCGGGAACCAGAGCAATTTCCAGATCGCCTGAATAGCCGTTGTTGGCATTGGATCTGTAGTAGACAATGCCATCAGCATAGAAGGGGTCTGAGCTTCCTTCAGCATCAAGCGAGATCGAGACCGCACCGGGAATTGGTTTAGGATCATCGTAGGTAATCGTTCCATCGTCTGCTGTTTTAAGCAGCGCGGCATGGACGTTTTTGATGTTGTATTTGATTTTGTTTGCCATCATTCATCCTCCATTTCAAAAGAAAACCAGACCTGATAGAGCTCCTCTGAAGGAATCCACGTCTCAGTTCTGGTGTAGTAAATTTCATATTTGTTTAGTACATCATGTACTTTTCTTTCAGCATCCAGGTCTTTGTGATCAGTATAAAGTTCAAGGTCCACATCCAGGAAATCCTGGTAAACAATGCCATCAGCTGAAAATGGATCATTGTTTCCAATTTGAACACAAAGATAAGGAAAGTCTGGAACTTCGCCTTTGGCAAAATGACTGTAAGCCCAGGGAAGTCCAATTTCATCCAGGATTTGTATAAGCTTATCCATCATTGATCACCTTTTTCACCTCTTCTTCCAGCTTTGCAATTCCAGCTTGTTCAGCTGGAGCTATATGAGGAAATGCCGGGGAGCGGCCGCCTTGCCTTAGAGCATGGCCATTTTCCAAAAGATGGGAGAGTTGATATTGGTCTTTGGAGTAGATGGTCATCTCCAGACAGTTTGGTGTTTCTCTGGTTTTCTTGGTGGTCCAACTCTCGGCATAAGCACCTGTTCTTCTTGGCGCTGAATCTTTAATTTGCTGGCAGGTTTCTTTGGCTACTTTTCGAACTGCTGCTTTGAGCTGTTTATCGGAAAGCTTGGAGTATTCTTCCAGATCCTTTTTAACGGCATCTGATAATTCTTCCACGCCAATTTTGATACTCATATACGCTCCTTTTTACAAATCAGTTTGATCCACTCGCCTTTATAGGACTGGTGATCAACTGCTGTAATCTCATAGGCATCTCCTTTAAATAAAACCCGATGGCTTAAAGGCACCACACAGGCTGCACGTTTGCAAGATCGAATCGTAAAGGAAATATCCGATGGAGCTAGAAACTGGCCGTCAGCTTGGCTTACTGAGCCAGATTCTCCGGAAATCGTAGCTGCACAGTTATAGAAATCACTCCACTCGTCGATATGGTTTCCCACATCGTCTGACTTTGATGATTCCTGCTGAATGGTGATTCTTTGATTTAATAGTGCAATCTCCATCAAAACTCCGCCTTTCTGCTTCCGCCAAGAAGAGAGCGAAGCGTAATCATTAAAGCATGATGATCTGCTTCCTGCCGGTGTTCATAAAGATAAGCCGTTGTATAAAACACAGCAGCCTTTCCGTTTTGATCATCTTCCAGCAAGCTTTCATCATCACTTCGCAAGATATCCAGACACAGCCTTTTTGCCGAAGCCATCAGATATTCGATTAATGAATCATCGTCTGGATAGTCGACTCTTAGATACTGTTTCATTTCGTCAAGAGAGATCATGGTAACCTCCTAAAAAAGCCGACTATTTTGAGCTAGTCGGCTTGGTAGTTGTAGCAGCTTTGGTAGAAGCAGCAAGCTTGAGAATCTGAACAGCTTCAGGGAGAACCAGTTTTCCATCGACTCTTTCTTTAGCAAGGAAGCCAACCATATCATTTCCTGCAAACAGCTCTCTCAGATCGGAGAAGGTTCTCTGACCACGATCTCCAATGTTGTAGTAAGAGAAATCACCAAAGGCAATCGCATCGCTAGGAGCAAACTGGGAAGTATAAACCGGATAGCCAAGCAGTCGATCTGGTTCTCCAGCCTGATAAGATGGCTGCCAGATATACTCTTTATCTCCTTCGGCTTTCAGCTTTCGAATGGCTGCGATGGTTGAATCGTTAAGCAGGAAAGCTGCATTCTTTCGATAAGGACGCTTGAGCGCATAGATCAAATCAACCAGATCATCAGCACTAATATCAGCACTGAGAGTTTTAGCCACAGTTGCTCCACCATCAGCAGCAAAAAGGCCGAGTGGTTTTCCTTTGCCATCACCATTGAGGAAGGCATCTTCTTCAGCGTTTGCCAAAGCAGCACCAAACTCGTTCATCAGATAGCTTTCCAGATCGAATGCAGAATCATTAAGCAGCTCTGAGGTTACTTTAACCGCAACATGGAGCTTATGAGCATCCAGCATGATCTGGCTAAATGTAGCATCGCCAAACTGAATGGCTCCACCTTCTTCAATCCAGGCAGCTGCTGGTTTGGTGGCAGCTACGTTGATTTTGTGTTCGCCAGAAGTGGTGATATTGGTTCCAAGCTGGCGCATGATGTTTTCTTCGTTGAGCACATCAATTAGTCTGGAATCATATTCTTCTGGAACCAGATAGCCGCCATCTTCTTTGACGCCTTCTTGAAGAACGTTTGAGATCACCCGAAAGTTAGAGCGAAAGGCTGCCAGCATGGCATTCTTGTAATCATTAGAAGCTCGTCCACTTTTTACTTCTGCTTCCATTTCTTTCATCGGAGCAGAAACAATGGGAGTGTTGACCGGTTTGGCCAGCTGTTTATCGATGGCTTCCATTTTCTGCATTCTCTCGATTTCATTGGAAAAGTGCTGAATCTTTTCTTCCATCTGCTCATAAGTAGCAGAATCTTCAGCGGAAAGAAGACCGTCTTTATCCGCTTTGGTTTCTACAAATGCCTTTGCAGCATCCCAGGCTTTGGATCGTTTTTCGATCAGATCAAAAATTGTATTCATGTTTTCTACCTCCAGTTTTTAATCAGTTCCAGGCGCTTATTGCAATCAGCTGCTAAAAGGCCTGGCTTCTTTTCGATTTTGCATTTGGCTGCCAGTTTATCTTTCAGGGAGTTAACCACAGCCAAAGACGAAAAAAGCATGGGAGCTTCCATGCTGTTGGTTTCTTCTCGTTTTAAAATGCCATCGGCAAATCCTAGCTCAATAGCTTTGTTGGCATCCATCCAGGTTTCAGCTTCCATTAGCTTTGAAAGCTGCTTTCTAGGTAGTGAGGTTTTAATCTCGTAAGCATTAATGATGGAATCTTTAACGGAATCTAGCATCTCGATGGTTTTGGCCATTTCGTTATGATCGCCAAAAGCCATAGTTGCTGGATTGTGAATCATCATCATCGATACAGGTGACATGAGAACCTTTGTTCCAGCCATGGCAATCACGCTGGCGGCTGAAGCAGCAATGCCATCAATCTTGATGGTGACATCGTTCTTATAGTCCATCAGCATGTTGTAGATCTGCGCTGCTGCAACACAATCGCCACCTGGGGAATTGATCCAGACGGTAATTGGTCCGTCGCCTGAATGCAGTTCCTGTTTAAAAAGTGCAGGAGTTACATCATCATCAAACCAGGACTCACTGGCGATTTGGCCATTTAAAAACAGAGTCCTTGTCGAACTCTGCTTTTCTGTATCGTCGATTGTATTGGAGACTTTCCATCTCCAGAATTTATTGCTCATCCACAGAATTCTCCTTTCCATAGGCTGCTCCTGCATCGGCCAGCGGCATCATATTGCCATTGACCAGATACAGATTTCCGCCATCTTTATCTGGAATTAAATCCAGTCCTTCAAGTTCTCGGATATCGTTCGCAGACATCCAGCCATTTTGTCTGGCTGTAGCATATCCATTCATACGGCTTTGATAATCCCCACGCAGTAAGCCATCAACATTGAAGCGGATGTAAAACTTCTTTTTATCTTCATCCGACAGTAAAACCCGAATCATCGCCTGCTCCCAACGCTTCACCCAGGGATCCAGCGTGTATTTAACAAACTCAAGACTCTGCTGCTCGATATTGGAAAAGGAAGATTTCTCAAGATCACCAACCATGTGTGGTGGAATTCGAAAGATCCTAGCTATTTCATCCAGCTGAAACTTACGCGTTTCAAGAAACTGGGCAGCCTGAGGATCAATCGAGATTGGAGTGTATTTCATTCCTTCTTCCAAAACAGCGACTTTGCCAGAATTGGTTGAACCGCCAAAAGTAGACTGCCAAGATTCTCGAACACGAGATGGATCTTTCAAAGTGCCTGGATGTTCCAGCACACCAGAAGGAGCGGCACCATTTGCGAAAAACTTCGCTCCATATTCTTCACAGGCAATTGCCATTCCGATGGAGTTTTTAGCCATTGCAATCGGTGAATAGCCAACCAAGCCATCAAAGCCAAGCCCAGGAATATGAAGAACTTCATAAGGAGTAAGTCTGACGGCTGATTTCTTCTTCATCTTAGGATCATCCTGGTTTGCTAAATATTCATAGTAAAGCTGCCCATTTGAATCACGATTGACACTCATCCTATTAGGCATTAATGGATATAGGCCAATAACCTCACCTTTGCCATTTCTAATGATCTGAGCATAGGCATTCCCCCATAAAAGAAGATGTGTCATCAACGTTTCTCTAAAAACGAAAGACGTCATTTCCGGATTAGGTTCATCGTGAAGTAAATGATAGAGCGGATGATCCGGAGCTTTCTTTGAACCGTTGTCCGTTACTTCATAGACAGCTAGTGGCAATGAAGCGATGGCTTCAGATAGAATTCGAACACAAGAGTAGACAGCGGTCATTTGCATGGCTGATCGTTCTGTTACTGCTTTTCCGGATGTTGAACCACCCAAGAAAAAAGTATAAGCCGATCCTGCTGTCCGGTTTTGCGGATTATCTCTAGATCTAAATAAGCCTTTGAAAATATTCATGAAGTTTCCTCCAATCTGGTAAAAGAAAACGCCCGATTTCTCGGACGTTAGTGCTTAAGCTGCGGTGATAACAATCTCATCTGATTCATCGATGATTGGAGCTCCAGCTATCGTTGCAAGAATGACTTGCTCCATAGCTCTTTCGAAGTTTTCATCGTCTTGAGACCACTGATCAAACTCGGCTTCATAGCCAAAGGTTTCAAAACAGTTGATGTAGCCTTGAGCAATTTCACTTGAAATACAGCCTTCAGCGATAACATGCTTTCTTGCAATATCAAATGGAAATCCATCTTGAAGCAGCTGATCAAGCTGAACGCTAGGCTTTGCATCCAGCATTTGTTCGGTATCGGAAGCAAGGCAGATGTGAAACAGTGCTTCCTGGAAAAGTTCTAGTTTTGTCATGTTGGTAGGATAACAAACAAATGTGACAAATTTATGACATTGGTTTATCCCTTAATCTTCACTGAACTCAACTTATCACTAAAAGATTTCAGCGTATTCAAAACAGGTTTCCTAACTTGTGGAAAACATGCAGCTAAGACAACTGTACTTGCAGTGAGTGCTAAGTATATAACACCTCTATTTGTTTTCCTGGATTCTTGAGCTTGGGAATTTCTTTCATTTCGGTGCGTTGATTGCTCATCCACTAACTTAGTTTTCCAATAAGTAAGCTGTTCTTTTGCTTCTTGCTTTTCTGCCTCACTAGCTTCTGAATCAGTATAGATTGCCTCCCAATTGTCAATCTTTTTTTGATAGTATTCTGTATTACGCTTGTGTTGATCATGCTCGTCCTTTAATACGGCGACTTCAAACTTATTCTGATCGACTATTGCTTGCTTCGCTAAAATCAGATGTTCTTCACTTGATTCATTTTGATCAGCTGAAAAATCACTTAATAAATCTTCTGATTCTACAGCTTTAATCTGCTCGTTATTATCGATACTTAATTCGTCTATCATTTCTGTTTCAAAACACCAGCAATCCCCGATTATCATAAACACTCTCGGTACTGGTGTTTCCACAGCGAATAGCTCGATCAAGCCCCATAATTGCAGCAATGGCTCCATCGATCTTCTCTGTGGATTTTTCCTTATCTGCTTTGATATTACCAGCGGGATCCCTTCGAATAAAGATGTTATCTACCATCCAACGTAAAACTGGATTGCCATTATGGGCGATTTTCTTTTCAAGAACCAACTTCATCAATTCTTTGGTTGGAGGAGACATATCCTTAAAGCCCTGACCAAAGGGAACAACGGTAAAGCCCATCCCCTCCAGATTCTGGACCATTTGTACAGCACCCCATCTATCAAATGCAATTTCTCGAATGTTGTATTTCTTGCCAAGCTCATCAATGAATTGCTCGATAAAACCATAATGAATCACATTGCCCTCAGTGGTTTGAATCAGACCCTGACGTTTCCAGATATCATAGGGAACATGATCTCGTTTAACGCGAAGATCGAGTGTGTCTTCAGGAATCCAGAAATATGGGAGCAGGAAATATGGTTCATCCTCATCTTGAGGTGGAAATACAAGAACCAAAGCGGTGATATCGGTTGTACTGGAAAGGTCAAGGCCTCCATAACAAATACGGCCTTCCAGTTCAGCAGGATCAAAGCGGAAAGCACATTGATCCCATTTATCCATTGGCATCCAGCGAACGGACTGCTTAACCCATTGATTTAAGCGCAGCTGTCTAAAGGCGTTTTCTTCTCCTGGATTCTGTTTTGCTGATTCACAGGCAGCCCGAACTTTTTCTATTGGAATGGTGATGTTTAAAGAGGGATTCGCTTTAGCCCAGACTTTCGGACTGGTCCAATCATCGTTTTCGTCAGCTCCATAAATGACTGGGTAGAACGTTGGATCGTACTTTCTTCCAGAAAGAATGTCCTTTGCCTTTTGATGCTGCTCATAGCAGATTGAGTGGGTATCCGTTCCGGCTGTTGTGATCAAAAAGTAGAGTGGCTGCATTCTAGCATCGCCTGAGCCTTTAGTCATAACATCGAAAAGCTTTCTATCGGGTTGGATATGTAGTTCGTCGAAGATGACTCCATGAATATTGAAGCCGTGCTTGGAGTAAGCTTCTGCAGAAAGCACCTGATAGAAGGAATTAGTCGGCTTATAGATGATACGTTTGGTAGCTTTGAGAACTTTGCATCGCTTAGAAAGAGCAGGAGACATGCTGACCATATCAGCAGCAACGTCAAACACAATTGACGCTTGCTGTCTATCGGCTGCACAGCCATAAACCTCGGCTCGTTGTTCTCCATCAGCACAGATAAGGTATAAGGCAACCGCAGCGGCTAACTCACTGTTGTGAGTTGGAAGACACGAACGACCGATTAAATATTGATGCGACGGAGAATCAACCTGGATACATTGCATCCCTGTATTTTCAATAAGTTCAATTTTGTCGATATAACGAAAGTGGCTTCTGGTCTTTGGATTTCGATCAACACAGTTATTCCATTTTCGAAAGAGGCCAGTAATTGGGGTATCGTAAAAACCAGTGAATTTGACGGTATAACAGGTTTCTCCAGTTGCAATCCGCCCACATTCTTTTGAAGGTCTGTTCCAATCAGCTCTTTGAGTTGAAGCTGATTTTGTTACTGCGTTTTTTATCCCTAGGCTCCAGAGAAGTTCAGAAACACTTTCAGCAAGTCTCTTCTCCGTTGATGTATACACAGCCTGACCTTTTATATCGTTGATGCAGCCATCAGAATCCATGAGCCCTTTCAAAAGCTGAAGACGCTGGTCAACTGATGCTCTAAGATATGCAGGTGGTATTACCTTGTCATGAAAAGACTTCAGAAGAATTTTCTTTAAATCTGGGATTCGAACAACTATGCTATTTCCTACATTAGGCCGGTAAGACGTAATTGAATGATGAGGTTGTATATTATCGAGTACATCATCAAAATCCTCTGTAAAAATAGTTATTTCTGGTTTCGCGGCATTTCCATTACCTAACCAGAAGCCCATTAAATACGGATGGATTGGAAGGTCGTGACTCTCCTGAGTTTTTAGGGCTTTGGCAACAGGAATTCTGAAACGTAGGCTGCTTCCTTCTAAGTCGTTACAATAAATGTCGTATAACTCTTGAGTGGTCAGGATTACATCTTTTATTTTTCCTTTGGTCCTTTGGCCAGCCCACTGATGGTTTTCGCCAGCATCGATAACCTCTCCATCTTTGAATGTGATTCGATAGGCTTTTTCATCAAAGTCAATCTGGCTTTTAGCTACAACATGGCACGGCTGTCCATTTTCGTCAAAGACAGTATCCCCAACCAATATTTCTCCCATGGTAGTAAAGCCGGTAGGAGTAGGTATTAATGTGTTTAATGCGACTTGCTTACCTGATTTTTTTGGAATTTCCACATAAGCAGTATTAAACTGTCTATAGCCATTGGGCTTTAGCGTCCCGAAGATATCCCGGATAATTTGTTCTTGCCAATCGATCAGCTGGAATGGTTTCCCAGCCCAGGTTCCTTTGGTATGACAAAGACACTGTATGAAATTGACGGCATAATCAGCAGCATCTTTGTCATAGAAGGAATCTTCAGCCATGAATTTGGTTGGTTTATAATCCTTAAGCTTTCGCATCATCTCCATCACCCCCTATAACGACAAAAACCGCCGACTGGCGGTTGATTTTTTTAGCAAGTGCATCGCTGGATGTATTCGATCAAGGTCATGATTTTCATATAGTCATCAAAATCAGTATCTGCATCAAATCCAGAGAATTCGATGCTGTCTTTTTTGAGCACCATTTTCAAATCATCCATCTCCAGATCTGCTTCCAGGTCTTCTTTGTAGTAGTCGAAGTTTTCTTCAAGACGCCAGCGATCGCTTTCGTCCATCTTCTTGTTGAATACAACCTTTGCACCTTTTTTATCTTTAACAATGTTTACCATTTTCTTGTCCTCCTCTTTGTGTGAACATATATCACTCTGAAGCGAAGCAATAGCAAGCATCATTTGTACATCTTTTTAAAAGAAAAGACGCCTATTTAACGTCTTTGGTTTTGCTTTGAATGGTGCCGATGATCTGTTCGATTTCATCAGCTGGAACGCCAAATACCTCAAGCGCTTGTCTGGTTCCACATTCCGGACAGATTTCTGTCACATTATCCTTTCTGGAAATAGCCGGAATGGCTGTATATTCTTTGCCACAAATTGGGCAGATTCTAATCTTTCTCATTGTTCATTCTCCTCTTGCTTTCATAGAGCGCTGTTTCTAAAAACTCTGGATCAAGCTGGCAGTTTCGATATCCTTCAAGGCAGGTATCAAGGTACGCCTGACTTGGAAGTCCAAAGGGTCGGTCTTTTTCCATCAGATAGAAGAAGGCTCGTTTATGTTTAGCCGTTTTCCCATCATCAGAAATCACAGCAACATCCGCTGATTTCTTCTTATAGAACCTTGGATATCCCTCATAGACATCCAGGTTTTTCTCATCTTGATCACTGACCATGAAGATGCCGACAGGAACCGTTGATCCAACTTTAGGAAGAACTGTTAAGTAAGATCCAGTTTTGCTGCCTTTAAATAGCAGCTCATAGTCTTGCAGATATCCGGTCCCGACCAATTTGGCATCAGGGCATCTTCTAGCCATCTGTTTAAGGTTTAAGTTGCTGCCGTAAGCAGCGTAGTATTTTTTGCGCTTCATTGATAAGCTCCTTTCACCACCAAAAGGCCCTTAATAGGGCTGATGGATGTTTGACTAAGCCTGAATACCTGCTTGTCTGAAAGCAGTGTTACCGGAAAGGCGGTCGGTTAAAATCTTTCTAGCGGTTTTAAACTCGTCTCCAATAAAGCCAAGGCGCAGAAGCCAAGTACGCATGGCGTATTTCTTGTTTTCTTTTTGCTGTGGCTTGCAGGAGGCGGTTTTGACTTCCTTTGCCATTTGGGACAGTGCCAGGCAAAGCTGGATGAAGCTTTTCAGCTGTCCGGCATGAAGCCCGCCTTTTCTTTCATCGGTTGGGTTGTCAAACTGGAACAGTCGAAATTCGATTGTTCCTTTGGTAAAAGTAGAGTGAAGATTAAGCATACGGTAGCGGGAGCGGTTGTAATGTGCGCTTCGGCTTCCGTAACTGTCTGCATACCAAAGGTCTGCAAGTTTTGCCATTGTTGTTGGCTTATATCGGTTGATTGATTTTAAGAAAGCCTTGTCGACCACATCGGCATAGGTACGAACTCTTGCCCGGTCCAGTGTCAATGCGTCAATCAGCAGATCTTCATGGCTTGCCATCATGTTGGCAAGATTACGAAGCGTCTGAGGCGTATGGCCATCAGCTCCGATATGAATGTGGACACCGCAGCCATGTTTTGGATTGGAAATTGCTCCGGCATGTCTAAGCTGTCTGACAATTTCCTGCAGGTCTTCAATGTCTTCATATTTAAGAATTGGAGTCACCAGTTCGGCTTTTTCGCTATCCCTTCTAGCTTGAATGGAGCTGTCTCTCATTACTCTCCACGTTCTGCCTTTGGGATCTTTGTAAATGTAGGAATCGTAGGAATCATATTCACGCATATAAGTTGGGCTGGATTCAAAGAATTTACCAACCGTCTTAATAGCTCTTTCTCTGGAAATATTCGCCACTTCGATTTCTACACCAATGGTTTGCTTCTTCATATTTTCAATCTGTTTAACATTTTTTTCTTTCATTGTTGTTTCCTCCTGTGTTTTTTTTGTGTGACTCATATATCACTCTAAGAAGGAAACATAGCAAGCTAATTAGTGTGGATTTCTGCTTTATCTTTAGCTCTTTTGCTCTTGAAAGCTGAGTTGCCAGAGAGGTTTTTGAGCAGCTCTTTTCTAGCAGCTTTAAATTCATCTCCGACAAATCCAAGGCGAAGCAGAAAGCAGCGAAACGCATATTTTTCGTTTTCCACAGGCTTTTCATTGCCTACGATCCATTTGGCTTCTTTAGCTGCTTCGACTAGTTTGGTAATGAACAGTGCTTTTGGCGAATCCTCGATGGATTCTTCAGGATCAAACCAGTTAAATGAAATCCATTCATCATCTTCAGCAATTTCGGTTTCTTCAATACCGAGTGCTTTTTCGATGAGGGTTTTCTTGCTGGCGATAAGCTTTTTAAGATTATCAATCTGCTGAGAGGTAAAGTTCAGCCTTGAAAAGGTAAGACCGGCATTCTCATCTGCTTCTTCGTCAACCCAGTCATAGCTTGTTTCTTTAAGAGCCTCGATAACTTTCGCTTTGTATTTGTTGTTATCGGCTGAAATGACGCCAGCTCTTGAAATGGTCATATTTCCAAGTTGGTGATTGAAGGTTGGTGTTCGTAAATAGACAGCCTTTAAGCCGATCTTGTTTTCCAGCTTTCGAAGTAATGCAGATTTGTCTATTCCGGTAAGGTCCACTTTGATTTTCATGTTGTTCTCCTTTGGATGTGCAACATCAATCACTCAAAAAGGAGGAATTATCAAGCAGAACTTTCCTGATACGCTAGATCTTCTTCATCGGGAACATAGATCTTTTCACAGGGAATACTCTGACCATTTCGAATGCACATAATGCCAATCGTTCCTCCGGTATTGGCTGCAAAGCGACGAACAATGGCAGAGGCATATTTTGGATCAAGCTCCATCATGTAGCAGATGCGGTTAAGCTGCTGACAAGCAATAAGAGTTGAGCCAGATCCACCGAATAGATCCAGCACGATTCCATTTTCCTGGCTGCTCATCTTGATGGGATAGCCAATCAGATCTAATGGCTTCATGGTTGGATGCAGTTTTGATTTGGTCGGACGATCAAATTCCCAGACAGTGGTCTGCTTGCGATCCCCATAGAATTTATGTCTGGCTGTATCTTTGAAACCATACAGAACTGGTTCGTGTTTCATCTGATAGTCCATCCGACCAATTACCAGGGAGTTCTTTACCCACACACAAGTGGTGGAGTAATGGAAGCCGGCATCGACAGCAGCATTGAAGAAATTGCATTTCTCTGCATCTGAATGGAAGCAATAGAAAGCAGCGCCATCTGCCAAATTGTCATAAGCGTTTTTAAAGGCATCAAGCAGGAAATGATAGAAGGCATCGGAATCGCTCCAAGAATCGTTCATGATGCTCATTCCCGTACCGCCTTTATAGCTGCAGTTATATGGCGGGTCAGTAATGCAGGCATTGGCTTTTTGACCATCCATCAAAAGAAGTACATCTTCTGATTTTGTTGAATCCCCACAAAGCAATCTGTGCTTTCCTAAAATCCACAGATCCCCGGGCAAAACAAAAGGCTCCTTTTCAAGAGCCTGGTCAACATCAAACTTATCTTCTTTTGTATCGTTCTCATCGGCAAACAGATCAGCGACCTCATCTGGATCAAAGCCTGTTAGGGAAAGATCGAATGCTTGCTCTTGCAATGCCTCGATTTCAGCTTTGAGCATTTGCTCATCCCAGCCAGCATCTTCAGCGTAGCGGTTGTCTGCAAGAATGTATGCTTTGCGTTGAGCCGGGGTTAGATCAGAAGCAAACACGCAGGGAACTTCAGTAAAGCCCTCAGCCCTTGAAGCCTCCAATCTGCCATGGCCACAGAGTACCCCATAATCTTCATCAATGATCACAGGATTGATAAAGCCAAATTCACGAAGCGAACCACGTAGTTTTTGAATCTGTTCAGGTGAATGTGTTCTTGCATTGTTGGCATAGGGAACGAGCCGGTCAATTGGCACCAGTTCCATTCGAGTTGTCGTACTTGGCATTTAGGCTCCTTTCCCGCCTTTGAGAAGACGCTCCATTAGATCGTCTTGAGGATTTGGCCCATGGTAATCCACAGAACATGTTTCCTTGACAATTTGATAGATCTGAAACCAGCATTGCTGGACTTGCTTTTGATAGTTTTGCGACATCGAAACGTAAGGTGAAGCAATGGCAGCTTTGGTTGTTGGATGCTTTGCAAGAAAGCCAAATTCAGAAATGGCTTCTTCGCATTGGATCCATCTGGCAACAGCCATGGCATATTGTTCGATTAGCTGAACGTTGACCTGCTGCTCACAACCCCTTGCTTGAAGCCATTTCCAGACTTCTTTAAACACAGCCTCGGCTTCCAAATCTTTGCCATCCCGCTGTTTTGCTTTCATGAATTCTTTGATCGGAGGCATATCATAGCCATCCATATCAGCCGGTTCGGGAAGAATGGTAGCTCCTTGAAGATCATCAGCTTCAATGCGGTCATAGAGCGCTTTAGGCTTTCTACCAGCCCCAACTCTAGCTCCACCTCGTCTGGTTCCATCTTTGGCCATGAACCCCACCTCCTTTGAAAATGACCATTGGTCAATTTGGGCTCTGAAATCGGATTTTTACACGCGAAACCCTGGCGCCGTTGGGATTGAGAGTTCGTTTTAGGATTTCGAGTCCCCCTGGGTCAGGAATTTTTCTTTCCAAATCTGTCACCGAGTTTCGCATGGATTCTTGAATGACAGCTTTTGCAGACGGCTTCCAGGTTTTCTTCATTATTTGATCCACCAGCCGATAGCGGCAACCTGTGATGGATATGCTCGGTTGGAGTATATCTTCCAGCCTTCAAGCACTCCTCACACCAGGGATGGCTTGCAGCATAGGCTTTGCGGATCTTTTTCCAGCTGCCTGAGTAGCGTCTAGTTGTTTCCTTGTTGCGCTCATACATTTCATAGCGCTTGTTCATCTCTTTGGTATGCTCTGGACAATATCTGGAGAAGGTAAGCTCTGGGCAGCCAGGATAACCACATGGGTGCTTGGGTCTACGCGGCATGGGACAGCTCCTCAATTTGATCTGCCAGCTGATTAAGGTAATGCTCCAGGCGATTAAAAACCTTTTCTTCAGTGCGTGAGATTGCGTCCATCGTCTTAAAACCTGTATCTTCGAGGGCATCATGTTGCGTGATGAGCTCGTCAATAAAGCAGATGGTTGAATCGATATAAGAAAGCAGCGAAAGATCATATTCGATCTGATCAAGTAGATTCATAGTCGTTTCTCCATAGAAAAAGCCCTCACCGCATTGGATGAAGGCTTCTTTATCTTTTTTGCTGAGTCTACCATAACACGACGGGTTGAGTCCCGCTTGTCCCAATTGTCCTTTTTTAAGAGAGCTCGTTGTTGGCTATTGTGACAGGATCTAAAGGCATTGGAAATTTGCTGATGGCATCTTTCAACTTTCGATCAGTCGTTGATTTAGCCATATCCATTCGACGCCCAATGGATCGTATCGGTAGGCATTGAACAAAGCGGTATCTCAACAGCGTTTGATCAAAGTAATCACTCATGCGGTCAATCCCAGCATCGATTTGTTGATTGAGCTTTTGCAGCTCACATTTTTTCAGGGCTTGCTTTTCTTCCAACTCCCAAATTCGATTGAGAGTTTTAACGTGGGCAGCATCACCAGGAAGAGAGTGAAACAGCTTTTGCTCGAAACCAACGGCCTTTAGATCCTGTATTTCATCTCTTAGCTGATCAATGCGATATCCTAAACCAGCAATCTCCTTCTCCAGAAATTGTTTCTGATTTAAAAATTCTTCATTCGTCATTCGCAACCCTCCTTTTGACGGCTTTGATTAACTCGTCTTGAGTTTTATCTTTCTTCTCCAAAGCTTTCATGACATCTTCGTCAATGGTTCCTGAACAAATCAAATGATGGATAACCACAGTCTCTTTTTGCCCTTGGCGAAAGAGTCTGGCATTGGTTTGTTGGTAGAGCTCCAGCGACCAGGTAAGCGAAAACCAGATCAAGGTTGATCCACCAGCTTGAAGATTTAATCCATGACCGGCAGAAGCAGGATGAATGAGTCCTACAGCAATTCTGCCTGCATTCCAATCAGCGATATCTTTGTCAGACTTGATGACTCTGCACCCAGAAAAGCGCTCTTTGATTCTCTCCATGTCATGCTTGAACCAGTAAGCAACAAGGACTGGATTGCCGTTGGCTGCCTCGATTAGATCTTCTAAAGCATCAAGCTTTTGGTTATGAATACGGTGTGATTGGCCTTGCTCATCATAGATGCAGCCATTGGCCATTTGGATGAGTTTTCCAGAAAGCACGGCAGCATTGGCTGCATCAATTTCTGTATCCTTGAGTTCAAGAACCATTTCTTTTTTGAAGAGGTCATAGATTTGCTGCTCATATTGATCCATGCAAACCGGGATCTTGTTGATCACAAGTTCCGGCATTTCAAGATAGTCTGCCGTTTCCATGGAAAGGGTGATATCCTTGATGGCTTCAAAGATTCGATCCTTGGAGCCTACAACAGGCTTCCAGGAATAAACCTGCATCCCATTTCGCTTGTCTGGAACAAAGTATTCATTGCGATAGCGCGTGATATATCTGCCAAGCCTTGCTCCCATATCCAGCAGCTTAAATTCTGCCCACAGATCAATGAGGCTATTGGCAGCAGGCGTGCCAGTTAAACCTACGATTCGTTTTACTTTAGGACGAACAGCCATCATGGCTTTAAAGCGATTAGACTGATGATTCTTGAAACTGGAAAGCTCATCGAGAATGACCATATCGAAGTTAAACGGCATTCCGGACTTGGAAACCAGCCAGTCGAGATTTTCACGATTGATGATGTAGATATGAGCGCTGGTCATTAACGCTTGTCTGCGCTCTTTCTCGCTGCCTACAACAACGCTGTAAGAAAGATCGGATAGATGGTCCCATTTCTTGATCTCATCAGGCCAGGTCGTTCTTGCCACACGAAGTGGAGCTACGACAAGAACTTTGGCGATACTAAATTCATCCAGACATAAATCGTTTATGGCACTAAGAGTGATGATCGTTTTACCTAGACCCATAGAAAGCAGCAGTGCAGATGCTGGATGGGACTTGATGAAATCAATCGCTGTTTTTTGATAGCTGTGTGGAATTAGCTGCAATGTTGATCACCTCCTTGATCTGCTCTGGATTGTCGATCACATAAACCGGGAAGCCTAAATTTCTTAGACGCTGAATCATTGCCTCCTGTACGGCTCTAGGCTTTTTACCAGGCGCCTTTAATTCAGCAAAGGCAGCCACACCGTTAGGGAATAGCAGCAAGCGGTCAGGCACTCCGGCATGTCCGGGAGACACAAACTTGAGGGCGAGACCTCCAGCTGCTTTTATTTGTTTTACGAGCTTTTGCTCAATTGATTTTTCTTTCATAAACACATCCTGGTGAGAGCATGAAGGTGAAGAGTACCTTCTTACTCTTATATATCTTTCTATTACCCTTTACCTATATTCTTCTTTTTCTTATTTACTATTATTTTTTCTTTTTAGAAAAAGGTTTCACAATATTCACAAAGGGTAAATCATGCTTTATCTAAAGCGAAATTTAAGTGAAAGAAAGCCTTCATCCACTTTCATAAATGACCGGTTTTTCCTTCACAAACAAGGATTTTGGGCCCTTGTGTTAAATCTCTATCTAGGAAAAGTTCAACTTTTCCTCCGCCTGAAAGTTCAAATCGAACTGTGGATGATAGATTTCCAAGGATACTGTGTTCAACTTCAGGCAGGTATAGAAATTACCAATCCTGGTGTGTTCAATTAAATCCTGATAAGGTCTTTTAAATTCGGCAGCGATTTGTCTGCGAAATTCAACTGACGATTTAAAGCGTCTTCCGTTATCCTTACACCATTGGCAATAGATGTAGTAAAGCGTACCCGTTGTACACCAGCCTTTCATACAGTCAACATCCTCTGATTTCTCACAGCATTCAGCCAGAAAAGACAAAACGCTATTATTCTCTTCGCGATATTCCTTTCTGGTTTCTATCTGTGATTTCGGTTCGACGAAATGATAGTTGTTGGATACAACTTCCTTTGCAGCCAAAACGGCTTTATAGACCACGCCATCTCGTTCGGCATAAAGTTTGTTCTGAAGAAGTGGATCCTGTTTTTCTTTAGGAATCACATTGTGGCAAGCCAAAATGATCATCCGATCATAAACCCATGCGCCATCATCTCCGCCAAACTTAGGCAGCCTGTTTCCGCAATACCAAAGAACGCCTTGATAGATAAATTCAAAGGCTGCTTCGCCTTTAAACTCTGCATTGATAGGATCGCCACCAGTGGCTCTTTTAAAAATGCTCAGTTCCGGAATAGCAGAAAAGCGCATATCCGATGAGCCACAAATTCGCTTGCCGTACATTTGGGATGTAGCAAATCGCTTTTCAAGATCATCCAGTTCCAGAGATGTATAAGCAGAAGAGCCTACCAGGCTTTCCGCAAACTTCTTGATTTGCGATTTTCCGGTATCTCCTTCTCCATATATAAAGAGAGCTTTCTTCATACGATGTCCAGGAATATTAGAAAGGCAGATTCCGATAAACTGCAGCAGCAAGTGACGGCTTTCCGGATCATTAGGGAACAGATCATTAAGATATCGATCAAAAGCTGGTGTGGGCAAGTCAATACCGGACCAATCGCATGGAATTTGAATGGTGGTATAGACATCCGGCGTATGCTTTTGAAGCTCCATTGTCGGTAAATACAGCAGCCCATTTTGGAAATTGATGAAATTCTCATCCGCATTTAAGGCAGAATGAGGAATGAACTGTGTTTCCATCATCAACTGTTTAAATGACTCGTTAATCACAGAAGAATTCACCAGCATGGGATCAACCGTTTCAATAAGATTTTTTAAAAGAGCTTTGAACATGTTGTCGTCATAAAGTTTATAGACGCCGTTTTCATAGACATACTTTTGAGCGGATTCTTTTCCAGAATTTTTAACCTGGATAAATCGAATGGTCTCCTGCAGCGCTTTTGCCAAAAGAACAGGACTGACTTTTACCTGATCGTTTTTATCCAGATAGATGAATGATGCCGACTTGCCGTGATAGGGATCATAGAAGTTACCATCCAAAGATTCGATGGCTTTTGTGATTGTGGTATTTCGGTAATCATCCCTCTCCCACTTTGAGCGATATAAGGCTGAATTTCGAAAAGCCAGGTCGATAAGATCTGGATTATTTCCAGCCCGAAATGCGATTAAAGAACATAAGGCCATATCCGCTTCAGAATGACTGCCATAATCGCTCCAGTCACCTAAGTCATAGAGCGTGGTAAATTTCTCTTTGTTTTTAAACCTGCGGCAATCACAGATAACATCAAAGAGTTCAACGTCTCCAGATATCGGTTTACTGGTTCCATCTTTGCGAATCATTTCATGCTGCAATGTGACCAGTACTGCTTGGGTAGCGTCAATAAGAGGCTTATCGTTGATAGCCTTTCCGGTAAAACAGGCGATGCGGTTGGTCAGACCTCCGATATAGAGCTCCAGCTGGTTATTGGGATTTTTGACGTAATATCTTGGATCCACTTTTCCATCTTTTGCAGGAATCTTTGAAAAATCGCACTTGCCATAAATATGGAAGCCATTGTTGCTTTGAGACTTTTCGGCATAGCAGCCAAAGCGATCTAGAAGTAATCTGGTTAATGCATCATCAAGGCTTCTCTTGTCGATATCCAAAAAGAAGTAGCCTTTGGGAATTACAAAGGCCACTCCTGCATAACCGTTTTTATCGGCTGCATCCAAGGCTTCTTGATAGGTTGCATACGTACAGCCATGTTTTTCAACATTGGCGCTGGTGGGGATGCCGGAGGCGGCAATGGGTTTCTTTTTCCCATTGACCATCCTCCAGCAAATCCAGATCTTTTGCTTTTTAAGCTCATCCACTTACTTCAATCTCCCCTCTAAGGCATCCTTGGCGAATGCCAGGGCGGTAATCAAAGCAGAGAGTTGAAACTCACCCTGGGTTTCCAGCTGGATGCCATGATTGCCTTTTTCATCGACAATCTTTCTTGCTGTAAAATCAGCCAGAGAAGAGTTGAGAATTCTTACAAACCCCCTGCTTTTCTCTCCATGAAAGCCGGTAGACCCAGCTTCTACACGAACGGCATCATCTCGATATAGATCGAGTTTGTGGGTATCGACTCCGATGGGTCCAAGCAGTCTTCTATTTGCTTCCATGGGCTGCTCCTTCCAGAACATCAAGGATGTATCTAAGCTGGGCGATGGTGGAGAGTCTTGCATCGGCTCCTTCAATGAAAACCTCAGTACCGATATGACCGTTATGTTCGATTGAACTCCAGCGAAACAGATCGGAGAGTCCCAGAACGCGGATATAGCTAAGATCCTGATCGGCACCAACCTCAGTGATCAGGCCGGTATCGGGATCTTTAATGATGGTGGTTTCCAGATTATTTCTGGTATTCAGATCAACGTACATAAACGTACCTCCTTCACTTAATAGCCACGGCAAGCCTGAAAATGTGACAGGCTGCCGTATACTTTTGCAACTTTCTTGATGGAGCGGTTATAGATCTGCCGCACAGTGGCTTCCTTGAGATTGAGACGAGCGCCAATAGCAGCAAAGCGCTCCTCTAAAACCGCATGAGAGGTCACAATTTCGACTTGCTGGTCAGTTAGATATTTTCCGAGTATTTGCTTCCACTCTTCGATTTGTTCTTCAAAGTCATCAGGCTTTGGAGCAGCAATGGACTCAAAGAAATCCTGGCCATTGTCTTCATAGATTTTTTTGCCGAAGGCATCCAGGTGACGATGCTCACGACGATAGGTGTTGAACTCTGGCTTGTTTAGAAGCTCATCAACCGATCGCTGAGCAGCTTCCTGGAAGGATTCACCTTCCTGCTGATCAACGTTGAGCCAGTCAAGCTCATCGTTTTCAAACTCGTAGATCTGGGAGCTCCAGCGGTTATCCTGATAGCAGTTGATTCCATCAATTGTATGTTTCTGGTTTTCGTAGTAGCGAATTTTCAGTTGTACGCTCATGCCGTTTCCTTTCCGGAAACGGGGCTTCATGAACGCACTGAAAAGACGGACTTCCACGGTAGGAGCACAAAGCTCCGTTTCCTGTGGCATCCCGCCATCCAATTGCGGTTCGCTAAATATTCAAATGTTCACCTGACACTTTGGATGTCGGCTGCAGACCAGTGATTCAGGTGATGGTTAAAGGATAGGATTTATGGTTAAGAGTCACCACGGCATGAGAAGTCGTGTCGTTGAAACACAAAAAGACGAAAAAACGCCCCGAAATAATCACAAAAGGATTATTTCGGGGCGTTTTCACCTCGACAAACACGACTTCTAAAGTCTATTTTTGGTTATACAAATTGATAATTATCTCCATAGACAGCCTGTATTCCACACGTTTGTAGGCATTCGTTAAACGTCTTTAAGCCACTTTCGCTATATAAAAGAGCTCGTTGAATCAATCGGTGCTGGCTGTTTTTAGTATTAAGAGGTACGCCAAAAGAAATCAGCAACTCTAGAATTGCTTCTTGCGGTAATCGCATGGCAACACCACAAGCCAATAGAAAATCGCGATTTATATTCTTTACCTTATTCCGGCAGTATCTGGAAATCTGATCTTTTGTAAATCCAGTTTTATCGGCCAAGGATTCTTGTGTTTCTTCAGCCCATTTCATGCACTGCTTTAAAAAATCTCCTGGATTGTCATAATCGATCCCATTTAAAAGTTCGTCCAGATCATCACATGATAGCTTAAAAGCTTCACCCGCTGTTAACTGCTGAAGACGATCATCGACCACAGCTACAGGATCAACAAAGTGCTGATCCAGTTGACGGTCAAACGTATAGTCTCCATGTGCTTTATGGATAACTTTATTATCATTCGTTATCTTAAATCGAACTGCAATTTCAGGTAGTCGTGATCTGGCCAGAGTCGTTAAGCGAAGCTCGCCATTTTCACGAATGGCGATTCCGGACCTATTCAACACGACATGGTTTTCAACAAATAACACTTTTCCAGAGAAAAAAGCTTTTGATAAATCATCGTCTTCTTCTAGTAACTGGATAAATTGTTCAATTGAAATAGCAAACGTCTCTCCCCACTCTAATGGTTTTTCATTTGGAGTGGAATTAAAGGTGGGAACATATCGATTATCCAAATAAACACCACAGCCCTCATAAGGATATCCATTCTTTATTGCCATTACGCGGGCTGCAGAAACAGAGCACCCATAGAATTTACTCAAATCATAAAGTGTCTGTAGTCCTCGGTCTTCAAGAGTATTATCAGCATATTCTGCGAGTGAACTGTTCTTTTCCCAGAATTCTTGATGCTTTTCATCAAATGCTTCTATTGCCGTCAAAATCATGGGGGCTAGCCTATTAGCCTGAAACTCTATCCAATCTAAAGCAGTCTGATTTGGTTTATATTGGCGGTTTAAATCACAGCTTAAGGAATTGGCGTTTCCAAATTGAAGCTTCCTTAATGTCATTGCTTTTCGATGTAGAAGCCAATGAACGGTTTCGTGCATTATCGTCGTTCTCGTTGCTGGATCAAATGTAGGATCGGGAAAAGAACTTGATATTACTGCCGTCCCGGCAATTACATGAGCTTTTTCGCCATCCTCAAATATATAAGCGTAATGATTTTCATAACCAACAAGATCCGTATCTTCAAAAAAGATTTTTCCGATTAATCCATTTCTTTCTAAATCTGCATAGACTAAATGGAGACCTGCATTTTCAGCAAACTGCTCAACATTAATTGGAGTTTTTGCTTTTAAAGCGTCTGGATTATATTTTTCAGCAAGATGAAGGGCGAGATCGGGATAATCGTCTTTGCTAATGATGGGTACTAATTCATCGGTAAACCTTAAGCGGTTTAAGTTCTCCGGCATTTCTGGATAGATTCCAAGTATATTAATTTCTTCAAAATCGTCGGCCAGGTCACTTGATGCAACGACATACATTGTACTGACTTTCTTTTCAACAATCTCTTGCTCTTCATTATCCAGATCGAGAAAGAATGTATGAAATTCGAAAATCATTTTATATGTGACTATCATTTTCACATTTGTGGTCGGCGCATTAAATGCTTGGACCTCTATGATTTTCCCAGCCAAAAACTCATACTCAAAATAGCAATCAGATTTCTCGCATTCTTCGTGTAAGCATTCAATTACGTTATTGAAATCCTCGTCATAATGCTCAACGAACTCTTGACAGGCATCCCTAAATTGGTTTTCTTTCGAAATCAGATATTTTTTAAATGAAGCCTTTTTCAATTTGGTACCTCCTAATTACATAGGAATTTATGTTGCGAGAATCATAATTCATTCAATACAGTTGTGCAAATAGAGCCAAAATAGTAAAGAGCACATTATGTGATTTAGAATGACATCTAAGAGCACCTTAGGGAATCTTAGCGTGTTTTATAACGATTCAGAGACCTTTGGTGAAAAGCCATCTCACATCAAATTCACATCACTTAACAAAAAATACCCTGTGATTGGGTACAAAACTCTCAAAAATAAAGTAGCAGCCTTGATGGGTTGCTAGCCTATTAAATCCAAATCCTTCAGCCGATATTCAGCTGCTTGTCGAGAGACATTGAATGTCTCCTGAATACAGTCGACAATCTCATCATCCTCATAGCCATACCGCCACATCCGCTTCGACATATCAATCACAGCATCTCTTGGCATTAATAACCCTGCAGCGAATCGATCAGCTTGTCTTTCAATGACTTTAAGATCATCGGCAATGACGGCTGACTCACATTTTGAATAAAGGCATATGCTGGATCCTTGAAAGAAATCCTTATGCATGATGAAATGTCCGCATTCATGCGCTTTGGTAAATCTGGTTCTAGGTTCATATCCTCGATCTTGCAGCTCATCAATAATGACCGTTCCGCCTTTTACAGATATGAACTCCGCCTGATTCTTAAAAAGGTTGTAGATGGGGAAGAAATCAGTATCTTCAAACACAGTGACTCCAAGATACATTCCATTGTGAGAAAGAAAGTGTACTTCCACTTCGAGCCCCAGATAGAACTCCATAAAATCATCTATATCTATAGGTCTAGGTTTTTCCAAAATATTAGAGCAGTAACCAACAGCATAATTCTGGGCTAATTCATCGATTTGATCATTGGTCAGGATTGGGACTTGAGTTTCCGTTTCTTTAAATCTTCGATAAACTTCAGCCATTCTTCCTCACCTGCATCCACTTCTTTTGCTGTTCTTAAAGCCATACTTACATAATCCCTAGAGTTGATATATTCCGGCAGATCATAGGCGACTGTATCTTTTGCCTGTCCGGCCAGATTCATTAAGTGATTACGTTCTTCTTCGTCTAAATGGAGAATATCCATCATTCTATTAAGAGATTCTCCTTTTGGCGGTATTCGCCTTCCTTTTTCAATATCACATAACCGGGAAGGACTTAGATTCATTAAGCTTGCTGCCTTGCGAATCGTTAACCTCTCTCTTTTTCTATAGGATTCGAGACAGCTTCCAAATGTTTCTGTCATATAGTTACCTCGTACCCTTTTGTTGGGTACTGAAAGAATAACACAAAACGCGTCACGAAAATAGATATTTGCGTAAATGGTGCATTTCTTTTCTGGCTGACTCAATTATACGTGTTTAGATACAGCATTCAATAACGAATTGCGTAAATAGTGCATCTAGGTAGATAAATTAAATCGCCTTTCTGAGATAATCACAGACATGCTAAAATTGATTCATAATTGCTTGAGTTCCCACTGTTTTAAAAGCTCAAGTATAAAATAGCCTGATTTATTGCTAAGCAATATTTGACATTCATGGTCGGAAAAGAGGTTAAAGAAAATGGCGTCCAACTTTGCTTTTTTAAATAAGTATTGGCCAGTCCTTGCAAGGCTTGGAGAAGCCGCCGAAATGTATCTAGATTCAGATCCTAATGCGAGCCTCTTTAAATCTGGTGCTTTTGCAGAACAGCTCGTTCAAGAAATACTGAAACAAGAAGATTATGATCTGGATTCGATCCCAGATATCCAATCAAAGAGAATTGGAATTCTAAAACGAGATGGGATCATTCCGTATAATGTAGCGAATCTTCTTCATACGATCCGATTGGATCGTAATGACAGTGTCCATAATAATTATGACGACAGAGATAGAGCTTTGGTCATATTGAAAATGATCTTCAACCTAGCTAATTGGTTCATGGAAGTTTATGGAGATTGGGATTATAAACCTAAACCATTCATAACACCTGTGAACGAAATGGATGAAAATTTAAAAGCCAAGGAAGCTGAAATTGCTAGACTACAAGAAGAACTTAAGAATGTAAAGGCGACTACGTCGACATCAAATAAAACCTCAGAAGAGCGTAAACAGAAGGCTGAATACGCGTCTGAGTCTATGGATATTTCTGAAGCCGAAACTAGAATGATTATTGACAATCAGCTCAGACAAGTTGGCTGGGAAGCAGATACAACCGCAATTCGCTACTCCAATGGTGTTAGACCACAAAAAGGCAAAAACTTAGCAATTGCGGAATGGCCAACGGATTCAACGGTTTACAAAAATGGATTTGCGGATTACGCGCTATTTAAAGGATTGGATCTCGTGGGCATTGTTGAAGCGAAAAAAGCAAGTGTTGATATACCAGCTGTAATCGACGATCAATGTAAAGAGTACGCTTCTCTTATCAAACCTGAGCACATGAAGTATGTTCCAAAAGTTTATGGTAAATATAAAGTCCCATTTGTATTTGCTACCAATGGTAGACCTTATATAAAACAGCTTGAAACCAAATCTGGGATTTGGTTTCAAGATCTTCGAGGTCATGATATTCCTAAGGCTCTCAGGGGCTGGATCTCTCCAAGGGGTATTGATGAGATTTTGAAACGAGATCAAAAGCTTGCTAACAGCAGGCTGGAAAATACTCCTCTTGATATTCTCCGTGATCCAAACGGCCTCAATCTTCGTTATTACCAAATTGATGCTATTGAAGCTGCGGAAAAGGCTATTGTGTCGGGAAGACAGCAAGTCCTTTTATCTATGGCAACGGGAACGGGAAAAACCAGAACTATCCTTGGACTCATTTATCGTTTGCTTGAGTCAAAACGCTTCAATAGAATTCTATTTCTTGTCGATCGAACTGCTCTGGGAGATCAGGCAATAGAAACATTTGAATCCGTCAAGATAGCCGATCTGTTACCATTAACCGATATCTATAACGTTCAGGATATAAAAGACAAAAATATCGATTCAGAAACGAGTCTTCAAATTGCCACTGTTCAGGGTATGGTACAGCGTGTTTTATTCCCAGAAGATAAAGATAAGGTTCCTAGTGTTACCGACTACGATTTAATTATTGCTGACGAAGCTCATAGAGGGTATGTCCTGGATAGAGAACTTTCGGAAACTGATCTATTCTATCGTTCAGAAAAGGATTTTGTCAGCAAATATAGAGCTGCCATGGATTATTTCGAAGCTGTAAAAATTGGTCTTACCGCCACACCTGCACTCCATACCACAGATATCTTTGGCGAGCCTGTTTTCGAATACAGTTACAGGGACGCTGTAGTTGATGGCTATCTTGTAGATCATGACGCTCCGCATGAGCTTCGGACGAAGTTGAACACTGATGGAATCAAGTATAAAAAGGGCGAAAGTATTCCAGTATTGGACCCTAATACCAATACGATTACAAACAGCGGCAGCCTACCTGACGATGTTCTTTTCGATGTTGGGGATTTCAACAAAAAGATCATAACCGAATCTTTTAACCGTGTTGTTCTAGAGGAGATCTCTAACTATCTCAACCCGGAAGGTGATGAGAAGACATTAATATATGCAGTAAATGATGCTCATGCTGATTTAATTGTCAAGATCTTGAAAGAGATTTACTCCCAACAAGGAATTGATACGGATGCCATTCGGAAAATCACAGGTAAGTCTGAAGGCGGTGATAAGAAGAAGATTGAGCAGCTGATTAAGAAATACAAAAATGAACGATTCCCCAATATTGCTGTGACAGTTGATTTATTAACTACTGGAATCGACGTTCCTAAAATCTGCAATCTTGTCTTTATGCGTCGTGTTAAGTCAAGAGTTCTATTTGAACAGATGCTTGGGCGCGCTACCAGGTTATGTCCGGAAATTAACAAAAGTACGTTCCAGATTTTTGATCCAGTACGTGAATACGAAATTCTTGAAGACTTCTCCGCTATGAAACCAGTAGTAGCAAATGTAAGTAGGACCTTTGTTGAACGAATTGATGCATTTCCATTCATCTCAGATGAAAAAGAAAAGAAAGCCCAGTATCAGCAATTCATTGCTAAATTAGAAAGAAAAGCGAAGAATCTAAAGCCTGAAGATAATAAAAGATTCGGCTTGTTTTCTGAAAAAGATGTAGAACAGACAGCCGTTTTCCTCCGAGAAGTTGATATTGAGATTGGCCTGAAGTTTCTTTATGATCACAAAGATGCGTTTGCTTTCCTTGATACAACACATGGTTTGAAAAAAGGAACTTTTATTTCTGATCGGGAAGACGAGCTCACTGACCATTTCCGAGGGTATGGTGATGGCCAAAAACCAGAAGACTATATCCAAGGATTTAAATCCTTTCTTCGAGAAAATGAGGATAGGATAGAAGCTTTAAAAATCATCTGTACCAGACCGAAGGATCTTACAAGAGAATCCCTAAAGCAGCTGAAGCGTGAGCTCGATAAGAATAATTATTCCGAACAGCAGTTAAACAGTGCCTTAAACGAGATGAAAAACGAAGATATATTGGTCGATATCATTGGTCTTATTCGCAATCAGGTTCTGGGCTCTGACTTGATTACGCACGAGCAGCGAGTTCGCGATGCGTTTAAAAAGCTACGAGAGAATAACAAGTTCAACAAGATTCAATCTGACTGGATGAGTAGGCTTGAAAAGACCATGATCCAGGAAACAGCAGAGCCGATTCTTGACCACCAGACCTTTAATACAGGAGCATTTCAATCTAGAGGAGGCTTTGACGTTATCAATAAACAGTTCAAAGGAACACTTGACGATATGATCTCCCAGATCAATGAATATATGTACTTAGATGGAGGAATTCATTAGTGAATAACCGAGAAATCGTTCAAAAGCTCTGGAACCTTTGCAATGTTCTCAGAGATGATGGCATTACGTATCAGGACTATATTAATGAGCTGACTTATCTGCTCTTCTTAAAAATGGCTAAAGAAACCGGGGCTGAAAAATCCATTCCTGAAGAGTATAGATGGGACAAGCTTGCTGAGAAAAAAGGCACCGAATTAAAAAAGTTCTACCAAAAGTTATTACTGGACCTAGGTGAGAATGCCACCGGCCGTGTCCAAGAAATCTACAAAGGTGCGATTAGTAAAATTGACGAACCTGCAAATCTCAAGAAAATCATCACCTCAATTGATGAACTGGATTGGTTTTCGGCAAAAGAAGAAGGCCTCGGTGATCTCTATGAAGGATTACTAGAAAAGAATGCCAATGAAAAGAAATCCGGAGCTGGTCAGTATTTTACTCCCCGAGTATTGATTGACGTTATGACGGAGCTGGTAGATCCAAAACCAGGTGAACGTTGCAACGATCCAGCATGTGGGACCTTTGGCTTTATGATCGCAGCAGATAGGCATATTAAAGATAAAACGGATGATTTATTTGATCTTAGCCAAGACCTGCAGGAATTCCAGAAGAATGATGCCTTCAGCGGCTGTGAACTAGTTTTAGATACCCACCGTTTGGCGTTGATGAACGCTATGCTTCATGACATTGAGGGTCCTATTTACTTTGGAGATACCCTGTCTGCTTTTGGCCAGAAAATGAAGAACTACGATGTTGTTCTGACTAACCCACCTTTTGGAACAAAGAAAGGTGGGGAACGTGCTGCTCGGGAGGATTTTACATTCCCTACCAGCAACAAGCAGTTGAACTTCCTGCAGCATATTTACAGAAGCTTAAAAGCTGATGGTAAGGCGCGAGCTGCTGTTGTTCTTCCTGATAACGTTTTATTCGCAGATGGCGACGGAACCAGAATCCGAGAAGACTTAATGGACAAATGCAATTTGCACACAATTCTTCGGCTTCCGACTGGAATCTTTTATGCACAAGGTGTGAAAACAAATGTCCTGTTCTTTACTCGTGGTGAGGAAGATAAAGACAACACAAAAGAAGTTTGGTTCTATGATTTAAGAACCAACATGCCTTCCTTCGGCAAACGCAATCCACTTCAAAAATCCCATTTTGATGGATTTATAAAAGCCTTCAATGCTGAGGATCGGAATCAAGTTGATGATGAGCGTTGGTCCAATTTTACCAGGGAGGAGATTCGTCAAAAAGGTGATTCATTAGATCTTGGTTTGATCAAAGATGACTCAATCATCGATTATGAAAACTTGCCTGATCCGGTCGACACTGCAAAAGATATAATGGCTGGATTGGAAAAAGCTATGCAGCTTATTCGAGAGGTTGTTGAGGAATTAGAGAATGAAAGAAACTAATGATCATACATCAGTGAAACATTTAGGAGAAGTCTGCCAATTTGTTGGTGGAGGTACCCCCTCCAAATCTCAACCACAATATTGGAACGGAGATATTCCTTGGTTAAGCGTAAAGGATATTAAGGGGAGGATTGTGAAAAAATCTATTGATATGATTACTTACTCAGGCCTTAAAAATTCTTCATCTAACTTAGGAAAAAAAGGAGAACTTGTTCTTGTAACTCGAATTAACCCCGGAGAATCATCGGTACTTGGGTTTAACGCTGCAATAAATCAAGATTTAAAAATTGTAATTACAAATTTAAATCCAATGTATCTTCATTATTATTTTCGAGCAAATAAAAATAAAATCATGAGCTTAAGTAGTGGAACCACGGTTAAGGGCATCTCGATTCCTAAGTTGAATTCTTTACCTATATCAGTCCCCTCCCTAGAAGAACAGCAGCGAATTGTGGACCGGATTGAGCGCCTGTTTGCTAAATTGGATGAAGCAGAAGAGATTCTAGAAAACCAAAAAAGAAATAGTGACATTTTTCGTAGTTCAGTATTAAATTATTTTCTTTATAACTCGAACTCTTCCGTTACGAATTATCATTCGCAAAAAAGAAAAATTGGTGATTTTCTATATATTGCGGGTCGAATTGGTTGGAAGGGCCTGAAAGCTGATGAATACACTAAGCGTGGACCCATGCTATTATCCGTATTCAATCTAAATCATGGGGATTGTGTAGACTATTCTGAAGTTAACCATATTAGTAATGAAAGATATGAAGAAAGCCCAGAAATAATGGTTCGTGAGGGAGATATCCTCTTAACCAAGGATGGAGCAGGCATAGGAAAAGTGGGGATAGTTGAACATTTAGAAGATAAGGCAACTATAAATTCTTCTCTGTTACTCATCAGACCGAATGATGAAATTCTACCAAAATATCTCTATTATTCTCTGATTGGGCCTAAGATGCAAAAAATTGTTAAGGAACGCGTAACAGGAAGTACTACGCCTCATTTGTTTCAAAGAGATGTTAAAGAATTTAAAATCGAAGTTCCTCCTCTAGATATTCAAGCAGTAATAGTCGAAAGACTATTAATAGCAATTAATTCTATAAATCAATACTCAATGGTTTCTGCCTCAGTTACGAAAATGATTAATGAAATTAAAACTAATATACTGGTTAAGGAATTTGATTTTAATGATATTGGATAATTATTGTTTTAGCTTGGAGAAAATAATTTGGAAAATAATCAGAATAATTGGCAAATGAGACCTACAAAATTAACAATGGTCCCTAATGATATAAAAGCTTTAATAGCCATTGATGAAAGTGGAACTCCTGATGTAAATGGACTTAAGAAAAACCCAGAAATGTACCTAAATAATCCAAGTGGAGACCATTTTACACTAGCTGCATGTGCAATTAAATCATGTGATTTTGAAGAAACAAGAGACTTAGTTCTCTCGATCAAATATAAATATTGGAAAGACGGAATGTTTAACTACATTCGAAAAAGTAAAGAACCGGAATTTAAGAGAGTTTGCTTTCATACAAGGGAAATCAATAGGAGACTGGGGCCTTTCAACTTGCCACCTGATATTTATTCAGAATTTATAGATGATTTGACCTTATTAATGTCTTCTGCGAAGTTTACTTGCTTTTCAACAAATATTCATAAATCTAAATACTTAAGGCTTTGTTACAACGAAATCCCTGAAGATCCATATGAAGCTGCCATGTTTTTATTATTAGAACGCATAGCATATTATCTGAAACGAATTGGGCCCGGATATCTTATCCTGGAGTCTCGAGGAAAAAAAGAAGATAAAAAACTATTGAACCTAATACTTAATATCCTGAGTAATGGAACCCATTATAATTGTTCAGCGGATTTTGATAATATTAAAGGTATATTTTTCAATCCAAAATGGTGTGGCATTGATAAATCACACTGGCAATTGGAACTTGCAGATTTACTTGCTTACCCACTACATAGATATTATGTAAATCCAAGCGTGAATAAATATTGCAAAGATTTTCAAGTTCTAGAACCTAAACTCTTTTCGGTTAATGGAAAAGTTAAAGGTTGGGGGCTTAAATCATTACCCTTTGGAGTAAAAGAATAAAAAAAGCTGCCAAGCAGCTTCTCCGTGCGGCGTTTCGCCGTACCCAACTTGATAATACAGAAACTGAAGGCCAAAATCAAATCAAATAATCCATCAATCTCTACACCTGATTGAAATGAGATGATCATTCAGAAGTCTGCTGATAGGCCGGGTACTATTTTCAAATTGATCCTTTTCGAGTCACTCAAAAAAGAGTGGCTCTTTTTTTGTTCTCCTGTCACGAATCATCCCCTCCCAAGGCTAAAGGGTGAAGGGAGGGATGCTCCATGGGGGTTATCAACACCAACACCGACTAAACAAAAAAGGAGAACAACATGAATATTGCAGAAGAAATTGGAAATCACGTTCTTGCCATCTTGAAACTTGCTAACACACAGCCAGAAGAGTCAACAAAGCCTGAATTCACTTTCGAACAGGTTCGTAAATACCTGGCAGGTCTTAGCAAAGATGGCTACACCAAACAAATCAAAGAAATCATCAGCAGCTATGGAAAGGACAAGCTTTCAGAAGTTGATCCCAAAGATTATCGATCATTGATGGAAGCTGCAGGAAAACTCCATGGGTAAGCATTGTTTACTTTCTCCCAGCTCATCTCATCGATGGCTTGAATGTCCGCCATCCGCAAGGCTGGAAGAAACGCTTGAAAACAGAGGTTCAACTGCTGCCCAAGAAGGAACCGCTGCTCATGCTCTTTGTGAGCATAAGCTTAAACGTGCTTTGAAGATCCGCTCCAAGCGTCCAACCTCAGAGTTTGATTCCGATGAAATGGAAGAATGCTCTGATGACTACGTTTCTTTCATTATGGAACAACTCGAAGAAGCAAAAAAGGTCTGCAGCGATCCTGTCGTATTGATTGAACAGCCATTGGATCTTACCAGCTATGTTCCTGAAGGATTTGGAACGGCTGATTGCATCATTGTCGCTGATAACACTCTTTCAATCATCGACTTCAAATACGGACTGGGTGTTTTGGTCAATGCTGATCACAATCCGCAAATGATGCTTTATGCCCTGGGCGCTTTGGAGCTCTTTGATGGAATCTACGACATCGACAAAGTAGCAATGACCATCTTTCAACCCAGAAAGCAGAACATCAGCACTTTTGAAATGGAAGTTACTGCTCTTAAATCATGGGCCGATGATGTTCTTATTCCAAAAGCTGAACTTGCTTTTAAAGGTGAAGGTGAATTTGCCTGCGGAGACTGGTGTGGATTTTGCAGAGCAGCCAATCGTTGCCGTAAGCGCAGTGAAGAAAAGCTAGCTCTTGCTAAAGAGGAATTCAAGCTGCCTCCCCTGCTCTCTGATGTGGAAATCGAAGAAATTTTACCAAAGCTTGAGGATCTAACCAAATGGGCAGATAACCTAAAAGCTTATGCCGCTGATGCAGCTATTCGCCATGGTCATCACTGGAACGGTTATAAGATCGTCGCTTCCAGGACCAATCGCAAATACAAGGATGAAAAGGCTGTATCAGAGATCGCCATCAGCAACGGATATGAGGATATCTATCGAAAATCATTAATTCCCCTTACCGAAATGGAAAAGCTGATGGGAAAAGAAACGTTTAAAAAGCTGCTGTCTGATCAGATTTATAAACCTGAAGGAAAACCAATCTTAGTTCCCGAATCTGATAAGCGGCCAGCAATCGAAACCGTCAATGACGAATTTAAGGAGATCAATCATGAATAACACAAAAGTAGTAACCGGAACTGTACGACTGAGCTATTTTCACGGGTTTGAGCCTGTGTCTATCAATGGAGGAGCTGAGAAATATTCAACCGCTATTCTGATTCCAAAATCAGACAAAGCCACGCTGAAAGCTATCAATGAGGCTGTCGATGCTGCTATTGATGCTGGTATCGGTAAGTTCAATGGCAAGCGTCCTAACAAGCAGGCTATCAAGCTGCCGCTCAGAGATGGCGACATTGAAAAAGGCGATGATGAGAATTATGCCGGTCATTACTTCCTGAATGCTTCCAGTAAATCAGCGCCGAAGATCGTAGACCGCAAGGTTCAGCCAATCCTTGATCCTGAAGAAGTCTATTCTGGATGCTATGCCAGAGTGGCTTTGAACTTCTATGCTTTCAACACCAATGGCAATAAAGGAATTGCCGTTGGCCTTGGCAACATTCAGAAAGTCAAAGATGGAGAACCTCTGGGTGGACGTTCTAAGCCGGAAGATGACTTCAAGTCTCTTGATGACGAGGATGAATATGACTATGACGACCTGCCGTTCTAATCAGGCTGGAGGGTGGAGCAATCCACCTTCCATTTCTTCTATTCATATCGACCTGGAAACATACAGCGAAACCGATCTGGCAAAATGCGGAGTTTACAAATATGCCGAAGATCCTGCTTTTGAAATCTTGCTGTTTGCCTATTCGGTTAATGAAGGACCAGTCCAGGTTGTTGATTTGGCAAATGGAGAAACGATCCCAAAGCCAATCATTGAAGCTTTATCAAATCCAAAAATCCAGAAATGGGCGTTCAACGCCCAATTCGAACGTATCTGTTTAAGCCGGTTCCTTGGAATCCAATATCTAAGTCCTGAAGGTTGGTATTGCTCACGAATCTGGTGTGCAACTTTGGCTCTTCCTTTATCTCTGAAAGGAGCTGGAGCTGTACTAGGAATCGAAAAGCAAAAGATGGAAGAAGGTAAAAACCTCATTCGCAAATTCTGTGTCCCAAAAAATGGCAAGCGTAATCTTCCAAAAGATCATCCGCAAGACTGGAGTGTTTTTAAGGAATACAACATTCGGGACGTTGAAACAGAAATGGAAATCCAGCAGCGGCTCAAAAACTATCCTGTTATGGCTGCGCTTTGGAAGGAATACTGGCTCGATCAGCAAATAAACGATCGAGGTATTCAGGTTGACCTGCAGCTTGCCAATTCAGCGATCAACATAGATTCCATTATCCATAATCAACTGATGCAGCAGATCCAAAATTATACACAGCTGGAAAACCCAAACTCTGTCGTCCAGCTTAAAAGCTGGCTAACCGACAATGATATGCCGATGGATTCTCTAGGTAAAAAAGAGGTTACTGCTGCTATTGAATCTGCGCCTGAAAAAGTTTCTGAAGTCCTTAAACTTCGGCTCCAGTTAGCCAAATCATCGGTAAAAAAGTATCACGCAATGGTCAACAGCGCCTGTAAGGATGGTCGTGTTCGCGGGATGTTTAAGTTTTATGGCGCATCACGAACCGGAAGGTTTGCAAGCACGATTGTTCAGATGCAAAACCTAAAACAAAACCATCTGCCGGATTTAGCAGAAGCCAGAAGCCTTGTTAAGGATCAAAACCAGGAAGCACTGCAGGTTCTCTACGATGATATTCCAGACACGCTCTCCCAACTGATACGCACGGCCTTTATTCCTGCTCAGGGAAAGAAATTCATTGTGGCTGACTTTTCAGCCATTGAAGCCAGAGTTCTTTCTTGGTTGGCCAAAGAAAAGTGGCGCCAAAAAGTCTTTGCTGATGGTGGAGATATCTATTGTGCTTCTGCTTCTTCCATGTTTCATGTTCCAGTGGAAAAACATGGAATCAACGGCCATCTTCGACAAAAAGGTAAGCAGGCTGAACTTGCCTGCATTGCCAGAGGTCAAATGGTTCCTACACTTTTTGGAGAAAAGCCAATCGAATCCATTACTTGCAATGATCAAGTCTGGGACGGAAGAAAGTGGGTTTGGCATGATGGTCTAATTCATCGAGGATTTAAGCCGGTCATTGAATATGGCGGTCTTGTAGCTACCCCAGATCATGAAGTATTTCCACATGGATTTGATACCAGCATTCCATTTGCAATGGCTGCTCTTCTTCGTATTCCGCTAACTGAGCTACAAAATGACTTCACTGTCCGATTCTCCATGGCTGATACTTATGATCTTCTCAACTGTGGAGAGGATCATCGCTTTCAAGTCGGAGAGGTATTGGTCCATAACTGCGGCTATGGCGGCTCTGTAGGTGCAATGAAGGCTATGGGAGCATTGGATTATGGACTTAAAGAAAATGAGCTGCAGCCAATCGTTACGGCCTGGAGAAAGGCCAATCCAAATATCGTAAAGCTCTGGTGGGATGTTGATCGCTGTGTGAAACAGACAATCACAGACCATCTTCCAACATCCACACATGGTATTCGCTTTTGTTACCAGGAGCATTTTCTCTTTATCGAGCTTCCATCAAAAAGGTGTCTGGCTTATGCCAATCCAAGAATCGGTAAAAACAAATTTGGTGGCGAATCCATCACATATATGGGAGTCGGAACAACCAAAAAGTGGGAGCGAATTGAAAGCTATGGTCCAAAATTTGTCGAAAACATCACCCAAGCAATCGCACGAGACCTGTTGGTCTATTCAATGCAGAATCTTTCCAATGAGCGAATTGTTGCTCACGTTCATGACGAAATAATCCTTGAATGTGATCAAGATCAGAGCGTAGATGTCATCTGCCAACGTATGGCTCAAACGCCTGATTGGGCTAAAGGATTATTGCTAAGAGCGGACGGGTATGAGTGCCCGTTCTACCAAAAGGATTGAGGTGGAAGCTATGACGATCAAATTGTATAGCAGCCATGGATCCTTAGGATCAAGAAAAGCCAAAGCCTGGCTGGAAGAAAGAGGCATTCATTATCAGGAGCGAAATTTTAGCAAAGTGAAATTATCCACTGAAGAGATCAAAGAACTATTCCGCCTCTCGAATGATATTTATGAAGTTTTATCCAAACGATCAACTACCCTGAAAAACTATCCCGGAAATATCGAAGATCTAACCTTCAATGAGTTGATTTCCTTCATCCAACAAAATCCTGATGTCCTAAAAAGGCCACTGATCCATAACGGCAAAGTGCTCGTCTCTGGTTTTGATGAAGACGAGATGAGCGTATTTAGGAGAAGACGAAGATGACAAAAACAGAACAAATGCAAGCAACGATTATGCGGGAAAACGGATATTCCTATGGGCAGATCGCCAATGAGTTAGAAATATCCATCAACACAATCCGCTCCTTTTGCCAAAGAAATCACCTGGAAATCAAGGATCACAAAGAAGTCCATTTTTGCAAAAGCTGTGGAGTACAACTCGACAAAACCAGAAGAAAGTTTTGCTCCCGCAAGTGTAAAACAGACTGGTGGAACCATCACAAGCCAGAGACAAAAGGACAAACAGAAAAAGTGTGCCCAACCTGTGGGAAAACCTTCAGATTCTTCCCATCTCAAAAGAGAATCTTCTGCAGCCATCCTTGCTACATAAAGCAAAAATTCGGTGGACTTAATTCCGCTTCAGAGTGATGAATGGTGGCAGAAAGGAGACAATCAATGAAGAAAATTTCTCAAGTGCGAAAGCCGGTAGCCTCCTTGCCAGAACCAAAGAAAGTAGCAGCCTATTGTCGTGTTTCATCGAATGCTGATAGACCGCAGCATTCTTTGGCAACACAGATCAACTACTTCACAAAACGAATCGAGAGTAATCCTGACTGGGAACTGGTCGGGATTTACTCCGATTTTGGTATTAGCGGTACCGGTACAGCCAAACGTGCTCAATTTCAAAAAATGATTGAGGACTGCAAAGACGGAATGATTGAGATGATTCTCACTAAATCCATCCAGCGTTTTGCAAGAAACACAATCGACCTGCTGGATACGGTTCGCTCACTAAAAGCCATGGGTATTGAGGTCTATTTTGAAAAAGAAAACATCTCTACTTTCTCAGGAGATGGAGAGTTTATGCTTTCCATTCTGGCATCCATTGCTCAAGAAGAATCCATCAGTACGTCTCAGAATATCAACTGGTCTATTACGAAACAATATGAAATGGGCAGGCCACACGCTGGTGTTCCTTTTCTTGGATACCGATGGAACGGTGAAAAATATGAGATCCAAGAAGATGAAGCTAGAACGGTACATTACATCTTCAATGAAATCTTAGCCGGCAAAACACGAAAACAGATTGCTGATTCTCTTAACAAAAAAGGATGGCTTGGCATCAACAAGGTAGCCTGGTCTGCTGAAACAGTCGGTAAGACTGCTAAGAATATTCACTATACGGGTGTTTTGTTATTAGGCCAGAATTACCGAACGGATCCTATCAGCCATAAGCTGATCAAGAACAATGGCGATAGGCCAATGTATCTGGTTGAAAATGCCCACGAGCCTATTATCAGAAAAGAACAATTTGAGGCTGTTCAAGAGGAGCTCAGTCGCAGAAACAATCTCGGTCCAAGATGGAATAAAACCAAATACCCTTTTTCTGGGATGCTTTCTTGCAAGCATTGCGGACAGTCTTTCACCAGAGGACGGACAGGAGCTCACGCCTTTTGGAGCTGCTCTACTGCTTTAAGGCTTAGAAAATCAAGCTGTCCGGATTCTGAATACCTAGATGAGGAATCGTTGCTTAACACGACAGCTGAAGTTTTAGGCCTCTCAGCCTTCAATGAAGAAACCTTCAAAGAACATGTGGAGAAAATCGAGGTTCAAAATCGTGATCATCTTTTCTTCCATATGAAAGATGGATCAATCAAAGAAGCCAAGCTCAATAACATTTACCGGAAATCTTATTCTGCTAGACGAAAACAAAGAGCATCAGCCCATTTGAGCGATAAGAGAAATGTTAAACGTAGCTCTAGAGAATCCGTGTTTACCAGAACCATCAAATGTGGGTGCTGTGGCGATAACTACAGTTCCTATCTACGTAAATACAAAGATGGAACGACCGAAAGAATATGGTGCTGCCGGAAGCGAGATGGTATCAGCCTTAAAAACTCAAAGCTTCAAGAGCTTAGCCAGAACGTATTGAATCAATCATCCTTTGATGAAGATGAATTCGATAGACGAGTTGACGCCATCCACGTTGATGGAAATAGACTGCGGTTCGAATTAAACGATGGAGCAATAATCATGAAAGATTATCACAAGGAGGTGAAAAGGCCATGCCGCAAATAACAAGAATTCCGGCTAAACGAAAACAAGTCGGTTCATCAGATCCTGGATTTCGAAAAAGACGAGTGGCTGCTTATGCTAGGGTAAGTACAGATTCTGATGAACAGGCAACCAGCTATGAAAACCAGATTGACTATTACCAGAAATACATTAATTCAAGAGACGACTGGACACTGGTAAAGATTTACACAGACGATGGCATTTCGGGAACATCGACCAAAAGGCGAGAAGGATTTAACTCGATGGTAAATGATGCCCTGAATGGAAAAATCGATTTGATCGTCACAAAGAGTGTTAGCCGATTTGCCAGAAATACTGTCGATTCCATCTCCACAATCCGCCAACTCAAAGAAAACAAGGTTGAAGTCTTTTTCGAAAAGGAAAATATATGGACTTTTGATGGCAAAGGCGAATTGCTGCTTACCATCATGTCGTCTTTGGCTCAAGAGGAATCGAGATCAATTTCTGAAAACTGTACCTGGGCTAGAAGGAAGCAAGCAGCTGATGGAAAAGTAACATTGCCCTATTCTAGGTTACTGGGATATGACAAAGGACCGGATGGGCAGCTAGTCATAAATGAGGAACAGGCTAAAGTCGTAAGAAAGATTTTTGAAATGTACCTTAAAGGGCATAATCCATCCCAAATTGCCAGAGCACTTACTCACGAGGGAATACCGACTGTTACAGGTAATAAAGTATGGAAACCGGGTCCAGTACAAAAGATTCTCCAGAACGAAAAATATCGAGGAGACGCTCTGCTTCAAAAGACCTATACCGTTGACTTCTTAACCAAGAAGAAAGCTGTGAATCATGGTGAGGTTCCCCAATATTATGTCGAGAAGAACCATGAACCTATCATTGATCCCGAAGATTTTGACAATGTTCAAAATCTAATTCAAAGAAGAGCAGGCCACAGTTCTAAAAGCGATCATTGCTTTGCCAATACTGTCTGCTGCGGAGAATGCGGATCTTTCTTTACGCCAAAAGTTATCCACAGCACATCTCCGAAATATCGAAAACGAATCTGGGAATGTAATAACCGATATTTTGGAACTCACGATTGTACAAACAAGTATATCCACGAAACGAAGATCGAAGAAATCTTCATGAAAGAGATGAACAAGCTGATCCATCGACGGAAAACGACCATCAAGGAATCAAAGCAGCGCAACAACATCAAAAAGGTTCTTGAAGAACTTGATACCAAGCTGAATGAGATCAACGAAGAATTAAACACGCGCTCGGACGCCCTCGATAAAATGTTGAATCGATCTTCCAGACGAACTAAAGAAGAAGCTCTAGAGTATGTTCGACTGTGTGAAGAATATGAGCAGCTGCAGCTTGATTACAACAAGATCAAAGATAAGCGAACGGATATTTCTTTACAGCGATATGCTGGTAGACGATTTCGAAATTGGTTAGAAAATGCAGAACCCATGAAAGTCTTCGATGAAGATGTCTGGCGCTCCTTCGTTAAAAATTTCAGGATTTTTGAAGACGGAAAAATCATCATCGAGCTAGCCGATGGAGGAATTATAGAAACTACAAAGTAATCGAAAGGCTGCTTTTTCTTTAGCCACAATGTGTAAATATTTGTCTTCAGTGATGCGATAAGCCATGTCTAACAAGGTAATGGTGGGACAAATGGGACAATGGGAAATTGCACATATTTTGACTGGTCAGTCGAGATCAGAGGATTGACAATTTGCCGATACCTAAGGGAGGATTTCGAATTTGGGTCAGGACTTTGAATTTAATATGTAGCTAATAGTCTTATCGTTCTTACAAATGGGAAATGATGA
>JAAGKN010000088.1_pt1 | contig 51765 bp, 45 predicted proteins | sample 6206371 | NCBI WGS metagenome assembly JAAGKN01 (sample SAMN11533720, study PRJNA540317) | gut metagenome | isolation source: fecal pellets from male and female animal of same cohort | host: Peromyscus leucopus | place: USA:CA | collected 2017
GGAACGGCGACAAAGAAGTGACCAACGGATTTGGCCTGCCACCTACCATGTCAATCAACTACTACAGTTACTATGGTGGACAGGCATCAGAAGTGTATTACGAGGCATGCTGCCGCTCGCGAGTGTTGCGTTTCACCAAACAAGATTTTGACGACATGAACCTCCACAGCCATGAATTTGCTCTGTGGAACCTCAGTCTGGCTCAAAACCAGCTTTACTACTATGAAATGAAGCATGGGCTCATCAATGGCTCAATTGTTGACCGTTATGAAGCACTTGAGAAAAACCGTCCGGAAATACTGCAGAAAGTGCCACTCAAGATTATAGCCTTCTATCTTGGCATCTCTCCCCAATACCTCTCAAAAATACGCAATCACAAGAGCCGGTTTCATAATATCGGTTAAGAACCTGTCCCACGGTCGCATATCATGCGGGTGAACCATCAAGAGGCTGAATACGTTAAAGTTTAGAAACTGTTTAAAATAAATTTAAACAGTTTCTTAGTTACCTGCCAGTAAAATAAACTAAAAAAAACGTATGCCAACGGTTTCTTCTCCACAGCCACAGCCGCAGCCCCGGCAACAGCTCTCGCCATTGTCGATAAAGTTACAGTATGACAAGAGCTATTATCGGTTTGTAGTGGCCTATCTGGTGGCTCTGAGTGCATTAGGGTCATTTGTCAACGACATGTATTCACCGGCCCTGCCGGGAATGTGCAAGTTTTTTGGCTGCACGGTGACTACAGGCCAGATGGGTATCACCATGGGCATGATAGGCCTGGCATTGGGGCAGATTATCCTCGGCCCGGTGAGCGACCGCTATGGCCGCAAGCCGGTGTTGCTGGGGTCACTGTTGCTGTTTCTTATAGCTGCGATAGTGAGCGTGTTCTCACCCTCAATCCATTTTTTCAATATCTGCCGCCTGTTTCAGGGTATCGGAGCTTCGGGAGGCTACTTCCTGGCCCGCACCATCCCTGCCGACATTTATTCGGGCCGACAGCTGGCCAAGCTGATGGCACTCATCGGTGCCATCAACGGCATCGCCCCGGCATCGGCCCCGGTGATAGGAGGCATTACGGTCGACACGATGGGATGGAGAGGAGTGTTTATTATCCTTGCCGCCATGGCCTCGGTGATATTGTTTTTTTCACCCGGACTGAAGGAGTCGCTGACACCGTCGATGAAATTCAAAGGCTCATGGCTTGACTCAATCAAGGGCTATGGCGTGTTGTTGAGAAACCGCAGTTTTATGATACATGTGTGTTTCAAGGGAGTAGCCCTTGGCATGTTGTTTGCCTATATCTCGGCATCACCATTTATCCTCCAGACCCACTATGGCCTGTCGGCCACCGTCTATGGCCTCATCATAGGTTTCAACGCCATCTTTGTTGCCGCCGGGTCAATGATTGCATTGAAATTCCATCCATTGAAAAAAGCAGCACGCCTGGGCGCATGGTTGCTGCTCGGTGGCGTTGCCGCCCAAGCGATAACCCTCTACACAATCCACAGCATCTGGGTGTTTGAAGCCACAATGGTGGTGATGTTGTTTGCCCTCGGACTCATATTCTCGACCACCAACACCCTTGCCATGAACGAGGGGCGCATGCAAGCCGGCGAGGCATCATCGGTGCTCGGTGTATCGGGTTACATCACCGGGGCGATAGTGGCACCGCTGGTGGGTATCGGCAATATACTCCACTCCACCGCCATCACCTATGTGGTGCTCGCCATCATCATCTTCATCTGCTCCAAGCTCTCCTACTCTCTTGCCCCCGACCTTGACAAATAATCAAGGGTATTGCGGGTATATTGAGTGACATACTGATAATTGTTGGGGCCGTTTTTTGAATAATTGGGTGAAATTTTGTACTTTTGCAGCTGATAATGAATACTCTTGAGAAAATACAAAGCTGCATCAAGCCTGAACTGGCTGCCCTTAACGAGCGTATCGACGCCTCGTTGAGTAGCGATAACGCCTTGATGGACACCATTATAAAGGGCTATCTCAAGAGTAAGGGCAAAATGATAAGGCCCATACTTGTCATCCTCTCGGCCAAGCTTTTTGGCCAGGTCAACGACAATGTCATTGCAGCCGCAGCCTCAGTCGAGATGCTTCACAATGCCTCGCTCATCCACGACGATGTAGTCGACGAGACCAAGCTGCGCCGCAACTGCCCCACAATCAATGCCACCTGGGACAACCATATCGCGGTGCTCGTGGGTGACTTTTTTGTATCCACTTCACTGCAGCAGGCAATAGTATCGGGAGATATACGCATCATCGACTCAATAGCCAAGCTCGGCAGGATGCTCTCTTTGGGCGAGATTGACCAGATATCCAATGCCCGCTACCACAACCACAACGAGGAGGCCTATTACGGCGTTATTTCGCGCAAGACAGCCTCGCTCTTTGTCTCATGTGTCGAGATGGGTGCCTATGCTGTAAATGCTCCCGAGGAGGCGCTTGACCCCATCCGAGATTATGCCGAGCTTTTAGGCCGCTGTTTCCAGATTAAGGATGACATCTTTGACTACTATGACAACGCCGTGGGTAAACCCACAGGCAACGACCTGCGCGAGGGTAAAATCACCCTGCCGTTGCTTCATGTACTCAACGACGAGACCCTTCCACTCCATGACGAGATGCTTTCACTCTCAAAAAAAGAGCAGCTCGACAGCGAGGAGATAGCCACTCTCATCGCCTATGCCCGCGACAATGGAGGCATCGATTATGCCTATGAAGTGATGGAGCGACTCCATGCCCGTGCCGACGGTATTATCACCGAGGCATATCCCGACAATGAAGCTTCACACGCTCTGCGCGAGATATTTGCATTTGTTATTGCAAGGAAGTTTTAGAAGGGAGTTATCAATCCTGCAAATCTTACATGCTTTTTTATAGTCCGGGTAGCGTAGGTTGCTCGACAGGGAGCAATGTAAATGTCATGCGATGATAGGGGGAGGCTCCATGGGCTGCTATCGCGGCACGATGAGCCGGGGTAGGATAGCCCTTGTTGCCATCCCAGCCATATTGGGGGTATTCCTTGTGGAGCTTCATCATCCACTCGTCGCGATGGGTCTTGGCCAGGATAGAGGCCGCAGCGATGTTGCCATACCTACCGTCACCCTTTACATAGGTGGCCCACTCTACACCCTTTTTCCACTCTTTGAAGCGGTTGCCGTCAACGGCAATGGCGGCGGGAGGCACCGACAGGGCATCAAGGGCGCGATGCATGGCGAGTATCGAGGCGTTGAGGATATTAATACGGTCAATCTCGGCCTCAGTAACGATGCCCACTCCCCAGGCCACAGCCTCCTGCTCAATCACCGGGCGCAGCTCGTCGCGCTGACGGGCGGTGAGCTTTTTGGAGTCATCAAGACGGGGATGGCTAAACCCCTCGGGTAAAATCACGGCGGCAGCAAACACAGGGCCGGCCAGGCAACCCCGGCCGGCCTCGTCACATCCTGCCTCGATCACATCAGTGCGTGAAGCGTAGGGTAAGAGTGCCATTGTATTTATTATTTCACAAGATTGGAGCGATACTGGTCGCGCACAGTATCGACGACATTGATGATATAGTCGCCGGTTTTCTCGAGATTGCCGATGATATCCATGTAGTAGATACCCTCCTGATACTCATAGTGCTTGTTGTTGATATTATCAATATTGGCCGCACGCAGCTTGTTGCGGTAATTATTGATTTCGCGCTCAAGGTTGTAGCTCTTGATAATCTCGGGCTCGGTGGCATGCTCGATGTTGCTGAGCAGGAGCAGCATGTTGTCCATGGCCTCGGTTACAAGGGCAAACATCTTATTGATATTGCCATAAATCTCCTCGTTGAAGTGGGCATGGCTCTGTTGCTTGCGCAGGAGTATCTTGCCGGTGCCCGAGCAGCAGTCGGCGATGCTCTCGATTTCCGATACCATGCGCAACAGAGCGGCTATGCGCAGCTTGGACTCGTTGGAGAGTCGGCCCTCCGAGCAACGGTTGAGGTAACCGGCTATCTCTATCTCCATGCGGTCGCTGATATCCTCATATTTCTCTATGCGGGATAGCAGCTGGGTAAATTCGTCGGTCTCAGGCTTGGTGTGGACAAGCTGATCGGCCATCCTGATCATGCGCCCTACACGCTGAGCAAATACCTCGGTTTCTTTCTCGGCCTGTGAAATATTAAGCTCAGAGGCGCTGAGGAGACCACCCGAGATAAACTTGAGCTGGAAAGCATCCTCTTCCTCTTTGTGGCGCGAGGGCACAAGCTTACACACAATCTTGACATAGAGATTGCATAGCCATATCATGATTGACACGTTGATGAGGTTGAAGACTGTGTGGAATATCGACAGGCCAAATGACACGCTCATCTGCATCTGCCCGATAGCAGCCACGTGAGGATTGTCATTGGGGAGCGAGTTGTCAAAAAGGTGATTGTAAATGTCGGGATTTGTGGCCTCGAGATCGTGCACATAATTGGAGAGGGCAAATGGGTCGCCCTGGCCAATAGACTCGGTGAGCCACGCATTGAAGTTGCAGAAAGGCACAAATATAATGAGACACCACACAGTGCCCAGCACATTGAAGAGCAAGTGGCCCATGGCGGTGCGCCGTGCAGCCGTGTTACCACCCATCGATGCCAGTATAGGGGTGATGGTGGTACCTATATTGCTACCCAGCACGAGCGCACAGGCGAGGTCAAAGTTAATCCATCCCTTGCTACACATTATAAGAGTGATGGCAAATGTGGCTGCCGACGACTGGATTACCATTGTCACAACCAATCCCACCATCAGGAATATCACTATCGAGCCAAAACCGAGCGAGGTGTATTGCTGCAGGAAAGCAAACATCTCGGGATTACTCTGGAGATCGGGCACATAGGCGCTGATCATGTCGAGCCCCTGGAACAGGAACGAGAAACCAATCAGAAACTCACCTATCGACTTATTGCGCGACTTGCTCGAGAATAAAAGCGGTATCGAGATGCCTATAAGCGGCAACACAAACGATGAGATGTTCATCTTAAAACCAAAAAGAGCGATAATCCATGCTGTGAACGTAGTACCCACGTTCGCACCCATGATTACCGCCATTGACTGAGCCAGAGTCATAAGACCGGCGTTGACGAAGCTCACCACCATCACAGTAGATGCTGACGAACTCTGAATGAGAGCCGTAATCAGGAAACCGGTCATCAATCCCAGGAAACGGTTGCGGGTCATTATTGACAAAATGTTGCGAAGGCGGTCGCCCGCAGCTTTCTGCAATCCCTCACTCATTACCTTCATACCGTAGAGAAACAGTCCCACGGCACCGAGAAGGCACAAAAAGTCTAAAAAACTATAGTTCATTCTGTAGTTGATAAAAGTGTCTCCACAAAGATAGTAATTCTCACAATTACATCACCCATATATGTTACATAAAACATCATCATACCACCTATTTTTTTTACCTTTGTAACACCTTTATATATTACATCAGCCTGTCAGGGAAGCTGCCATTTTATTGCTGTAACAAAATGTGTTTTCAAATGTAACATTTATGTCACCAATTAGCATAGTTTAAAAGTTGTTGATTATCAGTTAAATAAATATTATTGTAATAAAAATGTATTTGGTTTAACGTTTTTTAACTCAAAAATTATTTTGTTAAATAAATTATTTGTATATTTGCAACGTGAAACAAATTTGTAACACAAATAAAACAGAATAGAAACAACAATTTAATCACAATAAAAAACATTTGAATATGAGCACTCAAGATTTAAACAGCCGCCTTATCGCACTTCAGAGCAACCTTCTGAACTTTGCATTCATGCTTACATCCAACCGTGATGATGCCTATGACCTCCTTCAGGACACAACCCTCAAGGCTCTCGACAATGAAGACAAGTATGCCGAGAACACCAACTTCAAGGGATGGGTGTTCACCATCATGCGCAACATCTTCATCAACAACTACCGTCGTGTAGCCCGTGCAGCAACAGTAATCGACCGCACTGAAGATCTCTACCACCTCTATGTGTGCCAGGACTCAGCACTCGCCTCACCCGAGGGTGCTTTCCAGGTACAGGAAATCAACAAGGCCATCAACAGCCTCCCCGATGAATACCGCGTGCCCTTCTCGATGCATGTAGCCGGTTACAAATATGATGAGATCGCCAAGAAGATGAATCTCCCCCTCGGCACCGTAAAGTCCGCATCTTCTTCGCCCGCAAGAAGCTCCAGCAGCGCTTTGCCGACTATCGTTAAGGCAAGGAAAAAGATATTTCTTTTTTCCTAAGCCAAGATGACGACTGTCATTCCTGACTTTCATATTCAATAAAAACTACAGGGAATAAAAAACGGGAGGCTGCCCGCGACTCTATTGTCGACGCGGGCAGCCTCTATTATTTTCTTGTTGCGCGGGCTATAATAGTATCGATGGAAAGGGGAGAGGTGTCGGTCTCATAGTGGAGGCGGGCAGGGGGAATGAGCTTGAGTGAGTCGGGGTTGAATCGCTCTCCAATTGAAAACTCAAAACCATGGGCAAGAAGCTGTCGTGTCAACTGAGGCTTACCTCGGTAGCCGTGTATAATCCAGGGCTGGCAAGGACGCAGCTGCTTTTTGAGCTGCATGATGCGGTCATATCGCTTCACTACATGCAATATAAGTGGCTTCCCGAGCTCTTCGCTCAATCTTATGTGATGGAGCAGCAATTTCAATTGCTCATCCTCATCAGTACCACACAGGGCATCGAGACCGGTCTCGCCGATAGCCACAACATTGTCAAGCCTTGCCATGTTATCAAGCCGGGAAAGGTCATCATGGCCGGTGATGTGCCAAGGATGAATGCCCACACTATAGGTGAGTGCAGGATCGAGAGTGTCGCCCGGGGAGGCATTGATGATTGCATCGGTGGCGTGGGGATTGTGGGTGTGGTAATCGCGTATCATGGCACAGGGTCATATCCGCTGCCTCCCCATGGGTTACAGCGGCATATACGTTTCACAGCGAGCCATCCACCTTTAACGGGACCATGCTTGATAATCGCCTCCATCGCATATTGGCTGCAAGTGGGAGTGAAGCGACATGACGGTGGAGTGAAAGGGGAAATGCAAGTGCGATAAAACTTTATAGGGAGCAACATCAGTCCCACAGTGACTTTTCTCAGCATCGACATCATTGCTCTTGTAAATTGATTGAAAATTGAGCATTGATTTTACCGAGCAGTTTTACCATCGCGCGATTGACAGCGGCATAGTCGGTGAGCTTGTCGGCCACATACACAAATGATATATCTATCGGCACATCAGCCGGAAAGAGATGACGGTTGAGACGATAAGCTTCGCGCACTCGACGGCGCATCAGCACGCGGTCAACAGCATGACGCAACCGTTTCTTGGGCACCACAATCATAAACTGCGGGCACCGGGTCGAGCGATCCTCATTGAGCCTCCACACAGCCCTCAGGGGATAGACCAGGGCACTGGAATTGTTGGCGTCGCGTGACCACAAGAGGTCGATAGCCGTCAGGCTACACAATTTTTCGCGCTTGTATAGTCTGAGACCTGTCATGTTGATAGCCTTGAATTAGAGAGTAGAGAAAAAAGAGTATCAAGGGTAGTGATGATTACTACTTGTTTTCCTTGAGATACAGGTCAAGAGCCGCAGCCATGGAGGGAGTCTTGGGATTGGGAGCCTCGAGGTCGAGCCTGAACCCGGCATCCTTGACAGCCTTGGCAGTAGTGGCGCCAAATGTTGCCATCTTTATATCACCCTGCTCAAAGTCGGGGAAGTTTTTCATCAATGACACGATACCCGCGGGGCTGAAGAACACGAGCATGTCATAGTCAAAAGCCTCATCCTTGCCAAATTCATTGCTTACAGTGCGATACATCACTGCCTTGGTATAGTTGATTTTTCCGTTGTCGAGTACCGAGACATCATTCTTGTGCACATCAGATATTACATAGAGGTATTTCTCTTTGTTGTGCTTGACAAGCAAGGGAAGCAGGTCATCGAGCTTGCCGGTGTTGGCATAGAATATCTTGCGCTTGCGATATACGATATATTTCTGAAGATAGAGAGCAATCGACTCGGTAGTGCAAAAATATTTCATCGTATCGGGCACGGTGATGCGCATCTCTTCACACAGACGGAAGAAGTGGTCAACGGCTGTACGTGCTGTAAAGATTATAGCAGTGAAATCGTTGATATAAATCTTTGACTGGCGAAATTCCTTGGCCGAGAGACCTTCAACCTTGATGAATGGCCTGAATACAATTTCCACACCATATTTGGCAGCGATGTCAAAATAGGGAGATTTTTCAGAAGTAGGTTGCGGTTGCGATACAAGAATTTTTTTTACACTCATCTAATTAGCGTTATAATTTCCTTATAAATAACTGATTAGCACAGCTCCACGGTAAAAGAGTAGAATAGGTGCTATTTCAAGGGTGCAAAGGTACAAAATAAAATAAATAAGGGAGAAAAAATTCTGGTAAAAAATTTTAAATCCTTTGCAAATAAATAATATACGTGCCGATATGTAACATATAATACCGATGGTAAACATCCCTCCGGTCAACCCCGGATAAAAGAGTGTCACAAGCGCCGGGAGCACCAGCGCGATGCCAAGCAACGACTGCGAGGCATTGAAACCTCTCACCCATTGCTCTGAGTTACCGCGCGAGGTAAACACATTGCCCACCACGCTGTAGGCCACGAGCTGCACCATATAATATATAACAGTGGCTCCTAACAGCCCCAACATCAATGGTAGTAACTTCAATCCAGGTGATTGGGTGTAGATGCGGGAAAACAGCAACACCGACTCGCTGAAACACACTACCATGATGAGCGAAAACATAAGGCGACTCTCATTGATGGTGTTGTCATTGAAAATATTGGTGCGACGACGCACAGTAAACAAGTCCTGTGTCACCGATTTTATAAACACCGAGTAATGCTTGAAATTGGATACCACCAGCACAAAGAGTGCCAACATAATGGTGATAATCGTTGAGTTGTAGCCCGGGAGCTGGGTGCGCTCCATCGGCTCCAATCCCGACAGATAGGGGGCACGACCGACAGTATAGGCCCCGGCGACACCCTCTATTTCATAGGGAGCATCCTCGGGGGTCGACACCGTGTGAAAGGGATTGAGCACTTGCCCATCCACAGCATCAGTATCTTCCATTGCCGGGCTGTCGGTAGTCTTTGCCATCATATCAATCCTTTTATAATATTCATCGCGCCGGCTGCGTCATCCACCACTTTCCATAGCGACTCAGTGGGCTGCTTGATAAAGCCGGTGTCAACACCTTTCTGCATCATCTCGAGCATTGGATTGAAGTAACCGTCGATATTGACTATGACCACCTGCCCCTTGAAGAGCCCGAGCTGCCGCCAGGTGATGATTTCCATAAGCTCGTCAAAGGTGCCCACGCCTCCCGGGAGTGCCACGGCAGCCACGGCATCGCGCTGCATAGTGTATTTGCGCTCGTGCATTGTGTCGGTGACAATTGTGTCGGTGAGCCCCGAGTGGTTCCATCCCTTGTCAATCATAAACCGCGGAAGCACACCGATGGTGTCGCCACCGGCTTCAAGGCTCCCGTCAATCAAGGCTCCCATGAGGCCAAAATTGCCTCCTCCCGACACCGGCACAATCCCCTCGAGGGCACATTGGCGCCCCAGCAGGCGTGCCTGTTTCAGAAACTCAGGGTTGACATCACTGGCCGACCCGGCATAAACACATATATAATGACGTTCATTCATAATCAGGCTGCAAAGTTAGTGAAAAGATTTCTAATCATCCTTGTTAAAACCATGTTAATAACCATGTCAATAACTGTTGATAACTATTCAATAGAAAATTAATAAATTGATTTGCAAAAATGAAAATTATACAGGTATAGACAGCGTGACGATAAAACCAAATGAAGTTATTGAAAACTATTATAGAGCTATTAACATCAATTTAGGGGGTTATTAACCATTGGTATGGAATAAATTTATTAACTTTGCACATTATTAACACCCTGTTAATAACTTTCATAATCGATTGATAATCAACTGCAAGGGGTGTCAATAATAAGTAAATAACCGGGTAAAATAATTTAATAACTTAAAAAGCAAATATTTAGCCTTAAAGTTATTGTAGTTATCTACACCCATTATTATTACTATTTAAAAAGAAAATTTTTAAAAAAATTAAATTTAAAAATAAAGATAATGAATGTTGATAATAAGCCTTGCAGCCCGGCCCGGGAGGATGACCCCGAGATGCTGAAGCAGGAAATACTCAGGCTGAAAAAAGAGAAGAATGCCGTGATTATGGCTCATTATTATCAGACGGCCGACATCCAGGACATCGCCGACTATATCGGCGACTCGCTTGCCCTGGCCCGCATTGCCGAGAAGGTAGAGGCGCCGGTGATAGTGATGTGTGGCGTTCACTTCATGGGAGAGACAGCCAAGATACTATGTCCCGACAAGACTGTGCTCGTGCCCGACATGGAAGCCGGCTGCTCGCTTGCCGACAGTTGCCCTGCCGATGAGTTTGAAAGGTTTATTAATGAACATCCGGGTCACACGGTGATCAGCTATGTCAACACCTCGGCAGCAGTCAAGGCTCTCACCGATATCGTCGTCACCTCGGGCAATGCACGCGAGATTGTGACATCGCTACCCGAGGATGAGAAAATAATCTTTGGGCCCGACCGCAATCTGGGTGGCTACATCAACTCCATTACCGGCCGCGAGATGGTGCTGTGGGATGGAGCCTGCCACGTGCATGAGCAGTTTTCGCTCGAGAAGATTATTGAGCTTAAAAAGCAGCATCCCGGTGCCAAGGTGTTGGTGCACCCCGAGTGTAAGAAGGCGATACGTCTCATTGCCGACAAGGTGGGATCGACAGCCGTATTGTTAAAATATGCCGTCGAGGATGATGCGAGAGAGTTTATCGTGGTGACCGAGAGTGGTATCTTGCATCAAATGCAGAAAGATTGTCCCGACAAGACCTTTATCCCGGCTCCTCCCGAGGATGTCACCTGTGGATGCAACGACTGCAATTTCATGAAGCTCAATACCCTGGGCAAGCTCTATCGCTGTCTGCGTGACGGAGCCCCCGCCATCGAGGTCGACCCCGAGGTGGCAGCCAAGGCTGTGCGTCCCATCAAGCGCATGCTCGACATAAGCGCCAAGGTGCTTAAATAATACATATATATAATAGATATATAAATATATAATAGACCATCACTGACAACAAATATACAATGGAATACAATCATAAAGAAATAGAGAGCCGCTGGCAACAATATTGGAAAGACAATAATGTATATAAAGTGGAGATTGATACCGAGCGTCCTAAGTTTTATGTGCTCGACATGTTTCCCTATCCTTCGGGTGCGGGACTGCATGTAGGTCATCCTCTGGGATACATAGCATCTGACATATACTCGCGCTATAAGCGCCTGCAGGGTTTCAATGTGCTTCATCCCATGGGATATGACGCCTATGGACTCCCTGCCGAGCAATATGCCATACAGACCGGGCAGCACCCCGAGAAAACAACCCTCGTCAATATAGCCCGCTACCGCAGTCAACTCGACAAGATAGGTTTCAGCTATGATTGGAGCCGTGAAATCAAGACCTGCGACCCTGAGTATTACAAGTGGACTCAGTGGGCTTTCATCGAGATGTACAATCATTATTATGACATCCACCTCGACAAGGCGATGCCTATAGGCGACCTCGTCAAGCATCTTGACCAGAATGGTACCGCAGGGTTGAAAGCAGCCTGTGGCGAGGAGCTTAATGTCACTGCCGATGAGTGGCGGGCTCTCGATGCCAAGGGTAAGAGCGACCTGCTCATGAACTATCGCATCGCTTATCTGGGCAACACGATGGTCAATTGGTGTGCCGAGCTTGGTACCGTGCTCGCCAATGATGAAGTGAGCGAGGGGTTGTCGGTGCGCGGCGGTTACCCTGTCGAGCAGAAAGTGATGTATCAGTGGTGTCTCAGAGTCTCGGCCTATGCCGAGCGGTTGCTCAAGGGACTTGACAAGCTTGCATGGACCGACTCGCTTAAGGAGACCCAGCGCAACTGGATAGGGCGCTCAGAGGGTGCCGAGATGCGCTTCAAGGTAGCTGACAGCGATATCGAGCTTGAAATCTTCACCACCAGGGCCGACACTGTGTTTGGCGTCACATTCATGGTGCTTGCTCCCGAGAGCGAGTATGTCGACATGCTCACCACCCCCGCTCAGGCCGAGGCCGTCAAGGAATATATAAAAGCAGTGAAGCACAAGACCGAGCGCGAGCGCATGATCGACAAGAAAGTGAGCGGCGTGTTTACCGGGTCATATGCCATCAATCCGCTCACCGGAAAGAAGATACCCGTGTGGGTGAGCGACTATGTGCTCGCCGGCTACGGCACAGGCGCCATCATGGCAGTGCCGGCGCACGACAGCCGCGACTATGCCTTTGCCCGTCACTTTGACCTCCCTGTAATCCCCTTGATTGAGGGATGTGATGTGAGCCAAGAGAGCTTTGATGCCAAGAGCGGCAAGATGATTAACTCCAAGGGTCCCGAGCTTGACCTCAATGGTCTTGAAGTGAAAGATGCCATAGCCGCCACCAAGAAATTTATATCAGAGAAAGGTCTCGGCAAGGTGAAGGTGAATTACCGCCTGCGCGACGCCATCTTCTCGCGTCAGCGCTACTGGGGCGAGCCATTCCCCGTATACTATAAAGATGGAGTGCCCGAGCTGATGAGTACGACAAGCTCCCGCTACTCCTCCCCGAAGTTGACAAATATCTCCCCACCGAGACAGGCGAGCCCCCGCTGGGCCGCGCCAAGGGATGGGTGACCGAGGAGGGATATCCCATCGAGCTCAACACCATGCCCGGATTTGCCGGATCATCGGCCTACTATCTGCGCTACATGGATCCCCGCAACAATGATGCACTCGTGTCAAAGGAAGCTGATGAATACTGGCGCAACGTCGACCTCTATATCGGAGGTACCGAGCATGCCACCGGCCACCTCATCTATAGCCGTTTCTGGAACAAATTCCTCTATGACCTGGGTGTTGTGGTGGAGCCGGAGCCCTTCAAGAAGCTCGTCAACCAGGGCATGATTCAGGGCCGCAGCAACTTTGTGTATCGTATCAAGGACACCAACACCTTTGTCTCTTCAGGCCTGAAGAAAGATTATGACACCACCCCCATCCATGTCGATGTAAACATTGTGAGCAACGATGTGCTTGACCTCGATAAGTTCAGAGAATGGCGTCCCGACTATGCCGATGCCGAGTTTGTGCTCGAGGATGGTAAATATATATGTGGATATGCCGTTGAGAAGATGTCCAAGTCAATGTTTAATGTGGTCAACCCCGATGACATTGTAGAGCGTTACGGTGCCGACACATTGCGTCTCTATGAAATGTTCCTCGGGCCGCTTGAGCAGAGCAAGCCGTGGGATACCAACGGTATCGATGGTGTCAACCGCTTCCTCAAGAAACTCTGGGGCCTATATTATAAAGGTGAGCAGCTTGTAGTCACCGACGAGCCTGCTTCCAAGGAAGCTCTCAAGAGCATCCACAAGCTCATCAAGAAAGTCACAGGCGATATAGAGACCTTCTCCTACAACACCTCGGTGAGCGCCTTCATGATATGTGTCAACGAGTTGAACGCCCTCAAGTGCACCGCCCGCGAGGTGCTGTCACAGTTGCTGATTGTGCTTGCACCATTTGCTCCCCACATCGCCGAGGAGCTATGGCATGCCATAGGCAATGACACCACTATATGTGATGCACGCTGGCCCGAATATAATGAGGAATATCTCAAGGAGGACACCGTCAAATATGCAGTGTCGTTTAACGGCAAGGCACGGTTCACCATCGAGATGCCGGCCGATGCAACAACCGAGCAGGTGCAGCAGGCAGCGCTTGATAATCAGGCGGCTGCAAAATGGCTTGATGGCAAGACTATACGCAAGGTGATAGTGGTGCCCCGCAAGATTGTGAATATCGTTGTAGGATAATAAACTGAAATAATTGACGTTATAAAGTAGAAATAAGTCTCATGAAAGAGCCTCGTAAGATAGTTTTTGCCACCAACAATCTTCATAAACTTGATGAGATACGTCACATCATGGGTGATGGTTACCGGCTGATGTCGCTGGCCGAGATAGGTTGTCATGATGATATTCCCGAGACTGCCGACACTCTCGAGGGTAACGCCGCCCAGAAGGCACGCTACATCAAGGAGCATTATGGATATGACTGCTTTGCCGATGACACCGGCCTCTTTGTCGAGGCTCTTGACGGTGCACCGGGTGTCTACTCGGCGCGTTATGCCGGCGAGGGGTGCACTCCGGCCGACAATGTCAGGAAGATGCTTGCTGCAATGGAAGGCAAGGATAATCGTCGGGCAGCGTTTCGCACCGTCATCGCCTATCTCAAGGGTGACAGCATCGCCTATTATGAGGGTAGGGTAGATGGCTTTATCGAGCGCGAGCCCTCGGGCAGCGATGGATTTGGCTACGACCCCATCTTCCGCCCTGAAGGTTATGAGATGACTTTTGCTTGCATGAGCCAGGCCGAGAAAAACAGCATCAGCCACCGTTCTCGCGCCGTGGAAAAATTTGTGAAAGCTCTTGATTAATTGATAAAAATAAAATCAATCATTTATATATCTGTATGTTAAAAAAAATATTGATACTGCTTGCCGTGTTGCTTCCATCGATGATGAATGCACAGCGTGCTGTGGGTGAATGGTATAGATATTCCATCTTCTCCGACAATCTCGCTACCACCCTGTCAACGGTAGAGGGAAAGGATGGCAAAATCTATTATCTGTCGGGAGGAAACCTCTTCTCCTATGATAACGACACCAAGGAAAACTATTCATTTTCACAGCTTAACCGGTTGAGCGACAACAGCCTCATCAAGTCAATATACTACAATTATGACAACGACTTCCTTGTTGCAGTATATGAAAATTGCAATATCGACCTGCTCTTCCCCGATGGTAAGACTGTGAATATGGCCGAAATCAAGGATGCCATCATGAATGAAGACAAGGTAATCAACGATGTGTGCTTCTACAAAGATCGCATCTATTTCGCCACCACATTTGGCTTGGTGGTGTATGATGCAAAAAAACATTATGTCATCGAGTCGGGCAACTATGGTCTCAATATAGCCAATGTCATTGGTTACAAAGATAAAATCATCATTGTCACCAATAAGGGTGAAGTATATGTCTCGCCGGTAGACGAGAAGCATTACTCGATAAATGCGTTCAAGATGATGGAGCAAAAAATTGGCACCAGAAAACTATTCTCTCTTGGCGATGATGACCCCAATTTATATGGCTTGGTTAACGATAATCTTATATTGCGCACACTCAAGCCCGATTTCAGCTCTTTGAAAATCTACGGTGATAAGATTAATCTCGACAACGTGTCACCAGCCTATGGCTGGATAGGTAAGGACAATAACCTGTATGTAACCGATGCTGCCACCTCCAAGCTGTTTAAAATCAATAATGGAGCGGTAGCCGGCACTGTCAACCTTGACTCATCATTGAAAAATAATATCATAACATTCTATAATAGCAGTGACAAGCTGTGGAGTGCCAACAAGACCTCAGGTGTATCACTTTTTGACATCTCAGGAGGAGGCCTCACTCCTCTTGTAACTGATGTAAAACCCGAGGCTATCACCGTTGACCGTGTGTACTACATTACCCCCAACAAGGATGCCTCCCACATCTATATCAACAGCCAGGGTGCTACCCGTTACCGATTGGCCGCCACTGAGGGCGAGAAAGTGCAGGGTAATGTCAACTACATCGAGGATGGCAAAATCAGAAATGTCACCCTGCTCGATGCCTCGGTTGACCTGCCCGGCAAGAGCGATCTTTACCGCAAATTATATGGTACTAAAATCGTGGCTCCATCACAGCTGGCCGAGGATATCAACGACCCCTCAGTCTATTATATAGGCGGTGGCACCGAGGGTATCTACAAAATCAGGAATGGCGAGGAAATAGGCAAATACAACCATAATAATTCCCCTATGGTATTGACATGGTTTGGTCCCCGCCCCACCGGTATCAACATCGACCGTGGAGGTAATCTTTGGGTTACAAGTGTCTATGCACAAAGTAAACCTGATCACTACCGTCTTGATGTCATGGTGCTCCCCTATGCCAAAACTCAGCTCCCCACCAATCAGGTAAAGGCGAGCGACTGGATTGTGCTCGATCCCCTTGAAGTGTGGGACCGTTACATGGATCCCGTTATCCTTCCTTGCAAGCACTCCGACATGGTCTTTATCCTGTGTGGTGACTACAATACCAAGTTGATGGCCTATGACACCAACGGCACTTTCAGTGACTTCTCCGACGACAAGTCGCTTATATGGACCAATTTCATTGACCAGGATGGCAAGGCCGGCAGTGTGGAGCGTGCCAATTATATTGTCGAGGACAATGACGGAAAGATATGGATTGGTGGCAATGCAATCGGTGTGTTTGAGATTTCCAATCCCAAGAAAGCTACCGACCCCAACATGACCTTCAACCGTGTCAAGGTGCCCCGTAACGATGGCACCGGATATGCCGACTATCTGCTCAGTACCGAGAATATCTTCTCGATGAGCGTCGATCCCTCCAATCGCAAGTGGATCGGCACCGAGGCATCGGGCCTCTATCTCGTGAGCGAGCGTGGCGACCAGGTGATCGACCAGTATAATACCGACAACAGCAACATCCCCGCCAATACCATTCTCTCAGTGTTTGCCGACCCCAACAGCAACCGTGTCTATGTAGGCACAGTAAATGGTCTTACCTACTTCAACTCCACCTCATCGGCTGCGGCTGATGACTACAGCAACGTCTATGCCTTCCCCAACCCCGTGCGCCCCGAGTACACCGGCTGGATTACCATCGACGGCCTCATGGATCGCTCGCTGGTGAAGATATGTGACGCCATGGGCAACACAATCCATCAGGGCACATCCGAAGGTGGCATGTTTTTATGGGATGGCTGTGACATGGGTGGTAACCGCGTCAAGAGCGGTGTCTACTATGTCTATGCTTCCCAGAATGTCAATGGCTCGGCCTCGGGTAAAGCCGCTACAAAAATACTTGTAGTGAACTAAACAGCCTGTTCACAGGTTAATGATAATAGAGAGGATTATGTCAGCCCACATGAATGAGGGTGTCATGTCCTCTCTCTTTTAAAATGAAATAAGAATCAAGAAACAATGGATATTGATTTGCGATATAAAGATGAGACCGACCGCTGCTATGGCGCAGCCGGTATGGCTATTGGCATTGTGGTGATGAACGGTGAAGACTATATAGATCACATCTCGATTGACTCCCCGGCAGCCAACATGCTTGAATACACCCCCGATTTTTATGTCACCACCTCACCGAGACTGTCGGTGAAATCATCATGGAATCAACTGCTGCGCAGCTACAATGTGTCGGTCATATCGATGCTTGCCAATGTCATGTGCCGCTCTATTGTCAAGGAAAATATGCCAATGAGATTTGAGATAAAGCAATTTCTCCATGATTGTGCCGCCGACGAGGGGCGTGACACCTGCCAGCTCGAGGATGATGAGATTGACCGCGTGTTTGATAAAAACTACAATTATCTTCACCGCATCTTCAACCATCGCGGGGTGCAATCGGTGGCTCATGACTTTGCAGAGGAAATAAAGCAACGCAGGCTTATGAGCCGTTATGAGATACTTGAGCAGCTCAAGGCTCTGTCAATGATATAATATTTTTTCACCTCTAAAACGATAATCAAAATTCAACATTTTCAATACATACTCGACAGCATCAACGGCTATCTCGGAGTGTTTCTCGTGGTAGTGTTGGCAGCGAGCGGTGTATGGTTCACGCTGCTCACCTGTGGAGTGCAGTTCCGCATGATAGGAGAGATGATAAGGCTTCTGACCGACTCCAACAAAAAAGATCACCACCGCCACATCTCTTCATTTCAGGCCTTTAACGTGTCGCTTGCCTCGCGCATAGGCACCGGCAATCTCGCCGGTGTAGCCACAGCAATAGCGATGGGAGGGCCGGGAGCAGTCTTCTGGATGTGGGTTATGGCCCTGATAGGGGCTGCCAACGCCTTTATCGAGTCGACCCTCGCCCAGCTGTTTAAAATCAAGGGAAAAGACTCCTATATCGGTGGCCCGGCCTATTATATCACCAAGGGTATGGGCAAGCGGTGGTTTGCCGTCATTTTTTCCCTGTCGCTCATAGTGGTGTTTGGCATGCTCAACAACATGGTGCAGTCCAACACCATCTCGCTTGCATGTCGCCAGGCATTTGGCATCGACACATGGATTACCGGCCTTGTGTTGGCCCTGCTGTCGATGGCGATAATATTTGGCGGCATCCAGCGCATCGCCAAGGTGAGCTCGCTTGTGGTGCCGGTGATGGCACTCGGTTATCTGGTGATAACCATCTATATCATCGTCACCCGTTTCAGCATGATACCCCATGTGCTTGACCTCATAATAGAGAATGCATTTGGCTTTCAACAGGCAGCCGGAGGCACCATCGGCACCGTGATAATGATGGGCTTCAAGCGAGGCCTCTTCAGCAACGAGGCAGGTGAAGGCTCGGCACCCAATGTAGCCGCCACCGCCAATGTCACCCACCCTGTGAAGCAAGGGCTCATCCAGTCACTGGGAGTGTTTACCGATACACTGCTGATATGCTCATGCACCGCTTTTATCATCCTATGCTCGGGACTCTATGACAGCGGGGCCAATGGCATCCAGCTCACTCAGATAGCAATTGATGCCGAGCTCCCAGGCCTGGGGAGTTGCCTGGTGGCTGTGCTGATATTTTTCTTTGCTTTCTCAAGCATTATCGGCAACTACTATTATGGCGAGAGCAACATCTTTTTCCTCACCCGCTCGCGTCGCGTGCTCACAATTTTCAGGCTGCTGCTCGGCGGTCTCGTGATGATGGGGGCGCTGCTGACACTTGAGGTTGTGTGGGGCACCACCGATATTTTCATGACCATCATGGCCACATGCAACATCATCGCCATCCTGTGTCTGGGTAAATATGCCGTCAAGGCACTCGGTGACTACACCCGTCAGCGTCGCAAGGGCCTTGACCCTCAATATCACCGCTCGGCAATTCCTGAAATTGCTGATAAAACCGATTGTTGGCCCGAGTAATACAAAAATTCATTATATTTGCAGTATAATAACTCAACAATGGAAAAAAACAATATTGCACTCATCACCGGTGTCACCGGTCAGGATGGGTCTTATCTCACCGAGTTTCTGCTTGAAAAGGGCTATGAAGTGCATGGCCTGATACGTCGTTCATCGGTCGACTTCCGTCAGCGCATCGCCCATCTCGAGGGGCATGAACGCTTTCATCTCCACTATGCCGACATGACCGACTCCCTCTCGCTGGTGCAGGTGATACAAAAGGTGAGACCCACCGAGATTTACAATCTCGCCGCCCAGAGCCATGTGCAGGTATCGTTTGACTCCCCTGAGTTCACGGCCAATGTCGATGCCGTGGGTGTGTTGAGGGTGCTTGAGGCCGTGCGTCTGTCAGGTCTCATCGACACTTGCCGCATCTATCAGGCTTCGACCTCCGAGCTCTATGGCAAGGTCGAGGAAGTGCCCCAGAACGAGAAGACCCCCTTCCATCCCTACAGCCCTTATGCCGTGGCCAAGCTCTATGGCTTCTGGATAGTCAAGGAATATCGCGAGGCCTACAATATGTATTGCTGCTCGGGCATCCTTTTCAACCACGAGAGCGAGCGTCGCGGCGAGACTTTCGTCACCCGCAAGATCACTCTTGCGGCTGCCCGCATAGCCCAGGGAAAGCAGAAAAAGCTTTATCTCGGCAATCTGTCGTCGCTGCGTGACTGGGGATATGCACCCGACTATGTGGAGTGCATGTGGCTGATATTACAGAACGACAAGCCTCAGGATTTTGTCATCGCCACCGGCGAGCAACACACCGTGCGCGAGTTTGCACAATTGGCATTCCATTATGTCGGTATCGAGCTGCGTTGGGAAGGTGAGGGTGTCAATGAAAAGGGCATCAATGCCGCTACCGGTGAGGTTGTAGTAGAGGTGTCGCCCGACTTTTACCGTCCCACCGATGTTGTCAACCTGCTCGGCGACCCCTCCAAGGCCCGTGAGACATTGGGATGGAACCCTCAGCGCACCCCCTTTGAGAAGCTTGTGAAAATCATGGTGGACAGCGACATGGCCCAGGTGGCTGTGGAACGTGCCGGCGAGTCGGTGCGCACCAATCTCGCCGAGTATTTGGAAAAAGGTATAGTGAAATAGCGTCATGGAAAAAGATAGCAAGATATATGTGGCCGGTCACCGTGGCATGGTGGGCTCGGCCATTGTGCGTGCTCTCCGCGCCCAAGGTTACAATAACATCGTCACCCGCACCCACAGCGAGCTTGACCTCATCGACCAGCAGGCTGTCAAAGCTTTCTTTGAACAGGAGAAGCCCGAATATGTGTTTCTAGCAGCTGCCAAGGTAGGTGGCATCGTGGCCAATAACAATGCTCCGGCCGACTTCATGTATCACAACATGATGCTTGAGATGAATGTCATCAACGCTGCCTGGAGCAACGGTTGCCGCAAGCTCGAGTTTCTCGGGTCAAGCTGTATCTATCCACGCCTCGCTCCCCAGCCTATGCCTGAAAGCTGCCTGCTGACATCATCGCTCGAGCACACCAACGAGGCCTATGCCCTCGCCAAGATTTCGGGCCTGAAATACTGCGAGTATCTCAACCGTCAGTATGGCACCGACTATATCCGCGTCATGCCCACCAACCTCTATGGCCCCAACGACAACTATCATCCCGAGCACTCGCATGTGCTCCCCGCCCTCATACGCCGCTTTCACGAGGCCAAGGAGCAGGGTCTCGACGAGGTGACCTGCTGGGGTGACGGCAGCCCGCTGCGCGAGTTCCTCTATGTCGACGACCTCGCCAACCTCTGCGTGTTCCTGATGAACAACTATTCGGGCAACGAGACTGTCAACGCCGGCACCGGAAAAGAGCTGTCGATACGCGAGCTCACCGAACTCACCGCCGAGGTAATCGGCTACAAGGGTCGCATCTTATGGGATACCTCCAAGCCCAACGGCACTCCCCGCAAGCTCCTCGATGTATCCAAGGCAACAGCCCTTGGATGGACCTATTCAACCGAGCTGCGCGATGGCATCGCCATGGCCTATGCCGACTTCCTTTCCAATCCTATGCGCGCCGAGCGCTAAACCGATAATCTCTCAGCCTATGTCATGTCTCCGAGCCATCGTGTGTCTTTTGTGTCCTCCACTTGCTGTCATTGACAAGGGATGTGGCGCGTTGTTGCTCACCACCGTCCTCACCCTCTGTGCATGGGTGCCCGGTGTAATAGCTGCAATACTTTTTGCACGTGATTAATCCAAAAGCGCGAAATGACTGTTTAATTTAAAAGTAACGTTTCGGCTATGAAAAAATATCAGATTATAATATGGCTCGCGGCCTTGGCTGTGGGAGTGGGCATAGGCTTGTTGCACGTCGGTGCCGTTGACACGGTGATGAACTTCATCGCCACAGTGTTCACGCGCCTTTTCAGGCTCCTGGCCGTCCCCACCATCGCGCTCGCCGTCATCACTACCCTCGCCTCGTTGGGCGGAGGTAAAGAGATGGGGCGCATGTTCCGCACCACCATTACCTATACACTTATGACGACCTTTGCCGCCGCCCTGGTGGGGTTGTTGCTGTATGTGGTCATCGCTCCGGGCAACCTCCCGGTCGACGTGATAAAGGGTGAGACCGCAGGCACCGGTGACAAGGTGGATTTTTCCTATACCGACCACCTGCTTACAGTCATTCCCGACAATATAGTCAAGCCCTTCCTTGAGGGCAATGTGCTGGCTATACTGCTGCTGTGTTTTGCTGTGGGCATCGCCCTATCCAAGATGCCCGAGTCAGAGCCCAAGCGTGTAGTGATGACAGGGCTTGCAGGCTTGCAGGAGCTGCTTTTCAAGCTCATTCATTGGCTCATCGTCATCCTTCCCATCGGCATTGTGGCATTTGCAGCCCAGTTGACAGCCCAGGTAGGGTCGGGAGTGATGCTTGAGTCGTTGGGCCGATATGTGCTGGTGGTAATAGGTGGCAACTGTGTGCAATTCTTTGTAGTGTTGCCGCTATTCTTGCTTGTCAAGGGGATCAATCCTATAAAGACACTCAAGGGGATGACCCCGGCAGTATTGATGGCACTCTTTACCAAGAGCTCGGCAGCTACGTTGCCCGTGACGATGGAGAGTGCCGAGTCAAGACTCGGTATCAAGCCCCGGGTGTCACGTTTTGTGCTGCCTATATGCACCACCGTCAACATGAACGGTTGCGCGGCTTTTATCCTCGTCACCTCGCTTTTTATCATGCAAAACAATGGCATCCCCATCACTTGGGTGACGATGCTGACATGGCTGTTTGTTGCCGTGTTCTCGGCCATAGGCAATGCCGGAGTGCCGATGGGCTGCTATTTCTTGACGCTGTCGTTGATGTCGGGTATTGGAGCCGATGTGTCAATCATGGGAGTGATACTCCCCATCTATACCATCGTCGATATGGTCGAGACAGCCGAAAATGTGTGGAGCGACTCCTGTGTCTGCGCCATTACCGACAAGGTTGTCTCTAAGAATAAGTTGTGAATTTTATCGTGGGTTAAATCCACAACTTACTCAAAATCTTTTAAATGATTTATTTGTTATATATTAAATATAATAGTTACATTTGCAGTTGGATTTGTCGATACTGGCAGCCACTCCCACTGCGAGTGTGGCTCGATGTGTAACAAATTAACCAACAACTACTTAAGTAATATGGAAACAAAAGAATTAGACCGCATAAGCTATGCGCTGGGTCTGAGCATGGGAAATAATTTCCGCAGCTCGGGCATCAACACAATCAATGTAACCGACTTTGCCGACGGCGTTGCAGCAGTATTCGAAGGAAAACCTGCCAAGATGACCTATGATGAAGCAAAGGCCGAAATCCAGTCTTTCTTCCAGAAGATGGAGGAGGAGCAGCGTGCCATGGCCGCCAAGGCCGGCGAGGCCAACAAGGTGCTCGGTGAGAAATTCCTCGCCGACAACAAGGGTCGCGAGGGTGTCAAAGTTACAGCCTCAGGCCTTCAATATGAAGTCCTTGCCGAGGGTGAGGGTGAGTCACCCAAGCCCGGTGACATGGTCACTGTCCACTACACCGGCAAGCTCATCGACGGCACCGTGTTTGACAGCTCGGTAGACCGCGGCGAGCCCGCCACCTTCGGCGTCACTCAGGTGATACCCGGATGGGTCGAGGCCCTGCAGCTGATGAAGGCCGGTGCCAAGTGGCGTCTCTTCATCCCCTCTGACCTCGCCTACGGTCCCAACGGTGCCGGTGGCGTGATCGGCCCCAATGCCACTCTCATATTTGATGTGGAGCTGCTCAAGGTCAACAACTGATAAATCAATTAATTCACAATACTAATAAAGGAAATGAAAAAAATTCTTTTAGGTCTCTCGGCAGCTGTAGCGCTGTCGATGACTGTAGCTTGCAATGGCTCTTCAGCCGCAGGCTCAAGCGACAACGACTCTACATCAACTGAAAATGCAGCCCTCGGTGACTCAGTAGGCGAGGCTTTCGGTGAATATCAGGCAATCGGCTTCCTCCAGTACTACCAGTCACTCCCCGACGAGGAGAAGGCCAAGATGTCAAAGGATGATCTCATCAAGGGCTTCAAAGAGGCTCTCATGGCCGACACTACCAACCAGGGCTATCAGATTGGCCAGAACATGGGTATGCAGATGCTTGGCCAGATCATGCAGATCGAGCGTTCAAGCGACGTGCGCATCGACCGCAAGAAGGTGCTCGATGCTTTCTCTGCCGCTCTCAAGCAGGACTCAGTATCATCAGTTAACATGCAGGGCATCCAGATGAAGATGCAAGGCCTCCAGATGCAGCTCTCTCAGGCCATGCAGTCATTCCGCAACAAGCAGGTGATGAACGACCCCGCCGTGCAGAAGACAGTAAAGGCCGGTGAAGACTACATCGCAGCCAAGGTTAAGGCCGACCCTGAAATCAAGAAGACTCCCTCAGGTCTCTACTACAAGGTAGAAAAGACCGGTAACGGCCAGAAAGTTGACGCTGCCAAGAATGTCAAGATCAACTATGTGGGCAAGCTCACCAACGATACTATCTTTGACCAGAACAAGGGTGTGGAGATGAACCCCAACGGCGTTATCCCCGGCTTTAAGGAAGGCCTCCTGATGATGGACAAGGGTGCTAAATACACCTTCTACATTCCCGGTAACCTCGCTTATGGCGAGCAGGGTGTCCCCGGCAAAATCCAGCCCATGGAGACTCTCGTCTTTGAGGTAGAGGTGCTCGACATCGTTGAGCCCAAGGCAGCTCCCTCAACAGCTCCTGCCGGCAAGTAAGATATATAACAACGCAATTTTATTATTAATATTCAGCAGCAACTTTAGATGCATCATTGCACTCTGAAGTTGCTGCCCTTTTTATAGATTATGAGAAAAGTAATTACATTATGCTTGCTCGCGTTATCGTTATTCAATCTATACGCCCTGTCAGAGTCAGATAAAGAAATATCTGACAGTACAACAAGCTCACTTTTTGGCAGATACCAGGCTAACGGATTTCTGAAATACTATAACTCGCTTCCCGATGTTGACCGTGCTAAAATATCTAAAGATGACCTGCTGAGAGGTTATAGGGATATAATGTTGTCTGACACCACCAATCAGGGTTACCATATAGGCATGAGCATGGGTATAGAGATGCTTGACCATATCATGCAGATTGAGCGTTTGAGCGACGTGCGCATCGATATCAATAACGTTGTCAAATCCATGGACGATGCTCTTGTTAAAGATGAATTGAGCGATGAGGAGATGGAAAACATGAAAGAAGAGATAAATCGTGTAGAGTTATGGCTCTCTCAAAAGAAAGATGAATATAGAGAGAGACAGATACTAAGTGACCCTGAGGTGCAGAAGACCATCAGCGCGGGCGAGGACTTTATAGCGTCTCGTGTAAAGGCCGATAAATCAATAAAGCAAGCTCCATCGGGATGGTATTATAAAATCAATAAAACCGGTCAAGGGGATAAAGTTGTGGCCGACAAAGATGTAAAGCTAAACTATTCAGGCATCTCTATTGACGGCACTGTATTTGACAATAGTGAAAATGTGGTGGTTAATCCCAACGGACTGATACCGGGGTTAATCGAGGGCCTCATGATGATGAGAAAAGGTGACTGTTACACCTTCTATATACCGGGAAAGCTCGCTTATGGTTCACAAGGTATCCCCGACATAATCAAGCCGATGGAAACTCTCGTGTTTGAGGTCGAGGTGCTCGACATTGTCGAGCGGGAGGACACCGATGATGGAGTAGTATGGCTCGAGGAACTTAATTTAGTGCCTGTCGAATAAAATCAAGCGGGAGGATGTTTCACAACGTCCTCCCGCTTGATAATAAACCAATCATTATCACATTTCTTGCAATGGAAAAAGTATTTTTGCTATGTACCTATATAACGCGCGAGAGTCTAAAAGGTTCCAGTTGCGAGTCTTTTTTTTCATAGATTATAGGAATTAAATATTTTTTTACTATTTTTGCCATGCAAAACATGGAGACATCCTCTCTCTCACTCACTCTCTGTGTGGGAAGTTTACATTACCTCGGCAATTCGGTGCAGAGGCACTGAAAGTAATGGGACGGCTCTACTTCCCGTCACCTTTTTTGATTATACTATCTGCGTCCCGTCTTGCAGAATTGATTGTCACGGCCATCTTTCATCAGGTGGTCGGGATAGGTCAGTTCATGCGGGATGCCTGAAATTATAAAAAGTCTACACCGGCTGCGACAGGTCAACCCCCTAAACCCCCTGTACAGCCGGTGGTATTGTATATTGTCATGGTGAAAAAATTCAGAATTCTTGCATTGGCACTTCTTGCCACAGCATCTACGGTTGTTGCTTCTCCTCTCACGACCGAGCAGATTGACTCTCTTACTAATGCAGCCAACAGTGGTAATGTCAGAGCTATGTATGAGCTTGGAGTCGCCAACAGTAATGGTGACGGAATGATGGTGGATGGTATCAAGGCCTATCAATGGTGGTTAAAGGCTGCCCAACATGGTGATGTTACATCAATGTATTGTCTTGGACGCATATCGAGAGTGATTGACGGTTTCTATGATTACTGTCCCGCTGATACGGCTATAAAATATTTGAAGTTGGCTGCTGATAAAGGTGTGCCACAAGCTCAATATATTTATTATTTGTTGGCCGATGCCAGGGATGCCACTGAAGAATTTAAAATGATGAAGAAAGCGGCTGACCAAGGTTATATGCCTGCCATAGCCTCGGTTGCCTATAAATATTCACGTGGAAATGGTGTTACTGAAAACTGGAATGAAGCTGTGAAATGGGCCAAAAATGCGGCTGAAAAAGGCAATATTGAAGTGCTCCATGATGTGCTTTACCCGGCTTACATAGATGGAAAAGGTGTAGCGCAGAGCGATGCCGAGGCTTTCAAGATTGCTAAAATATTGTCAGACAATGATTATACGTCATTTTACGATTATGTAATGGGATATTTCTATGAGGAGGGAGGTCCTGTAGAAAAAAATATCAAGACAGCAGTAAAGTATTACCGTAAGGGGGCTGCAAAAGATAATGATTATTGTATCGAAGCCCTCAACCGATTAGGATATTCAATAAAACCAAGAAGATAAAGATTATGAAGAAGCAGATTTTTTTTTCGGCCGCGCTGGCCGTGATGCTCACTGCATGTGGCAGTGGCGTTGACAAGCAGAAAGAACAGGCACGACAGGACTCAATCAAGGCGGCTCAGGATTCGGTCGCCGCGATAGCTGAGGCTGCGCGTCAGGACTCTATCAAGGCCGTAAATGACTCCATAGCCAAGATGGAGCTTGCCGAGTCCTACAACAATGCCATCACTCTAAAGGTCACCGACATAAGTTTCAAATATGGAGCTGAGTCCACGACCGGTGTTTCCACTGTCACTGTGTCGCTTACCAACAACACCAAGGTCAACCTTGATGCTGCTGACTACTCCATAACCTATCAGTATCCCGACGAAGTGACCAAGTGGGGTGAAATCTACGAATGCACTGTGGATGGAACAGCCAAAGGTCCCGCAATCCCTGCAGGAGAGACCGTGAGCTTTACATTCAAGAGTGACGGTGGCACAGGCAAGGCCAAAAATGTCAAGGCTAAGTTGACCATCTCCAAGGATGATTTCCTCAATAAAGCCGGAAACTGACACACCTCTTTCATATACCAGATAATAAACACACACACACACTTTCTCATCCCCCACCCGTCATGGACATAGCCTGCCATGACGGGTGGTCGGGTATTATACCCTATGAAACTGAATGGGACAGGTACTTTTTAAGGATAGTGAAATATTTTTTTGCTTTCACTTTGCGCTGCCGTCAATTTTGGCTATCTTTACAACACTATAATTAAATTTATTAAACTTTATTATAACTGCCGGGAAATAATGTTGCACATGCTGCGTTGTATCTTTGCACTACAATCATGATAATAATCAATACAATATAAAAAATGGCAAAAACAGTAAAAAAGGGGGCTGCCGTTGACCCCAAGGCTGCTAAACTCAGCGCCTTGTCGGCAGCTATGGAAAAGATAGAAAAAAACTATGGCCGTGGCTCGATCATGAAGCTCGGCGACGACGTGGTTGAAAACGTAGATGTTATCCCCACCGGCTCAATCGGGCTCAACTTTGCCCTCGGTGTAGGTGGTTATCCCCGTGGACGCATCATCGAGATCTATGGACCCGAGTCATCGGGTAAGACCACCCTCGCCATCCATGCAATCGCCGAGGCTCAGAAGGCCGGCGGTATCGCGGCGATGATTGATGCTGAGCATGCCTTTGACCGCTTCTATGCCGAAAACCTCGGTGTCGATGTCAACAATCTCTACATCTCTCAGCCCGACAACGGCGAGCAGGCACTCGAGATTGCTGAGCAGCTTATACGCTCGGCGGCTATCGACATCATCGTCATTGACTCGGTGGCTGCACTCACTCCCAAGAGTGAAATCGAGGGTGAGATGGGTGAGAAAAATGTGGGTCTCCAGGCCCGACTTATGTCCCAGGCCATGCGCAAGCTCACCGGCACAATCTCGCGCACCAACACAACATGTATCTTTATCAACCAGCTGCGTGACAAGATTGGCGGCGGTCTTTTTGGTCCCAACGAGACAACTACCGGTGGTAATGCCCTGAAGTTTTATTCATCGGTGCGCCTTGACATACGCCCCAGCACCGCCCTCAAAAACGGTGAGGAGATGTATGGCCGTCACACTAAAGTGAAAGTCGTCAAAAACAAGGTTGCGCCCCCATTCCGCCGCTGCGAGTTTGACATCCTCTTTGGCGAGGGTATCTCGCGTGGCAGCGAGATTATCGACATGGGAGTGGAATATGGCATCATCCAGAAGAGTGGCTCATGGTTCAGCTACGGAGGCAGCAAGCTTGCCCAGGGTCGAGACGCCGCCATTGCCGTCATCAAGGATAATCCCGAGCTTGCCGAGGAGCTTGAAGAGAAAATCCTCGCGGCCCTCAAGGAGGCTCAGGATGCAGCCCGTGGCTCCAAGAAAAAGCCTGCTGCCAAGGCGTCAAAGGCAGCCGAGGCCGCTGCCGCCGCCGATGATGACAGCGACGACAAGATAGAGCTCCCCGATGACTTTGACGACGAGCTCCCCGATGATTTTTCAATTGAAGAAGAATAATAATTATGTCACAATCAATCCCTACCTCGCCCGTGCCCAAGTTGGAGAATGTGCGCGTGGCAATAGTATCGGCCGAATGGAACGGCCATATCACCGGCTCCCTCACAGGAAGCGCGGTAAAGACACTCGAGGATAATGGTCTCACCTCTGATGACATCGACCTCTATCAGGTGCCCGGTGCCATTGAATTGACCTACGGTGCCTCTCAAGTAATTGAGAGCGAGACGGTCGATGCAGTGATAGTCGTGGGCTGCGTGGTGCGTGGAGGCACCCCCCACTTCGATTACGTGTGCCAGAGCGTCACCCAGGGCGTCACCTCGCTCAATGCCGACTGTGATATACCGGTGATATTCTGTGTGCTCACCGTCGACAACGAGCAGCAGGCGCTCGACCGTTGCGGAGGCCCCGCCGGTGACAAGGGTGCCGAGGCTGCCGAGACCGCTCTCAAGATGGTAGCCTTCAAGCGCGCCTTTGATTGAAAAACAGTAATCTTATCAATAAAAAAGCTGCTCTAAGCAGCTTTTTTTATTGTCTTTGGTCGATAGTGACGAGGTCGTCGGTGACATGGAGGGTGACATCGGCCCCCACCACCATTGGCAGGTTATGGCTCACATGCCCTATGGGACAATTGAAAGCGACAGGGAAGTCATAGGGCTCGATTACCCGCTTGATGATATCTTCCACCGTCTCTCCCTCGATGTCGCTGCTACACTTGCTGAAACGCCCCACAATCATTCCCTTGAGCTTGGACATGACACCGCTGAGCCTTATCTGATACATGATGCGCTCGATTTTGTAGGCCGGCTCCGAGACATCCTCCATAAATAGGATGGTGCCGGGGCGTATCACGTCGTAGGGGGTGGATATAAGGTCGGCAATACACGACAGGTTACCCCCCATCAGCGGGGCGCGGGCTTTACCCTTGCGGTTGAGCGAGTGGGGCTCGCACTCATAGACCATCATGTGACCCGACAAGATGTCAAATAGAGATGTCGAGTCGTCATCCTCTCCCGACGAGGCGAGATGTCCCGTCATGTGGGAATGAATGCTGGCGATACCCTGTGAGGCCATGAGGCAGTGAAGCACGGTGATGTCGCTGAAACCTATCACCCACTTGGGGTCGTGGCGCAGATCGAGCTTGCTCAGCTCCTCGAGCAGATGCACGGCTCCATATCCACCGCGCGAGCACATGATGGCACGGGTGTCACGGTCGCGCAAGGCTTTTTTGAGGTCGTGGAGACGGTTTTTAACCGTGCCGGCATAGGTGCCGTCGCGGTCAAAGGCGTGGTCGGTGACATAGGGGTCCCACCCCTGGTCTTTAAGATAGGGGATGGCGCGGTACACCTTGTCGGGCTTGACGATGCCCGACGGTGACAGTATCGCTATCTTATCACCCTCGTCGAGTGGCGGGGGGATGATGATTGAACTCTTGGACTTTCCCATCAGTTTACCTGCACTTTAATCCCTTCCTTGCGCCACATCTCGGCTATCTGCTCCAGCTCCTCGACGGGCACCTTTACAAGGTGCTCGGCGGGTGTCTTGCGGTCGATGCTGTAGAGCATCACTTCGGCCGGATTGATTTCCTTGTAGGCCTTGAGCAGGGCCTCTACTTCGGCAGGGGTGGTGTTGTCGATGATATTGCCTTCATATTCGCCCCGCAGCATCATGGTCTGCACGATGCACTGCTTGCCAAATGGTTTTATCATCTCGATAATGCGCTCCGACGTCATTGTGGGGTTGCCGGGGCGGTCGATGAGCCTCATCGTGGGGGTGATGGCCGAGTCGAGCTTGAGGATATTGTTGTCGATCTTGCGCAGGCCACGTTGCACCCCCTCGCGGTCGAGCACCGTGGAGTTGCTCAGCACGCTCACCTTGGCCTCGGGATAATACTTGTCGCGCAGCTCGATTGTGTCGTCAATCACCCCCTCAAAGTCGGGGTGGAGTGTAGGCTCGCCGTTGCCTGAAAAGGTGATGACATCGAGCTGTGCACCCTTGGTCTTCATCGCTGACAGTTTCTCCTCAAGGAGCCTCCTTACCTCAGGGCGTGGCGGTATACCGGCCTTGCCGGGGCCCTGTGCGTTGAAACCGGCCTCGCAATAGAGGCAGTCGAATGTGCATACCTTGCCGTCGTTGGGCGTGAGGTTGACCCCCAGCGAGGTGCCCAGACGGCGGCTGTGGATGGGGCCGAAGATGGTTGATGTGAAAAGTACTGTCTGCATTCTATATCAATAATGAAACGATGAGCCGCCAAGAAATTCACGCAACAGCGAGGTGGGCGGTATCACCTTGCTGTCGATGGGGGTGAAGTAGCTGAGAAACTTGCGCAGGCGGTAGGCCTCGCCATACTCGGGGATATCCCGCGGCACATTGCGCAATATCTCCTCGGCATACTCCCGCATCACTCCTAATTCAAACAATAGCGAGGAGTTGAATGTTGAGTCGGCGTTTTCCTGATGAGGGAAAATCCATTTTTCCTCGCCACGGCGCACACTGGGCCACCGCTTGATGGTGTCGACTGCCGATGCCCCGCGATACTTGTGGTCGCGGATTATGCGTCGCAGCAGGCGGTTGTCGGTGGTGGGCACCCAGTTGTGGTCGTCGATCTTGAGGGTGGTGAGCGCCGAGACATAGATGGTATAGGTCATCATGTGGGGCACATCCTTGGTGAGCTCGGGGTTGAGCCCGTGGATGCCCTCGATGAGAAGCACCGAGCGGTCACCGAGCTTGATTTTCTCGCCACGGTATTCACGTGACCCGGTGGTGAAGTTGTAATAGGGTAGCTCCACTTCCTCCCCCTTGAGCAGGCGGTTGAGATGGTCATTGAAGAGGGCCAGGTCGAGTGCATAAAGTGACTCGTAGTCATAGTCGCCATCCTCGTCGAGGGGGGTGAGGGTGCGGTCGACAAAGTAGTTGTCGAGCGATATCATCACCGGCTTGAGCAGATTGGTCATCAGCTGAATGCCCAATCGCTTGGTAAACGTGGTCTTGCCCGACGACGAGGGGCCGGCCACGAGCACTATGCGTGCTCCGCCATCGTTATAGCGGGCTGTGACATTGTTGGAAATATTGGCGATCATCTTTTCGTGGAGAGCCTCGGCCACATTGATGAGAGTGGGGGTGAGACGGCTCTCAACGGCATGGTTGAGCTCGCCCACGTTGCTTATACCCACGATGTTGTTAAACTGCACATATTCCTTGAATGCCTGATACATTTTCTCCTGGGTGATGGGCTGGCAGGGCACATCGGGGTTTTCCATCGGATAGGCCATCATCAGGAACCCCTCACGATAAGGGATGAGGTCAAACACCCGCAGCATCCCGGTCGACGGAGCCAGGCAGCCATAGTAGCTGTCACACAATCCACCGAGCGAGTAATAGGTGGTGTAAAGGTCATGTATCGAGCTCAGCAGTCTCACCTTGTCGTCAAGGCCCTGGCGGGCAAATATCTCGATTACATCTTTGGTGAGCTGTTCGTGGTGCTCAAAGGGGATATCCTCGGCCACATACCGCTGCATCGTCTCCTTGAGCCGGGCAATCATTGCGGCATTGACCGGCATGTCGCCCACGAGCCGGCAATAGTAGCCGCGGCTTATCGAGTGGTCGATGCGCAGCTTCATGCCTGGGTAGCACTCGTCGACAGCCTTGTAGAGCATCATGCACAGCGACCTGACATACACGCGCTGGCCCGATGCTGTGGCCACCCCCATAAACTCCACCTGCTTGGGAGCGTAGAGGGTGAATGACATCCCCTCGGTCTTGTTGTTGACTCGGGCACAAATGGGCCTGAAAGGGAGGCGTCCGCTTATGCGGGCGTATATCTGTGACAGGGTCTCCCCGCCGGTGAAGTCGATATATTCTTCAAGGTTTTTACAATAGATCTGCATAAGCGGTGGTATATTTTGTGACTTAGAGCCTGTCCAATAATAAATGTTAATCTGCGCTCTGCGGTATTTTTATTATCAGAATAGGCCATATAATTGTTCATTATTTTACAAATATAGTGAAATTATTGGAGTCAGGAGCTCCAGAAGTCGAGGAATTGTTGGGCTACATGGCGGTAATCGTGGTATTTTTCTACCAGTCGGCGGCTCTCGAGGCCCATTCTGTGCAGTTGAGCCGGGTCATTGACCAGGCGCAAGAGGTCGTTGTAGAGCCGCTCGGGCTCGCCGGGCACAGCATTTATCACCGGACGCTCGGGTGGATTGCCGAGATATTGGTAATACTCGGGCTCGGCTCCCGACACAGCGACCTTGCCCTCGGCCATGGCGAGCAGGGCTGTGGTGGCGGGGGCATAGGAATAGAGCTGGTCGACCACAATGTGGGCCCGGCCAAGGAGCTCGACAAATTGGGCATAGGGCACATTCTGCACCCAGTTGTAGGAGACGCGCCCGGGATTGTCGGCCACAAGCCGCTCGATGACGCTGCGCATTTCCCATGCTCCTTTCTCGTTCTCGCGGCCTTGGTGGCAGCACTGGAAGATGTTGACCGGCCCGTCGATGGTCAACGGGCGTGGCTTTATCAGGTCGATGTTGATGGGGAAGCCACAGTAGCATATATTCAGGCCGGGGTGCATTGCCCGGGTGGTGATGTCATATTCGGGCAGGATGGTGGCGATACCATCGCTGAGACTGTACATCAGGTCGTTGAACGCTCTCACCTCGGGCGATCGCCATTGGCGGTCCTCCTCCCGGCTCTCGATGGCATAGGGAGTAGGCTTTCCACCGGCACGCCGCTCGCTGTAACGCAGGGAGGGGTTGTCGGCGAGGCAAGCATCGACATAGGAGGTGTCGGGGCCGAGCATCGTGAGAAACAGGCGGCCGTTATCGCGCTTGAGCCGGCGCAACATCGCCATCTGGCGCGGGGGGCGTTGCTCGATAAAGCCGGTGTTGGTAATCGCCACGATATCATATCCCTTGAGCCTCGGTCGCAGGGTGGTGTTGAGACGCGCCCACAGCAGTGCACCCCCTATTTTCCCCGGTGAGCGGTAGAGGTTGATGTCGCGGGAGGTGTCCATCCACCGTGAGCCGTTGGATGCCACGGTGACATCGTGGCCCAGCTGCCTGAGTCCCTGGGCAAGGGTGCAGTGGAAATTGCTGGCGTCGCCCATCAGTAATATTTTCATAGGCATTGTTTCAAGATGCGTGCAATCCCCCGTCCGCCCAGTCGGGTGTAGTGATAGGCCACGAGCCACATCAGGCGGTGACGGCTACCGGGGGTGCCGTCCAAGGCTCGGTTTAACAATTCACGGGCGAGACCCCTTTCACCCTCGCGGTAGCAACAGGCTGCGAGTATCACCCGCTTCAGTTCGACAAGATGCTTTGACCCCCGTGGCATATTGGCCTTTATGGCAGCGAGGGCATGCTCATATCGGGCTGCATTGCGCCACTCGGCAGTGCCGGTGATCGAGTCGGCATGACTCAGCTGGTCAACGGTGGGTGGGCCACTTATCTTCACTATCTCGGGCTTAGGTGACAAGAGCAGCAAGCGGGTACCCAGCTCGATGTCATCCCATGCCCTCACAGTTGCGTCCCAGCCCCCCGCGCTCCTTGCGAGCGAGGTGAGGACACAGTAACGCTGGGTCGACATTGTGCCATGGAAAAGGTTGTGATACAGGGCATCACGGTGTTCAAACGGTAATATTCTCCCCCCTCCTTCTTTCCCCTTGAGCTTCACATCCCACCCTATGATGCCGGCTCCGGGATGGGAGGCTATCGCCCGGGTCACGCGCTCCAGATGGGAGGGGGACATCAGGTCGTCAGAGTCAAAAAACATCACCCACGGTGTCTTCACCTGCATCAACCCGCGGTTGCGGGCTGATGCGGCGCCCGGTGTAGTCTCGGCGACAAGTGTCACGTCGAGGTCGCGATGGGCGGCGGCCCAATCAGCGACTACCCCGGCTGTGGAATCGGTGGAGTTGTTGTCGACAATCACCAGGGCATAATCACGGCACTCCTGAGCAGCAATGCTGTCAAGAGTGTGGGTCACCATCGCCGCCCGGTTGTAGACCGGCACGACGATGGTGATTATTGGTGATGTGCCTGAGGTTTTCAATAAGCTACAGCTTTGAGAGGGGTTGAATGGGTGGCGGTGGTGATGAAGTAGACACCGGCCGGGAGGGTAATCTCCATGTTGTTTTCAACCACGGGGATGAGTCTTACAAGGCGTCCCGACAGGTCATAGACACCACAGTCGCGCTGGGGCTCTCCACACACAAAGCGTATCGTGCCGGGATAGGACATCACGGCCATCGGGGCCTCCATCTCGACACCCTCGATGCCCGAGTGGTCGACGGTGATGACATTGGACATGGGCGAGCGGTAGCCCAGCCTTACACTCTGCACCGAGTAGGTCTCGCGGTTACTGCCGGCAAAGTCGGTGATCTCGAGTGAATTGCCCTCGGCCACCAGTTCCTCGCTCGTTGCTGTCGAGCCGATGTAGCGTGTGCGGGTCACTATATAATAGTCGATTGCTGTGCCCTGGGGAGCCTCCCAGTTGGCCACATAGCTGTCGTCGGTGATATCAGATGGAGCCGTGGCGGTGACAGCATTGAGGGTGGGCACATCAAGGCATTCGCCCAAGAGCTCGATGCCACGCGAGCCGGTGAGGCCACCGTCTGACACAATCAGCCTTGCCACATGCTGGCCTATCTCGGCAGGGGTGTACTTGACAACGAGCCAGTAGCCGTCGGCGGCATTCACCACCGATGCCGAGATGGTGCGGGTGTCGCTGGTGAAGTAGCTCTTGTCGTTGCCGGTGATGGTGATGGTGAAGCTACCCTTGCAGTTCTCACCCTTGAAAAAAAGGCGCGAGGTGGCGGTTGAGCCTATAGCCACCTGCCCCAGGTCGAGGCTCATCCCCTGGGTGGGGGTGATGAGGTTGGGGTCGCCCGAAGGCTCACCCTGGTCGCTCACCTGGAAGGCCTGGCCCATCTTGTCGCCCCAGATGTATTCACACAGCTCGGGGAAGTCGATAAACGGGTTGCGGTTGTTCTGGATGAGATACACCTGCTCATTGCGGTCAATCTCTTTCTGACTCACAGGGTCGTGTCGGCTCCAGTCGAGGAGCATGTCGATGGCCCAGCGGGTGAGGGTGGGGTAGCTGTTCTGTTGCAGCATCCACATGTAATTGCTGTTCCAGTTGAGATTGCTGTAGGTGGTGACCATATAGAAATAGGTGCGGGCAAAATCACCCTTATACTCGTCGGCCGGCTCAAACACCTTGGATGCACCGCCACCTTGACCGGTGACGGGATAGCCCACTTTGGTGACACCGTTGTCAAATGTGGGTGTCATCACCGTACCCAGCGGGAAATTGCTCTTGGCCTGATTGGCGCGGGCCTCAGAGGGGTAGAGGTGGTTGAGGTCGACATAGGCCGGGGTGTCGGTGCCCCCGCCCCACCAGCTCTTGGGAAACGAGTGCTCGCGGTTGAGGCCGCTGAAAGATGGTGAATAGAGCGGGATGTTGCTGTACATGTCCCACCACCGGCTGCTCTCGGGATAGAGGTCGGTCTTCATGAAATACTTGGGAAGGTCGCTGTAGGACGACACCTCGGTGTGGGGGCTCACCACCTCTTTCACTGCAGCCTTGAGCTGTGCCTGACTCTTACCGTTGAGCGCAGTGTAGTAACCCTTGGGGATGGCGGCTGAGGCCATCAGCGCGACGACCAGCATCGCGGTCAGCGAGAGTAATTTCTTCATTCTCATGGTATACTTTAGTATAGTGTTGCCAAAATGTAGAGACATCGCTTTGCGATGTATGGCCGGGTGGCAGCTTGTTGCTGATCGCTTCACATACATCGCAAAGCGATGTCCCTACATTTTGGGAGGATTATCCCGATATTGTATTATCAGTCAATGATGTCAAAGCCGGTGTAGCGACGCAGGCACTCGGGCACCACGATGCCTTCGGGTGTCTGGTTGTTTTCAAGCAGCGCGGCCATGATGCGGGGCAGAGCCAGGGCCGAGCCGTTGAGGGTGTGGCACAGGGCGGTCTTCTTGTCGGGTGTGCGGTAGCGGCACTTGAGGCGGTTGGCCTGATAGGTCTCGAAGTTTGACACCGACGAAACCTCCAGCCAGCGCTCCTGCGCCGCGCTCCACACCTCGAAATCAAATGTGATGGCCGAGGTGAACGACATGTCGCCGCCACAAAGACGGAGGATATGCCAGGGAAGACCAAGTTTCTCAAGAAGACCCTGCACATGGTCTTTCATCTCCTCAAGGGCGGCATAAGAGTTTTCAGGCTTCTCGATGCGCACGATCTCCACCTTGTCAAACTGATGCAGACGGTTGAATCCGCGCACATCCTTGCCATAGCTGCCGGCCTCGCGACGGAAACATGCCGAGTAGGCACAGTTCTTGATGGGGAGCTCATCCTCCGTGAGGATGACATCGCGGTAGAGGTTGGTCACGGGCACCTCGGCTGTGGGGATGAGATAGAGGTTGTCGAGCTGGCAGTGATACATCTGGCCCTCCTTGTCGGGGAGCTGGCCTGTGCCGTAGCCTGAAGCCTCGTTGACCACATAAGGGGGCTGTATCTCAAGGTAGCCGGCCTTGCCGGCCTCGTCGAGGAAGAACTGGATGAGGGCACGCTGCAGGCGGGCACCCTTGCCGATGTAGACGGGGAATCCGGCGCCGGTGATCTTCACGCCGAGGTCGAAGTCGATGAGGTTGTATTTCTTGGCAAGGTCCCAGTGGGGCAGGGCGTCGGCAGGGAGGTCGGGCATGGGGCCACCGGTCTTCTCCACCACATTGTCGGCGGCGGTGAGGCCCTTGGGCACCATGTCACATGGGGTGTTGGGGATAGTCAACAAAATGTCGCGTATATCCTTTTCGGTATCGGTCAGATTGGCGGCCACGGCAGCCTGCTCGGCCTTGATGCGAGCCACCTCTTCCTTGACAGCGTCGGCCTTCTCGCGCTCGCCCTGCTTCATCATCTTGCCTATCTCGGCCGAGAGACGCTTCACATCGGCGGCACGGTTATCGTTTTCGAGTTGATATTTCTTGCGGTTGTCATCCAGCTCGATGACACGGTTGATGAGCTCACGACCATCAAAACCTTTGACGGCGAGACGCTCGATGACCCTCTCGGGGTCGGCTTTTATCTGTTGGAGTGTAAGCATATAGAGTTGTCGTTGAATTGATGAATTAAGCTAAGAGTTCTCTTACGCGTGCCGATATCACTTTGCCATCGGCGCGTCCGGCGAGCTTCTTTGAGGCCACGCCCATCACTTTACCCATCTCCTTGGGCGAGGTTGCGCCCACCTCGGCGATGATGGCCTGAAGCTCGGCAGTGAGCTCCTCGGCAGTGAGCTGCTTGGGGAGATACTCCTCGATGACAGCAGCCTCGGCGAGTTCATTGTCGCGCAGCTCGGGGCGGTTTTGCTCGTCATATATCAAGGCTGTCTCGTGACGCTGTTTGGCCATCTTGGCAAGAATCTTGGTTGCGGCATCATCGGGCAGAGTGCCGTCACCACCTTTGGCAGTCTTGGCCTCAAGAAATTCCTTTTTGATACCTCGTAAAGTCTCGAGGCGCACCTTGTCGCGCGCCAGCATAGCCGCTTTGATGTCGGCTGAAATACGATCAAATAAATCCATATCTTTAGTGGTGTTCAATGTTAACAACATTAAGTAGGCCGAGAGTGTTCAGGTACCTCTCGGTTCAATCTGCAAATATATAAAAATTTAGTTAAAAACTACCCCCCTTCCCCCAAAAAACAAGAAAAACTATCCCCGCATCCCCCCACACCGGCGTGGGGGGTCTTGGATGACATCGCCTCTGCGAGGCTCGGGGGATGGGGGAGGAGGCTGTGGGGCTCCCCACACTGGTCGCTGGTCGCGACTGGCGTGCGGGGTTTTGGATGAAGTCGCCTCTGCGAGGCTCGGGGGCGTGGGATGCTGTCGCCTATGGGGGGGCTGAGGGGGTGGGGGATGAGGATGTGTCGACGATGGTGCGGTCTTCTGAGCCTCGCAGAGGCGCAGTTATCCGGAACCCCACACGTAGGTCGCCACTGGGGCGACCAGTGTGGGGAGTAGCCGACCGCCCCCCTCAGAGTGAGTCTCGCAGAGACGATGTCATCCCAAGCAAGGTCGCCCCCCGACAAGGTGTCATCTTAGATGTCGGTCATCATAGACCAATCCGGCTTGCTGATGTATCTGCCAAAGTTCATCATCGATTGATGAGCCAAGGTGGTGTTGAAGTTGATTGTTGATATAGTTGATTACCGACTCTTTGTGTTGTGGCGAAACAGTGGCTGCATAATACTCTCTCCCCCATCCTTCAAATTCAGGGAAGCGGTCATCTTTTTGCATCCATCCGCTTGCACGGCTCTTTACATCCTTAATCAGTGAAGAAAGTGCGACAGTAGGGTTCAGATTGATGAGCATGTGCACATGGTTGGAGATGCCACCGATTCTCAGGAGGGTACATTTCTTAGCTTCGAGTTCCTTCCATATAAACCGATACACATCTTTACGATACTGGAGAGGAATTGTCATTCTACGCTCTTTTGTACAGAAGACCACATGATAATATGCTGATACATGGCTCATAACATCTACAAAGGTAAATAGAATAATTGTAAAATGCTAATGACGTAGCATGTTTTTATGACATCGCTTCCCCACACCGGCGTGCGGGGCTCTGGATGCTGTCGCCTCTGCGAGGCTCGCGTGGTGGGGGTTGAGGCTAATGGGGTGGGGTGTGTTAAAATATGTTGAGGGATGGGTTAATGTGGTGACGGGGTGTGGATTGTATTGTGAAAAAATACTATATTTGCCAATCAGGCTCAGAACGTATTCCTTACCATGTAAATTTACTAATTATAATACATTTTGTTACATCTTAAATACCAATCATTTATGAGAAAAATTTTACTAATGTTATTCTGCTCGCTCGTGGCGTTTGTCACATCGGCAGAAACTACGGTGGACTTGGCGTTTACCAACAAGCTGTGGGGTAACACGTGGAATACCACGTCGTATAGCGACCGCACTCTTACAGCTGATAGCTACACTGTCAAGATTACAAAGGCTTCAAAACAAAGTGCAACTGTCAGTGATGTACCTGTGGTCAAGGCATCTGATATTACCCTCACGATGACAGGAGGGTCAACCCTTGCCAATACCACTGTTAATTTCAAGCAATGGAGTTCAAAAACACAGACTGCAACAATCGCTTACTCAACCAATGGCACTGATTTTACCAAGGTATCACCTGATGCAGTGACTCTTAACGCCTCAACATTGTCAATATCCACAGGTAATCTGCCTGAGAGTGTTATCGCTGTAAGGGTTTCGACAACCCACGCGAGCAATCAGATAGGTGTTGTAAGCATTGTATTTGAGGAGAATAACGCCGGCCCCATCGACTATACTCCCGGGTGGGAGAATGTGTCGATAATGGAGGGTGAGACTCAGCAGCTCGTGCTTGGTGGCAGCCATCCCGAGATTGCGTTTGTATCAAGCAACACTGCCGTTGCCGGTGTTGACGCAGAGGGTCTAATCACCGCCACCGGTGTAGGCACCGCTACCATCACCGCTACTTGGAGCGCAAGCGATAAATTCAATGCCGGCTCAGCATCATTTGATGTCGAGGTAACAGAATATGTTAAAACTAATTACATCAAGACCGATATCGCCAACATCACTACCGGTGATAAAGTGGTGATTGTCGACCTTAATACAGGCAAAGCTCTTAGCCCTAATGGTACAGCCTCTGCACCCTCGGCTGTGGGTGTTGAAATCACTTCTGATAAGACTGCTCTTGTCAACAGCCCCGAGGATGCCATTGTCTTTGAGGTAACAGTTGAAGATGAAAAATATAAATTTGGTCAAGGTACAAATTATCTGTACACAACAGCAAGTAATAATGGTGTACGTTTAGGCACAAACAGTAACAATGAATTTACCTGGACCGATGGCTTCCTTAAAAACACTGCTACTTCACGTTACATAGGTGTTTATAATAGCTCAGATTGGCGTTGCTATACATCAACAACTACAAATATCACCGACACCAAGACAACATTCTATGTGCTCTCCGTTGGTGACAAGCTTGCAAGCCCTGTGTTCACTCCCGAAGCCGGAGCGGTGTTGGCCGGTACTGAGGTGACTATCGCTGCTGCCGAGGGTGAGGTGCACTACACTACCGACGGCACTGAACCTACATCCGCCTCGGCACTTTACTCAGCCCCCATTGTCGTTGACAAGACCATGACCATCAAGGCCATCGCTATCAGCGGTGACAAGATGAGCGATGTCGCTACCGCCTGCTACACCCTCATCGTTCCCTCAACCCTCGCCGAGGCTACCGCTATGGCCGGGGACAGCAAATATTTGATGGGCGACAACCTTACAGTCACCTATGCCAACGGTGATTATCTTTATGTGACCTCCAACGGTGCCTACGGTCTCGTCTACACCAAGGGGGGTAATTTCAGTGAGAGTTTTACTGCCGGCGATGTTGTAAAAGGCGGTTGGTGTGGTAAAGTAGTTGTATTCAATAATCTTGTAGAGCTTGTACCCGATGCTGTGGCCGACCTCGTGAAGAATGGCACTGCCGAAGTGCCCGCTCCCAAGACACTTGCTTCTGTGACTGAGCTGACAAAAGAGGTTGTTAACATGCCTGTAGTAATCAAGAATGTTACAATCACTGCTGCTACTCCCGCGGATGCAACTGCGTTTACCGGTACAATCAAAGGCGACACCGGTACAATCGGTTTATATAACCGTTTTGCTCTCCCATCTGCCGAGCCCGGTGTATATGACATTGAGGGTTTAGGCAGTATCTTCAAAGAAAATCTCCAGGTATATGTCACCTCGATGACACCTGTGGCTGCCGGCCCTGTTGACTACAATCCTGTATTTGAAAACCTCTCGCTCTCAGTGGGCGACACCAAGCAGCTCGACCTCGGCGAGAAGTATCCTACCGATATGATTTTCGTCTCTGACAATGAAGATGTTGTTACTGTCACTGACCAAGGCCTCATCACTGCCGTTGCAGTCGGCAAGGCAAGCATCACAGTAGCATGGGACGGCGACGAGAATTTCACAGCCAATGAAGATGGGGTGACATTTGAAGTAGAGGTAAAAGAGGCAGCCAAGGTTGACTGGGTGCATCCTTTCAAGGATATAGAGCTTAATGAAGGTGATACCTATACATTTGACCTCGGCGAGGAGTATCCTACATTGATTCTTTATGAATCGTCCAATACCTCGGTTGCAACAATCGATGACAACGGCGTGATCTCGGCCGTAGCTCCCGGTACCGCCAATATCACAGCAATGTGGGGTGATAAAAAGTATAATGAAGGTGAAGTAGAATTTGCGGTTACCGTAAACGAGAAATCTCAGAATACCGAGCAACTTCTCTACACAATAGTGTTTGACGACAACAATTCTGACGCTTCTCAGGATGTCACATCAGCTACTCTCATAGAGTATGCCGGTGAAACAGGTAAGTACATTGCCGATGCTACCGGTATCAGCAAGGTTTATAAGGGCATCTATGGCATCAAGCTCGGTGGCTCCAAGGGTGGAGGCTCGGTAAAGCTCAATCTTAGCGATGCCGGCATAAAAAATACAACCAAGCTTGTTGTCAACGGCAAGTGCTGGGTCAATACCAAGGATGCTGCCGACAAAGATGCAGGTCTTAGCGTCAATGGCTCAGACTCGCAACTGTTTACTAAAGAAGCCGCTGACTATACCTATATGCTCGATGGTAGCCGTCTCGACTCCATCAAGATTGAGTCAACAATGCGTGTCTATGTCAAGAGCATTTCGGTATATGGTGTGTTACCCACATGTCCCTATGAGGTTGAGGTGTTGACTCCCGGTTATGCCGAGACTGTGATGCTGGGCGAGAATGGCGAGCCGGCTGTGATTGAACTTGAGTCGTCTGCACTTGAGGGTGTCACCATCTATCACAAGCATGTCGAGGCTGAGGAGCCTGCTATTCCCGACACTCCCGACACTCCCGAGAGCGTTATCGCCCGTGCTGTTGACCACACCGGCTTCTCGATGGCCGAGACCAATGACAAAAACAATCATGTGATTACCATCAACAAGCCCGGCACTGTCACCTATTATGGTTACCACACCGATAGCGATACCAAGGGTGTAGAGCGCACAGTCAAAGTGATACCCTATGACAATACTCTCGGCATTGAGGGTATCGGTGACGATGTTGATGGCGAGGCTACATTCTACAACCTGCAGGGTGTGCGCGTCGAGAATCCTGCCGCCGGTAATGTCTATATCATGGTGCGTGGCAACAAGGCCACCAAGGTGCTTGTGAAATAATCCACTACCGCCCCCATAACGATTGTTATATATTAAGATCCGGCATCCCCGCGCTTAATCGCGAGGATGCCGGATCTGCTATAATATAATAAGAAAATCAGCGGAATCGGATGAATGGGGAGGCCTCAAAGCGTGGCAGAGCCATGAGCTGGAGATTGGCGTCGCGGGTATCGAGCGAGCCTGTGGCATCACCTGTCACGAGCTGCGGAATGGTGGCCGTGAGATGCCGCTTTATGGTGTTGAGGGCTGCCTCGGGGGTGTTGTTGTCGAGGCTGAGGTGGCACAGGAAGACGGCGCGGAGTGCCGGGGTGTAGATGCGAGATATAAACTCTCCGGTGACTTCATTGTCGAGGTGCCCGTTATAGGCGCGTATGCGTGATTTGAGATACTCGGGATAGGAGCCTGCGGCGAGCATCCCGCTGTCATAGTTGGCCTCGATCATGATGATGGTGGCGCGGCGCATGTAGTAGTCGACGCGGTCGGTGATGCATCCAAGGTCGGTGGCGATGGTGAGGGCATGCTTGCCACGGGTGATGAAGAAGCCGGCATTGTCGGTGCCGTCGTGGCTCACCTCAAAAGCTGTAATCTCAAAGTTGCCGAGCTTGAAGGGAAACTCTTTGTAGATGGGATGGTGATAGTCCTTGAGCCGGCGCGAGATGCTGTGACGGCACATGATGCCGTTGAATGCCTTGGGAGTGCAGTAGACTGCGATGTGCTTGTGTTTCCTGACGATAGAGTAGACATAACGTATGTGGTCGCCGTGGTCGTGGGTGATTATAATGCCTTTTACCATCTCGGGGGTGATACCGCGGTGGAGCAGGGTATCAAAGATGGTGTCGGGGGCTACACCGGCGTCAATGAGAAATCCCTCGCGGCCGTCGCCCACATAGGTGCAATTGCCCGAGCTGCCGCTGCCGAGTGACATGAAATATAGGTCGGGGTTGGGGTCGATGATGGGGCGAGGCTCGGCCCGGGGCACCGGTGGCAGGTCGAGGTCGTCAAAAAGGCCGGGAAGTCCCGGGATGATATTCCGGTTATGTCTTGTCAATTGTAGTGTCGTTGTATCGGTTTCTGTTACTTGTAGAGGAGGAAGATTGTAGGGATTTTGTCGTAGTTGTAGCGGGCTTTGGCCCACCATGAGAGGGGGCGGGTGATGATTGACTGTCTTGGCCCGGTGATGTCGCTTGCAACGCAAAGCTTTAGGGAGGAAGGGAGCGCGCGTGAGAGCTCAGCGATAAGCTTGTTGTTGCGGTAGGGGGTCTCAATGAAAATCTGGGTCTGATGCTCGCGCATTATGCGACGTTCCATCTCCTTGAGACGTGCCGAGCGGGCGGCGTTGTCGATTGGGAGGTAGCCGCTGAAGCTGAACGATTGGCCGTTGAAGCCTGACGCCATCAGGCCCATTAAAATACTCGAGGGTCCCACCAGCGGCACCACCTCATATCCCCGTGCCTGGGCTACAGCCACGAGGTCGGCTCCCGGGTCGGCGATGGCCGGGCATCCGGCCTCAGAGACGATGCCCATCGAGTGACCTGCGGCCATGGGCTCGAGCAGCGATGCTATCTCCTCCTTGGGGGTCTTGACGTTGAGGATAGAGAAGTGGAGCTCGTCGATGTTGATGTCTCGGTCACATGCCTTGAGGAAACGGCGTGCCGACCGCAAGTTTTCCACAACAAAATATTTCAGCTCGCGGGCAATCGGGATGTTGGTTTCAGGCAATACAGCCGCCGGGGCCACTTCACTCAGTGGCACCGGCAGCAGGTATAGCTTGGGTGATGAGGTGTCGGCGACGTTCATTGGCGGGCGACATTCATCATGAGTTCACACAATGTGGGGTGGGCATGGACGGTGTCGGCGATAGCATCGACGCTGAGTCCGGCAGCCATCGCGAGCGCGGCCTCCTGGATGAGGTCAGAGGCATGTGCGCCCAAGATTGAGCATCCCACCACCTTATCCTTGACAATGAGCATCTTGACCAGGCCCATGGGCTCGCCCATGGCTACAGCTTTGCCCGAGGTGCCATACATTATTGACTTCACCTCGACGGCATCATAGCGGTCGATAGCTTGGGCCTGGGTAAGTCCCACCATGGCTACCTCGGGATGGGTGAACACGGCCGAGGGGATGACATCGAGGTCAATCTTCTCGCCGAGCACCACGCGACCCTGGGCTGTGGCGGCATGAGCCAGCATGCAGCGGCCGTTGACATCGCCTATTGCATAGATGCCGGGGGCGGTTGTCGACATGTCGTCGGCCGTGATGATGCCCTTGGGGGTGAAGTCGACACCGGCTTCCTCGAGACCGTCAGGGAAGACGGGACGTCGCCCTGTGGCCATAAGCACGGCCTCGGCCTCGATGGTGGCCTCTCCCTTCTTGCCGTTGTAGGTGACGGTCATGCCGGGAGCGATGGAGGTGACAGCGGCACCGAGGATAAACTTGATGCCCTTGCGCGAGAGCTGAGAGCGCAGTCGCTTGGCGATGTCAGTGTCAAACGGGGGCAGGATTTCCTTACAATACTCCACTACCGTGACTGCGACGCCAAATGAGTTGAGTATCGATGCAAATTCCATGCCTATCACTCCGCCGCCGATGATGCAGATGCCGGCGGGGAGGGTGTCGAGTTTCAGAAGGTCGTCGCTTGTCATCGCAAGGTCGGCTCCCGGGATGGGGAGCGCGGCAGGCTTGGAGCCGGTGGCGATGATGATGCGTGGAGCCTCATAGGTCTCGCCGGCGGCCTCGACGCGGCGGTCGGCATTGAGGGTGGCCTCGGCGTTGATGACATTTACCTTGGCGAGCGAAGCTGCCACGCCGTCGCGCAGCATGGTCACCACCTCCTCCATGCGCTTGTGGGCGCGGGAGTAGTCGGGCGTGAAGCCGGTGACATCGACACCATAAGTGGCGGCATCCTTGACAGTGTCGAGCACCTCGGCCGAGCGGCAGAGGGCCTTGGTGGGGATGCAACCTCGGTTGAGGCATGTGCCGCCCACCTCGCCGCGTTCAAAAAGGATGACGTCGAGGCCGGCAGCTGCGGCCTCGATGGCTGTCTCATAGCCACCGGGGCCGCCGCCTATAATGATTAAATCGGCTGATATCATAGTTCAAAATATGTGACGATGGGGTGGAGTGCCGCCTCAGTGTCGTCGGGGTGCACGATGGGGGTGTTGTGAGGAGCGTTGAGCACTACCTCGGGTGTCTCCTTGGCCTCGCGGGCGATGTCGCGCATCACGGCGATGAAGTCATCGAGTGTCTCGCGGCTCTCGGTCTCGGTGGGCTCTATCATCAGCGACTCGTGGAAGAGCAGCGGGAAGTAGATTGTGGGAGCATGGAAGCCGTGGTCGAGCAGTCGCTTGGCGACATTGAGAGTGGTGCAGCCGGTCGACTTGTCGTTCAGGCCGTCAAACACAAACTCGTGCTTGCACACCGTGTCGATGGGGAGCTCATAGACATCACGCAGTGACTCCTTGATATAGTTGGCGTTGAGCGTGGCGAGCTTGCCGGCGTTCATGAGGCCCTCGGCACCGAGGGTGAGGATATAGGCCAGAGCCCTCACCTCGACCATGAAGTTGCCGAGCCACATTGAGACGCGGCCCAGTGACTCGTCGCCAAATTTGACGGTGAACTGCCCGTCGTCTTTCTTGATGACGCGGGGATTGGGCAGGAACTGCTCGAGGCCTTCGCGCACGCCGACAGGGCCTGAGCCGGGGCCGCCGCCGCCGTGGGGTGTCGAGAATGTCTTGTGCAGGTTGATGTGCATCACGTCAAAGCCCATGTCGCCGGGACGCGCCACGCCGAGCATGGGGTTGAGGTTGGCACCGTCATAGTAGAGCAGGGCGCCTGCGGCGTGCACAGCCTCGGCAATCTCAGGGATATGTTTCTCAAACATACCCACGGTGTTGGGGTTGGTCATCATCACGGCAGCGATGGTGTCGTCGAGCTTCTCCTTGAGGTCGTTGACGTTGACAGTGCCATCGGCATGGCTCTTGACCTCAACGATGTCAAATCCGGCTACGGCGGCGCTGGCGGGGTTGGTGCCATGGGCCGAGTCGGGGACAATCACCTTGGTGCGCTTCACATCGCCACGTGACTGATGATAAGCCTTTATTACCATCAGGCCGGTGAGCTCGCCGTGGGCGCCGGCAAAGGGGTTGAGTGTAAACTCGCCCATGCCGCCGATTTCGCTCAGTGATGTGGCCAGGGTGTGATAAATCTCGAGCGCACCCTGCACTGTCGACTCAGGCTGAAGCGGATGGAGCGATTGGAGCACTCGGTTGGCTGCCATCTCCTCATTGATTTTGGGGTTGTATTTCATTGTACATGACCCGAGGGGATAGAAGCCGGTGTCGACACCAAAATTATTGGTGCTCTGATTGTTATAGTGACGCACCACGGTGGGCTCGTCGACGGTGGGCAACTTCAAAGACGCCTCGCGCTGAAGAGCCTCGGGGGTATCGGCCTTGGGATACTCGTTGCGGGGGAGGCAATAGCCTTTGCGGCCGGGACGAGAGAGCTCAAAAATGAGTTTTCCGTAAACTTCTCTATTCATAACACGCGCTATCTTTAAAGTGATTTTACAATTTCAACGAGACGGTCGGCCTCGGCCTTGGACTGCATCTCGGTTACAGCGATTACAATCTCGTCATCGGCGAGCTTGACACCGGCCAGGATGCCGGCCTCGGCTGCCTTGTCGATGAGGAGGTCGACACTGAAGTCACATTTCATGGTGAACTCGTTGAGGAATGGTGACGAGGGATATTTGAGCGACATCTTGCCTGTGGCAGCGAGCTGTGAGGCAAGATAGTGGGCGCCGTCGCGGCCGGTCTCGTTGACCTCGCGCAAGCCCTCGGGTCCCATCAGCGACATGTAGATGGTGACATAGAGAGCCATGAGCCCCTGATTGGAGCAGATGTTGGAGGTGGCTTTCTCGCGGCGTATGTGCTGCTCGCGGGCCTGGAGGGTGAGCACAAACACGCGCTTGCCATTACCATCCTTGGTGGCACCGACGATGCGGCCGGGGATGCGGCGTATCAGGGCCTTGGTGACACACATATAGCCCAGGTAGGGACCGCCGAAGTTCAAGGGAATACCCAGTGACTGAGCATCGCCACAGGCGACATCGGCACCCCACTCGCCGGGAGTCTTGATGACGGCAAGGGGAGAGGCGGGGGCGTTGATGATAAACAGGGCCTTGATGGCATGCACTTTGTCGGCCACGCCGGTGAAGTCCTCGATGATGCCATAGCGGTTGAGCGCGGGAGCAATCACGCCGGCAATACCCTTGGGGGCGGCGGCGAGCTTGGCCTCCATGGCAGCGAAGTCGGTGGTGCCATCAGCAGTCTCGGGGATGAGGTCGATTGTCACGCCATGGTAGCGGGCATAGGTGTTGATAACGTCAAGCACGGCCGGGTTTATGGTTGCCGAGACAAGCACGGTGTTGCGCTTGCGGCCGGCAGCTACAGCCAGCATCATGGCCTCGGCAGTGGCAGTTGCACCGTCATACATTGAAGCGTTGGACACCTCAAGGCCGGTGAGGGTGGCCATCATCGACTGATACTCAAATATATACTGGAGAGTACCCTGGGAAATCTCGGGCTGATAGGGAGTATAGGCTGTGAGATATTCTGAGCGGGAGATGAGCGACGGTATCACTGCCGGTGCATAGTGGTCATAGAAACCATATCCGGCAAAGCAGGTGAGCGTCTTGTTGCGTGCCACAAGGGCATCAAAGAAGTCGCGCACCTCTTTCTCGCTCATTTCCTCGGGAAGGTTATAGCGGTGGTCGAGCAACAGCTCGGCGGGGACGTCGGCATAGAGGTCTTCGGCCTTGTCGACGCCACAACGCTTGAGCATGATGTCAATATCCTCACGGGTGTGGGGGAAATAACGATGGATGTTCATGTCTTAGTGCTCGGCAGTTTCAAGAAATTTAGCGTAAGCATCCTCGTCCATGAGGTTTTTGAGGTTGTCGAGGTTGGAAAACTCAACCTTGATAATCCAGTTTTTGAGGGGATCCTCGTTGATGAGACGGGGGTTGTCGATGAGCTGCTCGTTAACCTCGATAACGGTGCCTGAAACGGGAGAATAGAGGTCGCTGGCAGCCTTCACGCTCTCAACGGCGCCAAAGTCTTCACCTGCCTCGACTTCATCGTCAACCTCGGGCATGTCGACATAAACGACATTGCCGAGCTGCTTGGCAGCATAGGCTGAGATACCGATGTAACCGTAGTTACCGTCAACTGTGATGTACTCGTGGGAGGGAAGATAATAAGTCTGTGCCATAATGATTTAGTGTTATTTTATTTTTTTATGATTATTTCTTGTAATTGGGGGTGTAAAAGCGTTTTTTGATTACGGTGGCGGGGAACACCTTGCGGCGTATCTTCACCTGCAGCGGGGTGCCGAGCTTCACATAGTCGATGTCGACCATTGCAAAGGCAATGCTCTTGCCAAGAGTGATGGAGCGGTAACCGGTGGTAACCTCGCCCACCTTTTGGCCGTCGGCATTGAGCACTTCATAGCCGTGGCGGGGGATGGCGGTGCCGTCAAGCTCAAGGCCCACGATGCGGCGCTTTACTCCCTCGGCTTTCTGGGCACGCAGGGCCTCGAGACCAATCATCTCGTCTTTGTCGAGCTTGGCAAACATGCTCAGGCCTGCCTCAAGGGGAGTGATATCCTCAGCGAGTTCATCTCCATAGAGGGGGAGGCCGGCCTCAAAGCGCAAGGTGTCGCGGCAACCGAGACCACAGGGGGCACACACGCCCGAGTCGATGAGCTTGTCCCAATACTTGGTGATGATACCGGGAGTGGCATATATCTCAAAGCCATCCTCGCCGGTGTAGCCGGTGCGGCTCACGATACCTTCCTCGCCATCGAGGGTGATATCCTTGAAGGTATAGAATGTCAAGTCGCTGCAGTCGACATCGAGCACATCTTTCATCACCTTCTCGGCGTTGGGACCCTGCACTGCGAGCTGGGCATAGTGGCCTGAGAGGTCGGTGACCTCGACATCAAATCCCTCGGTGTTGCCCTTGATCCAGGCTACATCCTTGTCGATGTTGGCGGCGTTGATGACGAGGAAAAACTCGTTGTCATCGCGCTTGTAGACGAGCAGGTCGTCGACGACACCGCCGTCACTCTTGCACATCATTCCGTAAAACACTTTACCGTTTTCGGCACCCTTGATGTCGTTGGTGAAAATGTAGTTGGTATAACGCTCGGCATCAGGGCCCTTGATGAGTACCTCGCCCATGTGGGACACGTCAAAGACGCCGCAGTCGTTGCGCACGGCATTGTGTTCGTCAACGATGCCGGCATACTCGATGGGCATGTCAAATCCGGCAAAAGGGCTCATGAGCGCTCCCATCGCAACGTGGCGGTCGTGGAGGCAGGTTTTCTTGATTTCTTCCATGTTTTATTAGAATAGTGTGTTAACTAATTGTTCATTACTAAGTCCCGAGATGATGTCGCTTACATTGATGCCACTCAGGGCTGAGGCTACATCCCCGCGGGTGAATTTTATATTTTTGAGATTGGATATTATCGTGCGGTCAAGGTCTCCGGTGAGGAAAAAGTCGCCGGCGATGTTGATATAGGCGATGCGCCCCTCGGCGTCAAGCTCGATTGCGATGTCGAGCTCGCCCGCCCCTTCTACACGCCGGTGGCGCCTGAGCGATGCCTTGTGGTTGCGCCCCATGATCCACTCCGGGCGATAATACTGCCGCTCTATCTCGCGCACGGCAGCAATGTCATCGGGGGTGAGACGGTAGGTGGCATCACACATCCCCTCCTCAAGACGCTGCTTGAAGGTGGCAAGGTCGAGGGTCGAGTGCTCGCTCACGGTTGTGATGTGAGCCGGCACCGATTTCACCTTCTTTGACTCGAGCTTGGAGCGCGAGGGCGTGATGGCGTTGGCCATGTGAATCACATCGGTGCCATAGAGCATGGTGCCATGAGCGATGCTGGCCCCCTCGGGGGTGCGGTAAAAGGCATTGCCGCTGAGCTTGCGGCCGCCGATGGTGATGTCGTTACGGCCTGAGGCCCGGGCATCGAGCCCTATCTCGCGCAGCCTGTTGGCAATCAAGGTGGTGTAACGTGCAAAAATCTCGGATATGCTGTCACGGGAATGGGTGATGTAACTGATCATGATGTTGCTCATGTCGGCAAACACACATCCGCCCCCGCTCTTGCGCCGATAGTAATTGATGCCGTGACTGCGGCAATAGTCGAGGTTTACCTCGGTATCAATCTGTTGATTACGGCCAAAAATCACAGTGGGCTCCACTTGCCAGGTGAAAAAACCGTCCCTACGACTGTCGCCATACCGAGCTACCCATTCTTCCATTGCCAGGTAGAACGGGAGCCGCTGTGTGGGAAAGTCAGCATCGAGAATATAATGTATCATCGACTTTCAGGAAACTTGTGTATTCACTTTCCCAAAGGTAAAAATAATTTTTCAGCTAACAAAATTTTTCTAAACATTGATCAGGGCAACCGCATCAAAATTGGGCATTAAGGAGCAGTTCTGAGAGATAGTCGTTTGAAAGACTTGCCTTAAAGCGTCTTTTCTTCAGACTACTTTTGTCAGCGTGTTCTTTTATAATTTGCATGTCTATCTATCGTATA
>JAAGKN010000803.1_pt1 | contig 51731 bp, 47 predicted proteins | sample 6206371 | NCBI WGS metagenome assembly JAAGKN01 (sample SAMN11533720, study PRJNA540317) | gut metagenome | isolation source: fecal pellets from male and female animal of same cohort | host: Peromyscus leucopus | place: USA:CA | collected 2017
GCTAGCCTGTCACGCTAGAGGTCGTGAGTTCGAGCCTCATCCGGGTCGCCATTTTTGCCTCTGTAGCTCAGTCGGTAGAGCAGAGGACTGAAAATCCTCGTGTCGTTGGTTCGATTCCGACCGGAGGCACCATATTTGCGGATGTAGCTCACCCGGTAGAGCGCAACCTTGCCAAGGTGGAGGTAGCGAGTTCGAGCCTCGTCATCCGCTCCAATCGTTATTTAGGCTTCAATTGAAGCCTTTTTTATACGGCACCATAGCCAAGGGGTAAGGCAGAGCTCTGCAAAAGCTTTATCCCCAGTTCAAATCTGGGTGGTGCCTCCAAACTTATAAGCACTAAATTCTGTTTACAGTTTTTAGTGCTTATTTTTTTATTGTTATTGGGTTGTTATGGTATAGTTTATTTCTCGATTATATATAATATATAAATTATTTATAAAGCTATTGAAAAAATAAAACATATAAGTTAAAATAAAGTAAATATATTTAAGTGAATGAAAGCGGATTAAATTTGAGGTAATATGATGGCAAATTACATTATTAACGGCAAAGAATCGCTGGGCGTTGAATTCGGCTCTACCAGAATAAAAGCTGTGTTGATTGACGAAAACTGCAATCCAATTGCTACAGGAAGTCACGATTGGGAAAACCAGCTTAAAGACGGAGTATGGACTTATTCAATATCAGAGGTTTGGGATGGTTTGCAGAATGCATATCGTGATTTAAATCATAATGTTTTTACACAATATGGTGTAAAGATAAAAAAGTTATCTTCAATAGGTTTTTCAGCTATGATGCATGGTTATCTGCCTTTTGATAAGGACGGCAACCAGCTGACGGAATTTAGAACATGGAGAAATACAATTACTGCTGAAGCTTCCAAAAAGCTTGCACAGTTGTTTGAATTTAATATTCCGCAAAGGTGGAGCATTGCTCATTTGTATCAGGCGGTTTTAAATCAAGAAGAGCATATAAACAATATCTCTTATTTAACAACCTTGGCAGGCTATGTTCATTGGAAATTAAGCGGCAGGAAAGTGCTTGGTGTTGGTGAAGCCTCCGGTATGTTTCCGATTGACAGCAGTACAAATGATTACGATTTATCTATGCTCAATAAATTTTCGCAGCTTGAGGAGATAAAATGTCTTAATTGGAATATTTGTGATATTTTACCGAAAGTTCTTGTAGCGGGTGAAAACGCAGGCTGTCTTACACCGGAGGGCGCGTTGTTAATTGACCCATCAGGTGAACTTGAAAGCGGTGCTTTAATGTGTCCGCCTGAAGGTGATGCAGGAACGGGTATGACTGCAACAAACAGCGTACGTGTTAAAACAGGCAATGTTTCAGCAGGTACCTCAATTTTTTCAATGATTGTGCTTGATAAACCGCTTTCAAAGGTTTATGAAGAAATTGATATGGTAACAACGCCAACGGGCAGTCCGGTTGCTATGGTGCATTGTAACAACTGTTGTACGGATTTGGATTATTGGATAAAGCTGTTTATTGAATTTAACAAGATGAGCGGCGGCAGTCTTTCAAAAGCGCAGATATATGATTTGCTTTATAATGCTGCACTTGATGGCGCACCCGACTGCGGCGGTTTGGTATCGTTTAATTATTTTTCAGGTGAGCCTGTTTCGGGTTTGAATGCAGGAAGACCGCTCTTTGCAAGATGTGAAAATGCTGAATTTAATTTAGCAGGCTTTATGCGAACCCAGATTTATTCAACAATGGCTTCCTTAAAGCTTGGAATGGAAATACTTGAAAAAGAAAATGTTCAAATCGAAGCTATCAATGGTCACGGCGGTTTATTTAAAACAAAGCTTGTTGGTCAGAAGTTTATGGCAGGTGCTATGAACACCCCTGTTTCTGTAATGGAAACGGCAGGCGAGGGCGGTGCCTGGGGTGCTGCAATTTTGGCAAGATATGCGTATGAAAATTGCGGCAGCGCGTTTGAGGATTATCTGGATAAATATGTATTTTCCAAATACACAGGCAGTGTAGTTAATCCTGATCCGGCAGATGTGGACGGATTCAATAAATATATGGAGTTATATAAGAAAGCTTTAGCTGTTGAGAAGGCAGCTGTTGAGAACATATAAGGAGTTTTAATTATGGCTATTAGTAATTACGAATTTTGGTTTATTGTTGGTACACAGCATTTATATGGTGCAGAGATTTTTGAGGATATCAATAATCACGCTGATGAAATGTGTGAGGAGTGGTCAAAAAAACTTCCTTGCAAAGTTGTTGCAAAGCCTTGTGTTAAAACCTCATCAGAAATTTTAGATATCGTTCGACAGGCTAATAACGATGCAAGCTGTGCCGGTATAATTACCTGGATGCACACTTTTTCACCATCAAAGATGTGGATAGCAGGTCTTAATGAGTTAAGCAAACCGTATCTTCATGTTAATACACAGTATAACAGAGATATTCCTTGGAGCAGTATTGATATGGATTTTATGAATCTTAATCAGTCTGCTCACGGGGACAGAGAGCATGGCTATATTCATGCTCGTATGCGCAAAAAGGTTAAGGTTGCTGCCGGATATTGGAAGGATGAAGAATTCCAGAATAAAATTGGTATTTGGATGAGAGCTGCAGTTGGTGCGGCTGAATCAAGAAAGCTCCGTGTACTTCGTATTTCGGATAATATGCGAAATGTCGCTGTAACAGATGGTGACAAAATTGAAGCACAGATTAAGCTTGGATGGCAGGTTGACCATTACGGAGTAGGTGACATCATTAATATTGTAAATTCTGTAACTGATGATGAAATTGATGCACAGATGGCAGAATATGAAAAAAATTATGTTATGGATACGGATAACATTGATGCTGTAAGATATCAGGCGAGGGAAGAGGTTGCTCTTAAAAAGTTCCTTGATGAAAATGGTTTTGGTGCATTCCATACCAATTTTGAGGATTTACAGCAGTTAAAACAGCTTCCGGGACTTGCAGCACAGGACCTTATGCGTCAGGGTTATGGTTTTGGTGCTGAAGGGGACTGGAAGGTTGCAGCAATGACCAGAATTATGAAGCTTATGGCAGAAGGTATGGATGACGGCGGAACAGCCTTTATGGAAGATTATACATACCATTTTGAACCGGGTAATGAAATGCTTTTAGGTTCTCATATGCTTGAGGTTTGCCCGACTATTGCATCCTCAAAGCCTAAAATTCAGGTTCATCCTCTTGGCATAGGCGATAGGGAAGATCCGGCTCGTCTTGTATTTAAAGCACAAACCGGTAATGCGATTGTTGTTACTTTGGTTGATATGGGCGATAGATTAAGAATGATTGTTAATGATGTTGAGTGCAAGGAGCAGGAAAAGGATATGCCTAATCTTCCTGTTGCAGGTGTTTTGTGGAAACCGCTTCCTTGCCTTCAGACCTCTGCCGAAGCTTGGATTTATGCCGGCGGTGCTCACCATTCCGTGCTTTCTTATTCTTTGACAGCAGAGCATATGAGAGATTTTGCTGAAATTATGGGAATAGAATTCCTGCATATTAATAAAGATACAGAAATAAATGCGTTTAAAAAGGAACTCTTTTATAACGATGTGGCTCATAAACTTGGAATGTAGGTGATTTGTGTGCTTGAGGAATTAAAAGAAAAAGTATTTGAAGCTAATCTGCAGCTTGTTAAGTACGGTTTGGTGGTTTTAACCTGGGGCAATGTTTCTGCCATTGACCGTTCCAGCGGATTATTTGTAATAAAGCCGTCAGGCGTGCCATATGATAGTATGAAGGCTTCTGATATGGTAGTTATGGATCTTGATGGAAATAAAGTGGAAGGGGAGCTGAATCCTTCCTCTGATACGCCGACACATCTTGAGCTTTACAGGAATTTCAAGGATATCGGCGGCGTGGTTCATACGCATTCTTCATGGGCTTGTTCGTGGGCTCAGGCGGGCTGTGATATTCCTGCTTACGGAACAACGCATGCTGACTTTGCCAATGGTGCAATACCATGTGCCAGAGGACTCACAAAAGATGAAGTAAATAATGCTTATGAGCGCAATACTGGTAAGGTTATTGTTGAGGAATTTAATAATAGGGGATTGCGTGCTGATGAATGCCCTGCTGTTTTAATTCACAGGCATGGTCCTTTCACTTGGGGCAAGGATGCATTTAAAGCTGTTGAGAATGCACTCATCCTTGAAGAGGTTGCCAAAATGGCAAGCCGTACACAGCAGATAGCCGGCGCTTTTCCAAGTGCAGATATTGGCATTGAGCAGTATTTGCTTGATAAGCATTATCAAAGAAAACATGGAGCTAATGCTTATTACGGACAAAAATAGGAGGAGAATGAAATATGAAAAAGCAATTATCATTATTTGCTGCTTTAGTTGTATTGTTAATATGTTCTTGTTTTGCATTTAGTGCATATGCAGATGACAGTCAGGCTATTGATATAAATAATAGTTCGGTTTCTGTAAGTTTAAGTTCTGCTGCATATACCTATGATGCAAAGCCAAAACAGCCGAAGGTTACGTTAACATATACTGATGATAATGGTAATAAAACTAATTTGGTTAAGGATAAGGACTTTACCGTAGCATACAGTAATAATGTAAATGCAGGTAAGGCTTTGGTTAAGATAACAGGTATAGGTGCTTATAAGGGTGAGGTTAGCAGAAACTTCACAATTAAGCCTGTTAATATTGCCAATAACAGCTCTATAAGCCTTTCTCTTGGTTATTACCAAACAATTTATTCAGGCTATAAAAAAACGCCTACACCATACCTTTATTTCAATAATGGTGACGGCAAGGTGTTGCTCAAAAGAGATAGTGATTATACTATAGCATTTAAAAATAACGTAAACATGGGCAAAGCAACAATAACGCTTTATGGCTGTAATAACTTTACAGGTTCTTTTTCAAAGGACTTTAAGATTCTGCCTAAAAAGATGACCAATCTCAAGTCAAAGGCTACAGATGATGCCTATAACCATTCAATTACTTTGACCTGGAATAAGGTAAGCGGCGCATCAGGTTATCAGATTTATACATATGATTATAAAACACAAACCTATAAGTATTTAATCAGAATTGCACCTGATAAGTCTTCTTATACGATAAAAAATCTCAATGCTGCCACTAATTATTATTATAAGATAAGAGCTTATAAAACTGTTGCCAGCAACACGTATTATTATGGCGAATTCAGCGATTTCACAAATACCTGTACTACACCTAACAGAGTATCACTTAAAAGTGTATATAAATCAGGACCGAATACAATAAAGGTTCAATGGAACACATTAAAGTGTACGGGTTATCAGATTTATTACAGCTCTGACCCAACATTTAAAACTGACAATCATTGCATTAATGTTAAAAATTCATCCACAAGCTCCTATACAATTAATGGTGTAAGCAGGTATAGAAATTATTATGTACGTGTAAGAGCTTATACAATTTGTAAGGGTAAACAATACAGCGGTTATTGCAGTTATTATCAGGGAACAAACTACTCAAATCTGTATGCTTCTTATTCCTCGAATTATGTAAATAATTATAATAGAACTACAAATTTGATTATAGCTTCCAAGGCAATTAACGGTACTATTATTTACCCGGGTGAAACCTTCTCATTTAATAATGTAGTCGGTCCCAGAACGACTGCAAAAGGCTATAGAAATGCTCCTGTATTTTCAGGTGCAAATAGTGTTGAGAATGGCATAGGCGGAGGAATATGCCAGGTTGCATCAACAATGTTCAACTGCGCTTTATATGCCAATGTAGGCATTGTAGAAAGACATCAGCACGTTCAGAAGGTAACCTATGTTCCTTATGGAAGAGATGCTGCTATCAGTGGTACAGTTGAGGATTTCAGATGGAAAAATACCACGGGTTATCCGATTAAAATATCTATGACCGTAAGCGGAGGAAAAATAACCTGCAGTTTTTACACCTGCACAAATGTCAAGCCGAAGTCAGTATCTTTAAAAGTTACACAGAGTGGTAAGAATTATACAATGCGCCGTTATGTAGGCGGAAGTGTTAACTACACTTGCTATTCTAAATATTAATTTTAATAACGTGTGTGAAAAAAAGGACAGGATTTTTGATCCTGTCCTTTTCATTTGTTTTATAAAAGATTGTTAAAAAAGATGCACTCCAAATAAATCAGAGTGCATCATAAGTATTTACTATGTAACGATTAAAAGCGATTATCTTTTGATATCGTCCCATTTAACGCCATCAATGTGGAATAAGTCATCAAACTTATAAACATTGTTTTCGTCTTTTCTATGGCTAGGATACCAAACCTGTGCGAAGAACGGATTTGTTCTTGCAACTGCATCGTAATCCCAAGCCTTCTGTGGAATGTAGCATTCCGGACACCAGTGACCACCAAGAAGAATAAGAGCAGGTGATGCTTCAAATTCAGCACCGCAAAGACCGCATTTCCACTTAAGCTTTGTGCTCATATCACCCTTTGTCATGGTTTCGCTTAAGCACTCGCCGCCACGGAATTTAGCAGCACTCTTCATATCTTCAATATCAAGCTCTGATTCAGGCTTTGACTCGTCATAACCGTGATCAAGCTTAAACTGTTCAGCAGCGCTGTTATCTTTATCAAACTTAATGATTTCAAAATCTTCCCACTTTGAAGGAATCTTCTTCCACTCTTCAAGTGAGCCATAATATGCACTCATACGAACTTCGTTATTCTTCTCAACCCAGTCGAGAGTACCAAAGTCAGGAGTAGCAGCAATCTTCTTCATAAACGGCTTTGCACATGCAGCAACAAGATTTTTAGGAAGATATCTTGGTATTTTGAAGTAGAATTCAACCTGTGAAGCGAGTCTGTCAAAATACTGCTGAATAGGAAGATTTTCACGGAAGTGAAGGAAATCTTCAAGCTTATCACCATCAGCATAGAACTGACCGTGGAAGTTCTTTGTAATAAACCAGTTTGGCTCAAAGAGCTTTTCAGGACCTGCAAGACCAAGTGTGCCGAGAAGCAGGCATTCAAACTCGTAGTTGGAAATTCTGTATTCCTTACCTGAACCGATGTTGAAGAAGTGATTCCAGAAATCTGAACCAAGATTTCCTGCTTTATCTTCGAGAACAAGGTTGCACATAAGACGACCTGAATCCTCAACAGTACACCACTCAAGAACACCGTTAACCGGTACATGGAACATAATTGGGTCCATATTCTTTAAAATGTTTGGATAAAGAATACCTGACTGACGCATAACAACCCAATTCTTAATACCGCTTTCTACGAAAGTACGCTCTGCAACTGTCTTTGAAATTGCATAGTGGTCATAGATAGAAATTTTGATTGGGTCACCGCAACGGCCCCAGTGGATAGGATAGTTACGTCCGCCGGTTTCAGCAACAGTACCGATATAGCAAACCTTAACAGCATCCGGATCAGGCTGTGCAAGAACTGCTTTGCAAATGTTCTGTGCAGCACCAATGTTTGTTGACTGTGTTCTGTAAGGCTTCCAGTCAGCAGTTGGTGATACCATGCCGCCTACATGTAAAATGTAGTCTGAACCTGTAACACCTTCTAAAATTGAATCATAGTCACCAAGGTCACCCCAAACGATTTTTACGTTTGGCTTTGCCATAAGATCCTTAAGTTTTTCTTCATTCTTCGGGCTTTTTCTTGCTAACATTTTAATGTTAATATCACTTGGATGCTTTAACATTTCCTGTACAGCAGCCCAACCCATATTACCGGTACCACCAGTAATAAATACGGTCTTTTTTGCCATAAATTTTCCTCCTTTAATATGTAAATTCAAAATTTACGTACAAACCAATTATAAACTAATTATAAACTAATTGCAACAGAATATATAAAAAAAGTAAAATAATATTTAGCTTTTTTTGTAAAAAATAATAAACACAATGTGTTGACAAGTTACATATTATGTTGTATTATAAATTAAAAATTAATATTCTTATCAAGAGTGGTTGAGGGACAGGCCCGGTGAAGCCACAGCAACCTGCTTTTGTAAGGTGCTAATACCTGCGTGTACCGAGTGATGAGGTTATTTCAACACATACCTTGGCTGTATGTGTTTTTATTTTTGAAAGTGAGGATTAAAATTATGGCTGAATTTTTATTTACAAGTGAATCTGTTACAAAAGGTCATCCTGATAAAATTTGTGATCAGATTTCGGATGCCATACTTGATGAAATGTTAAAGCAGGATCCTATGAGCCGTGTTGCCTGTGAAACAGCTTGTACTACAGGTCAGGTTCTTGTTATGGGTGAAATCACAACCAATGCACAGGTTGATATTCCTGCTATTGTAAGAAAGACCGTTTGTGAAATCGGATATGATGATGACAAAAAGGGCTTTAACGGCAATACTTGTGCAGTATTAACTGCTCTTGATAAGCAGTCTGCTGATATTGCTATGGGTGTTGATAAGTCTTTGGAGCTTAAAAACAGTGAAGATGACGAATATAACCTTAATGGTGCCGGTGACCAGGGTATGATGTTCGGTTATGCCTGTGACGAAACACCGGAGCTTATGCCAATGCCTATCAGTCTTGCGCATCAGCTTGCACTTAAGCTTACAGAAGTCAGAGAAAACGGCACGCTGCCTTATCTTTATTCAGACGGCAAAACACAGGTTACTGTTAAATATGTAGATGATAAGCCTGTTAAAGTTACTGCTGTTGTTGTTTCAAGCCAGCATAGTGCTGATGTTGCGCTTTCACAGCTTCGTGAGGATATTATTGAAAAGGTAATTAAGGCTACTATCCCTGCACAGCTCATGGATGAGGAAACGAAATATTTTGTAAATCCTACCGGCAGATTTGTAATTGGTGGTCCTAATGGTGATTCAGGTCTTACAGGACGTAAAATTATTGTTGATACATATGGCGGTTATGCTCGTCACGGCGGCGGTGCTTTTAGTGGTAAAGACCCGACAAAGGTTGACAGAAGTGCTGCATATGCTGCACGTTGGGTAGCAAAGAATGTTGTTGCTGCAGGACTCGCTAAAAAGTGTGAGGTTGAGCTTGCCTATGCAATTGGCGTTGCAAAGCCTGTGTCCGTAATGGTTGATACTTTTGGTACAGGTATTGTTGATGATGAAAAAATCGGAGAAATTGTTAATAAAGTATTTGATTTAAGACCGTCTGCAATTATTTCAAGACTTGATTTAAGAAAACCAATTTATAAAAATGTTGCTGCTTACGGCCATATGGGCAGGGAAGACCTTGATGCTTCCTGGGAAAAGACAGATATGGTTGATGAAATAAAAAAGTATTTATAATATTTTAAAACATAAAAAACTCCTTTTGGAAAAATCCAAAGGGAGTTTTTATGTTACTGTTTTTATAATTTTTTGTCTTTATCAAGTGCCTTGTCTACTGCATTGCAGACTGCACTTTCAAAGCCGTCAGACTGTAAGGAGGTTACACCCTCAATTGTAGTTCCGCCAGGGGAGCATACATTGTCAATAAGCTTCCAAGGATGCTCGTCGCTTTCCAATATCATTTTTGCACTTCCATATACAGTTTGAGCTGCGATTTTTAAAGCATCATCTTTCTTCATACCGTTTTTTACGCCGGCTCTTGCAATTGAATCAATAAACATATATGCAAACGCAGGTGCACAACCGCCCAAAACACCAAAGATTGGGAAAAAGCTTTCGTCTATTTCTATGGCTTCACCAATCTGATTCAGCATTTCAAATACAGTTTTCTTATCTTCAGCACTTGTATGTATGTTACCGCAATAAGCAGACATTGCCTCTGCAACTTTTGCATTAATATTTGGCATAACTCTTATTATTCTCTGTTCTTTGGTAAGATTGCTTTCAATAAAGGCAATTGTTTTTCCGGCAGCAATGGATATTATCAGCGGCTTTTTTTCATTTAATATACTGTCAATTTCACCCAGCACAGCAGATATAATATTGGGTTTAACCGCTAAAACTACAATATCTGAATTATTTACAATTTCTTTTTCATTATTGCAGGTATTAACACCATATTTGTTTTTTGCGTTCTCCATTGCTTTTGAAAAAATGTCAAAAACATAAACATTTTCGCTTTCGATGAATTTGTTTTTGATGATTCCGTCAATAATTGCTGAAGCCATATTGCCGCAGCCAATAAATCCTATATTCATATTTAAACATCCTTTGATTATTATAAATTCAGGCAAAATCCTAATAGTTCAATTTTAACACGCTAATGCCCAAAAATCAATTGTTTTTCATTTTGCTGTATTTCTCTTTTGTAGCCATGCCGCCTCTGATGTGACGCTGTGCTTTATTTTCGTCAAGCACTTCCTTTACTTCACTGCAAAGCAAAGGATTAATTACCGATAATCTTTTGGTTACATCGTTATGTACAGTCGATTTGCTTATACCAAACACAGATGCTGCCTGGCGTACAGTAGCCTTGGTTTCGACGATATAATGACCCAGGTCAATACATCTTTTTTCTACATTACCAATCAAGACATTTTCACCTTCCTTGGTAATGTATATGTTCGCCTGAAAAAAATATGACCTATAGCAGGTATGTTACTTTAGTTGTGTAAATAATAATTGAGTTTTATATATTAAAGTATAAAATAAAACCACGGACAAAAGCTGAAGTCCGTGGTTTTTATTTTTATTTGTTTTCTTCTGTCGTATCTTCTACATTATCTTTAAGTTCGCCGATTAAATCTGCAAGTGATTTTTGGTTAAGCTCATCAACCTTATCATATTTACTTACATCTTTGTCTTCAGGCTCCTTGCCGTCCTCTTCAACAACTGTGAGTGAAAGCTCTTTTTCTGTTACGCTGAATTTGTACACAATTTCTTTAGAGGTGCTTGGATTGATAAGTGTAAGCTTGTTTCTTTCAATAATATATCTGCCGGAGAAATTAGCAGTTGAAAGATATGAGTCATAGGTTCCGTCCTCATAGAAAACATAAGCGGCAAGACCCGGATTTTTTTGACTCTGCCATTTACCCACAATCTGCTCATCATTAGCAGTAAATATGGATTTAACAGCATCGGCAGGATTTTGCTTTGTTGATATGCAGTAAACGCCGCCTGCTATTGCAAGTGCAAGTATTACTGCAACCACGATTGATATGATTTTCTGAACGGTAGTTAAACTTTTTTTGGCCATTATTCAGCCTCCTTTAATCCTTTCGTAACGAGTATATTGTTAATTCTTTCTGATGAATCAAGAAGAGAAGAAACAGACATATCATGATTAAGTGTATCAATAAAATATGCAGTGTATTTTGAAAGCTCTACGCTTACGTACCAATCTCTTGAAAGCAGCTCAGGTGTCTGATAAACGCCGTTTGTTGTAAATACCTTATCAAACACACCGTCAGCATATGCTTTATCGAATACCTCAAGACCATTGCAGAATAAACCGAATGTTGTGCAGACAAATATTCTTCCGCAGCCGAGATGCTTAAGCTTGCTTGCCACTTCAAGCATGGATTCACCGGATGAAATCATGTCGTCAACAATAATTATATCCTTATTCTTTACAGAATCACCAAGATATTGATGCTCAACAATAGGATTGCGTCCGTTAACAATTTTAGTATAATCTCTTCTCTTATAGAACATACCAAGATTAACGCCAAGCTGTGTTGCAAAGTAAATGCATCTTTGCATTGCACCTTCGTCCGGTGAGATAATCATAAGATGATCTTTGTCAATTTTGAAATTGTCAACATTATTAACCAATGCCTTAATCATCTGATACGTTGGCATAACATTTTCAAATGATTCGTCAGGAATTGAATTCTGAACTCTTTGGTCGTGAGCATCAAAAGTTATAATGTTATCAACGCCTAAATCAACAAGCTCCTGAAGAGCCATAGCGCAGTCGAGTGATTCTCTGGAGCTTCTTTTGTGCTGTCTGCCTTCATAAAGCATTGGCATAATAACAGAAACTCTTTTTGGCTTTGATGAAAGCGCATGAATAACTCTTTTTAAATCTGCAAAATGATCATCAGGTGATTTTGGTACTGTCATACCATACATATTATAGGTACAGCTATAGTTAAACACATCTGCAATAATATATATGTCGTATCCTCGTACTGTTTGCTCAATTACACCTTTTCCTTCGCCACTGCCAAAGCGTGGAACAGAAATGTCAATTTTATATGTATCGCGCTGATAGCCATAAAAAGCAATGGTTTCAGCGTGCTCTTGTGCCTGTGTTTTTCTCCACTTAACAAGATACTTGTCAATTTTATCGGTGAGTTCCTCACAGCCGGGCATTCCGATAATACCAAGTGGTCCAATCGGAATTGAGTTAATGTTGGTTGCAGTTTGTCTAGCCATAAATTTTGAAGCTCCTCTCAATTTTTACACGCATATTCTACAACAATTACTTGCTAAAGTAAATAACTTATTTGTAGAAAATTATACAATTTTATTCAGAAAGGGAAATTTCTGCAGGATTAATACCCTGTGTTTTTCTTTTCTTAATTTTATTGAATAAAATAATATATCCACAAATTCCCGCTATTGTTGCTGCAGAAATAATAATGCCGTAACTTAATCCTCTGGGTGAATATTTTAAAACAATTGTATGCTCACCCGGTTTAACAGCTGTTCCTAAAAGACATCCGCCTATTTCAAAGGTTTCACTTTCTTCACCGTCAATAAGAATTGACCAGCCCTTGTCATAGGGGATGGAAGTATAGAGGTAGCTGTTTTCATTCACATTGATTGTTCCTTCAATTTTTGTGTCGGAATAGTCAGTAATGTTCATTGCGCTTTCACGCAACAGCTTATATCCGATCTCAAACACATCATTGTCAAGTGTGTATGCGTATATATCCGCATAAGTGTCAGTTGATTCAATATTCTGGCAATCCAGAGATACTGTGACTTCTTCTCCCGGATCATAATAGCCTAAATCAATAATATATGGTTCACTTATGCTCTGTGTATGTGATGAAATAGAAGAGCTGTTAATTTCAATCGTTTCTATATCGGGTGATGATACATAAAGATATAAATTACCGCTTTTCTCCGGTGTCATTTTTATATTGACGTAACCGTAATTGATTTCACTATCAAGCTTGCTGAACCAATACGTTCCGTTAGATGATAATTCTTCACCGCTTATGGAATCATAATCCGTTGAAAGATAAGTTACTTCTTTAAATACATCGCTGTATCCGGTTGCACATTCAAAAAAGTCGCTTTGTGCTTTAAATGGATCACCTTCTTCAACAACCCAGTTTTCCAAATCATTTTTTGCACACAACGCAATAGGAAGGAAGTATTTGTTTTTGTAAACATTTGTGTTTCCGTCTGTTGTGGCAAACATAAAGTCATAAAGATTTTCGTCGGGTTCAAGGCTAACATCTGATTTAATAAGGTATTTTATTGAAAACATCATATTATAAACAGGTGTTTGGGTGTTGTAGGTGTAACTGTTTATTCTGTTGCCGAACATACCTAAACTGTATTGAAGCTGTGAGTAATCTTCATAAGCCATTGATGAGAAGGTTGACATACCGTTATAGCCATAATAACAAGGGTCCATTCTGGTTTCAAGGTAGGTCAGTTCCTCACGGTAAAAGTCAGAATCACTTTCACGTATGGTTTCGATTGCTTGTGCATAGCTTTTATAATTGGTTTTATAATCACTATTTTTTTGTGTGATTAAAATTGCGCCTGTATCTGAAATAATCACTTCACAAAATACAATTAAAACCGCCAATGCACTGACAAAGGCTTTGTTCATTTTTCCTTTTCTGACAAGATATAAAAAGCCTGTCCAAATTATAACAAATGCAATGCTTATATAAATTGTTGTTTCAGCCATTTTTGTGGTAGCCATTTTTTGAGCAAGGCATATGAAAAATACCCATGCCATACCAACAAAGCAAATATCCTTAACATCAATACCCTTGATTTTGGAGAAGCATTTGAACGCTGCTGCAAGAATAAGAAATGAATACATATAGGAAAATCTGAAAGGCAAATCATTGGGAAAATGTAATGCATGCCAGATGTAATTCATACAATTATTGTTGAAACTGAAGAGGAAGAACAGCAGCATTAAAACATATACTGCCTTTTCCTTAAATCTTATGTTTTTATTGACAATAAACAGCGGAATGAGAAGCAGGACGGCTATGCCTGAATATACATTTGGGAGTACGTCATCACCGCTGCTTCTGATTGTTGTTTCAAGTCCGGCAAGGTGTGAGGTTAAGAAATCAAATACATTAAAATAAGATTCAAAGGTGGATGGGAATGTATCAGAGGTTGCAGAGCTGGATTTTAAGATACAGAATATAGGTATTAATGTAAACGCACATATTCCTGCTGCAACAGCACTGCTGACTGCAAATCTGAAACCACGGTTGAAAAACTTATTATTCATCAAGGCTTTAAAGGAATATTTTTTATCAAATTCTTTATTCGGATTAATTTTGCTGTCACCGTTTAAAGAAATCACAAAATAACCAAGAAAATAGATTACGGCAAAAATACAGCTCATAAATCCCATATAATAGCTTGATAAAAAGAGCAGTACCATTGATGTGATATATAACGTGCTTTTCCCCTTATTGATTATCTTTTCAATCCCAAGTGCAATAAGCGGCAGCAAAATCATTCCGTCAAGCCACATTACATTCCAGTAATAAGCAAGGAAATAGGCACTAAATGCATATTGCACGCCAAAAACTGCGCTTAAAAAGCTGTGCTGCTTTTGCGAGGATTTTATATAGTAGCAAAAGGTGACTGCACTTAAAATGCATTTTAAAGACACAAGTGAAGAAATAGCCTGTGAAATATTTTCTTTGTCAAATAAGAAAATTATTGCAGAAAGAGGGCTTGACAGATAATTAAAATAATTGCCTAAAAAGCTGCTTCCTCCGCCTGAATTCCAGGAGTAGAAAAAGCTTTGATGATTGACTACTCTGTCATAAAGTTCAGCAAAAAGCGGTCCGTACTGATGATACAAATCCATTCTCATAACAGTATAATCGCCGAAAGGAAAAACAGAATAAGCTATATAAATTACTGCTATGCACAAAGCTGCCAGGCCTGCTGCAGCAAATACAAATCTGTTATTGTAGAACAATAAATATATTTTTGAATATCTAATGCTTCTTGCATCATAATCACAGTCAAAAAGAAGTGTTCTGTCAAAAAAGTAGTTGAAGAAAAAGGCTGTTGATACAGCAATAAGCCATACAAATGCATCATCCATTTTCAGCAAATCACCGAATGTGAAGTCTGCAAGTTTATAAAAACCTAAATCTACTGCTGCTTTGAAAACAAAAAGAAGTACCTGCTTTAAGTCAGAGGATAAAATATTCTTTCTGAAAACAAAACGCTTTTCAAGTAAAAAAGATATAATTTCTGCAATCACAAAAGCAATTATACAGCTTATCTGCGGGTTTATTCCTATAAAAACTTTTAATAGCTGTTTTATTGCAATCAGTAAAAAAACAGAGAAAAGTGCGGCGGTAGTATAGCTGACTGTTTCTCCGTTAATTAACTTATTTGTTTTTATATTGTGTCTGTATTTTAATAAATCCATTATTTCACCGATTTCAAAGTCTGAATTATTTTAACATAAATGTTATTTTATATTATTTATTATATCCATATAATAGCATATTGATTTGATTTCTTCAACATAATATTTTTGTTATAACCGATTGCTCTTGTGCATAAGGTTATAGTGAGGTGATTCATTGGACAATATATCATACTTTATTTCATTGATGCCTCCCGCAATTGCCGAGGTGTTTACAAACATCGGCGGCGGTGTGCTTAACTCCATTAATGAAATAAGAATACGCAGAAATAAACCAATCATCATTTACGTTAAAGATGTTTTATATTTTATAACGATTAATTCACGTCTTGTCAGCAGTATCAATAATCAATGTGTGTTAATAAATGATGATGATTTTGATTTTATATCAGACAGGCTCTGCAACCACTCTTACCATACGAATATGGAGGGTATGATTAATGGCTATATTACCGCAAAAAACGGTTCAAGAATAGGAATAGCAGCAAGTGCTGTAAAAAAAGACGGGAGGATAACCTGTGTTAAGGATATATCTTCACTTTGCATCAGAATTGCGCACGAGCATAAAAACTGTTCAAGAAAAGTTCTTAACAGTATTTATATTGATAAATTTCCAAGCATAATCGTTGCCGGACCTCCCGGAAGCGGTAAAACTACTTTCTTGAGAGATATGGCTTTCCTTTTATCAAATGGATTTAACGGAAAATACAGGCGTGTTGCTGTTGTTGATGAAAGACGAGAGCTGACTTCAGGTTTTATAACCGGTGTTAATACCGACGCACTCATTGGTTTTGATAAAGCAAAGGGTATTGAAATGGCAGCAAGAACATTATCGCCGGAAATCATAATGTGTGATGAAATCGGAAATAACACCGAGCTGGAAGCAATCAGGTATTCTTTTTCAACGGGATGCCGATTTGCTGTTTCTGTTCATATGCAGGATGCAGCACAGATTTTTACAAATAAAATTGTTCAGGAATTAATAAAAACCAATGAGTTCAATTACATCGTTTTATTAAAATCATACACGGATGACTATGAAATAATAGATATTTCGGAGGAAAGAATTGAAAACGGCAGGAATAATAATGATTATCCTTTTTTCATTTTCCCTTGGGGTAACGGCGGCAGGATTTAAAAAAAAGCAGATTAAGTACATTGAGGATTTAATCTATATCGGGCAAAGAATTTTATTGATGCTCAACAGCACATCGCCCGAAACAGAGGAGATTATGTCGGAACTTATTAATGATTCCAGGTTAAAAAACTTTGATTTTAATTTTTCGGAATCGTCACCGTTACCTTCAAGTGAAACTGAAAGAATAACATCGTTGTTTTCGGTTGTAGGAAAATATGACGCGGAAAGTCAGATGAAATTTGTTAATGAATATGTAGGCTATTTCAAAATGCTTAAAGAACAGTATCAGAAATATTATAACAATCATTACAAATTATATTTGGTTTTTGGATTATTCGGCGGTGTGCTTGCTGCTGTTTTTCTGGCCTAGGAGGATAAATGGAAGTTGATTTTATTTTTAAAATTGCAGCAATCGGTATTATTGTTGCAGTACTTAATACAGTTTTGATAAGAAGCGGAAGGGAAGAGCAGGCTATGCTGACAACACTGGCAGGAGTGATTGTTGTGCTTATGATGCTCGTTCCTGAAATCAGTGATTTATTCTCTACTGTAAAGTCGCTGTTTGATTTATGATAAAAATTGTCGGTCTGGTTATAATTTCTCTCCTGCTTATAATTTTTCTTAAAGGTACAAAAAAAGAATTTGCGTTGATTGTTACAATCGCCGTGGCATGTGTGCTGTTTTTTTGGGTAGCCAATGATATGTATGCTGTTGTGCAAAGGCTTTATAGCCTGACTACAGATGTTGGGGAAATTAATAGCTACATATCGCTTATGATAAAAATTCTGGGTGTATCTTTGATTAGTCAGTTTGTAGTGGATTTGTGCCGTGACAGTGGCGAGCACGCACTGGCTTCGCAGACTGAAGTTGCATCTAAAGTAATAATTCTTACGATGACCTTTCCTCTTTTTGAGACAGTAATAAATATTGTGACGGGATTGTTGAAATGAAAAGATTTTTAATCGTATTAGCAGTTATATTGATTATTCCTGCAGCTGCATTCGGTGAGGAGTATGAGGAATACAATAGCGAGCAGGAGTACAGCAATTATTTGAACTCTTTTGATTTATCTTCTTTTGAATTGCTGGACAAAGATACAAAAGACTTTTTAGCTGCTTTGGAAATTGATGATTTTGATTATGAAAAAATAACAAGTATCTCTTTTTCAGACGTGGCTTCACATATTTTTGAGGTTATAACAAAACAAGCAGACGCACCGATAAAATGTGCAATGATAATTATAGCTTACATAATATTATCGTCTTTTTTCACATCCTTTAGTCCGCAGCTTGGAACAGCGTCTCTTTCGCAGACTTATTCAACGGTGTCAGCTCTTGCAATTTCCATATTCTTAACGTATCGACTTTCGGATTGTATTGCGTTGTCTTGTTCAACAATAAAGATTTGTGCCGGATTTGCATTCGCATTTTTTCCTGCCTTTTGCATCATAGCAGCTACTTCAGGTGCCGCAATGACATCTTTTTCCGTTAATACAACATTGCTGATTTTGGCACAAGGCTTAAATTACATTTCGGAATTGATTTTTATGCCTGTAACAAATTGCTTTTTGGCACTTGGTATTTGTTCGGGTATAAGGAGTGAGCTCAATTTATCAGGAACAATAGCGATGCTGAAAAAAGGAATAACAACTGCTATATCAACCATTTCGGCAGTATTCGTGTCGATTTTGTCAATAAAAACTTCTGTGGCTGCCAGGGCCGATGCAATCGGATTAAGATCAGTAAGATTTGCAATCAATTCTGTTGTACCTGTTATAGGCAGCTCAATAAGCGAAGGCTTGCTGTCTATTCAGAGCTATTCAAGTTTAATAAAAACAAGTGTAGGCGTGGTTGGAATCATTGCTGTAGCAGCGATATTCTTGCCGTCGATTGTTGAGGTGAATTTGTGGAGACTGGTGTTATCCATTGCCTCATCCTGCGGCGAAATATTCGGCGAAACATCGGCTGTCAAAGCGGTCAATGCCTTTAAAGATGCACTTTTGATTATGGATGTACTTTTGATTTTAACAATGGTTACAACTATTATTTCCATAGGAATATTAGTTGCTGCAAAAACGGCGGTATAGTAAATGGATTTCGTAAAGCAATGGTCACTTACAATTTGTATTACTTTAATAATTTCAGTCATATTTTCTATTCTTTCCCCAAAAGGAAATATGGGTAAATTTTTCAAAATTATCCTTGCTACATTTATTTTTATTTCTTTTATTTACCCGCTTAAAGGAAGCAGCTTTAATTTTGATTTTCCTATGATTTCGGAGTTCGAATTTGAGGTACAACAGCAGGAAAGCTACGAGCAGCTTGTGGAAGGACAGATATCTCAAACCCTGGAGGCGGGTGGGTATTCCTCCTGCATAATTGAATGTGAGGTTGAATATAGTAATGATGAGATAATAATTGAAGAGTTAACAGTTTCTGTACCTAAAAGCTATAGTGCAGATGCGGTTAAAGCCTACATAATGGATAATTTGGGAATGGTTGCAGAGGTGTATTACATTGGAGAGTAAAATGAAGGATAGTTTATCAAAAATATTCTCTAAAGACGGAAAAAAGATAAAAATAATCGTAGCTGTCGGTCTTGTCGGAATTCTGCTGATTTTTACATCTGAAATATTTTCAAACGATCATTCAAAAAGCAGCAAATCAAATGAAAATTCGTTTGATTATGTTCAATATACCAATGAGCTTGAAAATAAGCTTAATGAAACCATTTCATCAATCGACGGAGTTGGTGAGTGCAAGGTTATGATTACGCTTGAGAACTCCAGCGAAAATGTATATGCAACAGATAATGAAATAAAAAACAGCGAAAACACAATCAATCAAAAAGATGAATATGTTATTTATAATTCACAAAACGGTGAAACGCCCGTACTTATAAAAGAATATTTTCCCAGAGTTCAGGGTGTTACCGTAATTTGTACAGGCGGTGATAACACAGCGGTTAAAGAAAAAATAATTCAATCTGTTACGGCTCTGTTTAACATTTCGGCAAACAGAGTTTCCGTTTCAAAAATTAAAACATAAAGGTGATTCAATGAGCAAAAATAAAAATAACAAGTCAAAGGAAGAAAAAACTGTTTTGACGCAAAAGGATTTGGAAAAAAGAAAATCAAGAAAAACAAAAGCAGCAATATCCTGCTTTATACTGCTGCTTGGCGTCGGCGTTATGGGCAATTGGTATTGGGAAAACAGCGACCTTTCCAATAAGGTTAGTACCATATCGGGCGCAAAGGAAAAAATACTGGGTGAAGCAACTTATGTTGATGCCACAACACAGCAGTCAACAGAGAGCGAATATTTTTCATCAGCAAGACTGGACCGACAAAAGGCAAGGGATGAAAGCCTTGAGAAATTGCAGAAAATCGTTGATTCAACAAGCGAAAACAATGATGCAAAAAAAGAGGCTACAGAAAAAATAGCACAAATATCCGATATGATTAATGCAGAAAATAAAATCGAAACACTTGTCACAGCCAAAGGCGTTAATAATTGCCTTGCCGTTATCAGCGAAAATCACGATAAAGTGGATATAATCGTTGACATCGAGGATTTAAGTGATACCTTGATTTTGCAGATTAAAGAAATCGCTACAGGTCAGCTTGGCTGTTCTTTTGAAGATGTAACAATTATTCAGTCAAATTAATCTTGTATATTTATTCACTCTGTGTTATAATAGTTTAAAATTAAGGAGGCTTATATATGGAGATTTATTCAAAAAGTTCTATGGGTGACCTTGTAATTTCTCATGAGGTTGTATCTTCAATAGCCATAAATGCTGCAAAGGATGTTGACGGTGTATCGTCCTTTTATAACGGTCCTGTTGATGTTGTTAGTACAATTAAGCAGGGTAGTTTAAAAGTAATGAGTCCTGTAAGAATTATGCAGGATGGCGATGATTTCAGTATAAGCATATATATTAACACAGCACCGGGTAAAAAGTTCCAGACTGTTGCAACTCAAGTTCAGCACGCAGTTAAAGATTCAGTACAGAATATGACAGGAAAGCTGGTCAGCAAAGTTAATGTGATCGTTGCTGGAATTGATTTTGATGAACCGGAAGTAAAAGAACCTTGTGAAACTGAAGATTAATTTAAATCTGCCGGCAAGTAAATACTATGCCGGCATTCTTTATTTGTTAGGAGTTACATATGAAAAGATTTGAAATGAGAGAGCAGGCTTTCTTTTTAACCTTTGAATCGCTGTTTGATAATGATTTTGCAATAGACGAGCTTATCGAGCTTTATAGTGAAAATGTTGAAGCGGTTTGTGATTATGCCAAAGAAGTGTTTGGCGGAATTAAAAATAATGCGGACAACTTTAACGAGCTTATCAATAAATATTCTAAATCCTGGAAGGTTACAAGACTTCCTAAAACTACGCTTGCAATTTTATATGTTGCACTTTATGAAATGAATTTTGTTGATGCTGTGCCTGAAAGCGTAGCAATAAACGAAGCGGTTGAGCTTGCTAAAAAATATTCAGGCAGCGAAGATGCATCTTATATTAACGGCGTTTTAGGTGCTGTTGCAAGAGGTAATTAAAATGTATCTTGGTTTTGATACCAGTAATTATACAACTTCTGTTGCTTTGTTTGATGGTGAAAATATTATACAGCAGAGAAAGCTGCTTGAAGTTAAAAGCGGCGAAAAGGGTTTAAGGCAAAGTGATGCTGTTTTTCAGCATACTGTTAATATGCCAAAGCTTCTTGCGCTTATTAAATCAGATTTAGATTCAGATAGTCCTGTTGAAGCTGCAGCAGTAAGTGCAAAGCCAAGGAATGCTGCAGGCAGCTATATGCCGTGCTTTCTTGTCGGTGTCAATACTGCAAAGGCAGTAAGCACATTTACCGATTCTGCTTTGTTTGAAACATCACATCAGACAGGTCATATTTTAGCAGCTCTTTATGACGTTAAAAGACTTGATTTGATAAATGAAAAATTCATTGCGTTTCATTTATCCGGCGGAACGACTGAAGCACTTTTGGTTACACCAAATGAAGAAGATGTTTTTGATGTAAAAATAATTGGTCAGAGTCTTGATCTTAAAGCAGGACAGGCTGTTGACAGAACAGGTGTAATGCTTGGGTTGAATTTCCCCTGTGGTAAAGAACTTGACCGGCTGTCTTTAACAAGCACAATGAATTATAAGCACAGAGCTACTTTAAAAGGCTCTGATATTTCTTTATCAGGTGTTGAAAACAAGGCAAAAGATATGATTCATAAAGGCTGTTTGCCTGAAGATATTGCAAATTTTGTTTTAACATATTTAGCACAAAGCATAGATTCCATGCTTAAGGTTTTGTGTAATGAATACGGCAATCTTCCTATTGTTTTTTCAGGCGGAGTTTCCGGAAACACTATCATCAGAAATACTATAAAAGATAAATATAATGCATATTTTGCTTCACCTGAATATAGCTGCGATAATGCTGCAGGTATAGCCATTTATGCTTATTTGAAGGATAGAAAAAACAGACAATGAGAAATGTAATAAGCGTTTCACAGCTTAACAGATATATTAAAGATATTATTGACGCTGAAGAAATATTAAAAAATATTTATATTGTGGGCGAAATCAGTAATTTTGTGCATTATTTCAGAAGCGGTCATATGTATTTTACATTAAAGGATGAGCAAAGTCAGCTTAAGGCGGTTATGTTCAAAAGCTATGCCCAGCGGCTGAAATTTGAGCCTGACAGCGGAATGAGAGTAATATGCAGGGGCAGAATTTCTGCATATGAAAAGGATGGCGTTTATCAGCTTTATGTTGAGGATATGCAGCCCGATGGTGTAGGCGCTCTTAATCTTGCATATGAACAGCTTAAAGAAAAGCTTGAAAAGGAAGGCCTATTCAGCAATTTATATAAAAAAGCGATTCCAAAATACCCCAAAAAAATAGGTGTTGCAACTTCAAATATGGGTGCAGCAGTAGAAGATATAAAAAACATAACGAAAAGAAGGTATCCTCTTTGTGAACTTGTTATTGTGCCAACTTTGGTTCAGGGCGATGGTGCCAGCGAGGATATTGTTAAATCAATAAAGTTTCTTGACAGTATGGGCGATATTGATTTGATTATTGTAGGCCGAGGCGGAGGCTCAATAGAGGACCTTTGGGCCTTCAATGCAGAAAGTGTTGCAAGGGCTGTGTTTGCCTGTAATACACCTGTTATTTCTGCTGTTGGTCATGAAACAGATTTTACAATATGCGATTTTGTTGCAGATTTGCGTGCTCCAACGCCTAGTGCTGCAGCAGAGCTTGCTGTTCCTGATATTAAAAATTTATCCGACTTTGTAACAAATGCAGAAAACAGTCTGGAAAAATTATTAAAGCAAAGGCTTGAAAATGCATATCAGCATTTTGACGATTTGGTAAACAATAGTGTTCTTGCAAGTGCAGAGGATTACTATTCTTCATATGCCGACGATATTAAGTCAATCAAATCAGATTTGATTACTGCTTTTTCTCAAAAAGTATATGAAAATAACATTAAAGTTGCAAAGCTTGCAGGAAAACTTGATTCATTAAGCCCGCTTGCTGTTATGGGCAGGGGCTATAGTGTTTCAAAGGACTCAAAAGGCAAAGTTGTCAAATCAATAAAAATGATTAAAAAGAATGATATTCTCGAAGTTGATTTTAGTGACGGTAAAGTACATTGTACTGTTGACGAGGTAATATATGAGTAAAGATTTAACATTTGAAAAAGCAATTGCAAGGCTTGAAGAAATAGTAAATATGCTGGAAAAAAGTGAGGTTTCACTTGATGAGAGTATGAAGCTGTTTGAAGAGGGAACAAAGCTGACTGCTTTCTGTTCAAAAAAGCTTGAGGATGCACAGCAGAAAATAACCGAGCTTACAAAGGAGTAATTATGACTGAATTTGAGTTTAACAATGTTCTTGCGAATGATATACGCAAGGTAGATAATTCACTTTTATCGTTTTTGCCGGATGCCAAGGATGGCCAGTCAAGCGTTGTTGAGGCAATGGAATACAGCTTGATTAACGGTGGAAAAAGAATAAGACCGGTTCTTGCACTTGAATTTGCACGTGCCTGCGGCGGCAGCCGTGATGATGCCTTGCCGCTTGCTTGTGCAATTGAATATGTGCATACGTACAGCCTTATTCATGATGATTTGCCTTGTATGGATAACGATGATTTAAGACGCGGCAAGCCAAGCTGTCATAAAGCATTTGGCGAGGCAACAGCACTTCTTGCAGGTGATTCATTGCTCACCCACGCTTTTGAAATAATCGTGTCATCTGATTTGCCTGATGAAAGCAAGACGATGGCTGTAAGCCTTTTAGCGCAGAATTCAGGTGTTCCGGGTATGATAGGCGGACAGGTTATTGACTTGATTTTTGAAAAGGGAAGTCCAAGTATTAAGGAACTTCTGACAGTTTATAAATTAAAAACAGGTGCCTTGATTTCTGCTGCCTGCCTTATGGGCTGTATAAGTGCCAATGCAAATCAGGAGCAGTTGGCAGCTGCCTCAAAGTTTGCATATTCGCTTGGTATTGCTTTTCAGATTCAGGATGATATTCTTGATGTTATAGGTGATGAAAGCAAGCTTGGCAAGCCGATTGGTTCGGATGCCGATAATGATAAATTCACTTATGTAAGCCGTGTAGGCATTGAAACCGCTAAAAAGGATGTACAAAGACTTACAGAAAATGCTGTTGAACAGCTTAAATATTTTGAGAACACTGATTTTATCAGACAGCTTGCATATAAATTGGTAAGCAGAGAAAAGTAATTATTTTTCAGATATAGATATGAGGGATGGATAATATGTCTATTCTTGATTGGGTGAACTGCCCAAAGGATATAAAACAATTAAATTTAGACGAACTTAATCAGCTTTGTGCTGAAATAAGGCAGGAGATGATTTCAACTGTTTCTAAAACAGGCGGTCATCTTGCTTCCAATCTTGGTGTTGTTGAGCTTACTGTTGCCCTTCATAAGGTGTTTAACAGCCCTGTTGATCAAATCGTATTTGATGTTGGTCATCAATGCTATACCCATAAGCTTTTAACCGGCAGGAAGGATAGATTTTCTACATTAAGGACCGAAAACGGAATCAGCGGTTTTACACGTCCTGTTGAAAGTGAGCACGATATATTCTCTTCAGGCCACAGCTCAACTTCCATTTCTGCAGCAGTCGGTTTGGCTCGTGCTAAACAGATTAAGGGTGAAAAGGGTAAGGTAATTGCAATAATAGGTGACGGTGCTTTAACAGGAGGGCTTGCCTATGAAGCACTCAATAATTCCGGCAACGATAACAGCAATCTTATTGTAATACTGAATGATAACAATATGTCCATAAGCCCAAATGTTGGGTCAATGGCAAAAAACCTAACTACTATCAGAACTTCACCAAGGTATGTAACCTTTAAGTCAAAAATTCAGCGCGGTTTGTCGCGTATACCTAAAATCGGGTCACAGATAAGCAGAACTTTTACTTATATCAATACAAAAATAAGAAAACGTGTTTATCATGCAACTTTTTTTGAGGATTTGGGATTCAGATATTATGGCCCTGTTGATGGTCATGACATTGATGCCTTGATTGACGTTTTCAATGTAGCCAAAGCACACAATCATTCTGTACTTATTCATATAAACACGGTGAAAGGTAAAGGCTATAATCCTGCTGAAAAAAATCCTACACAGTTTCACGGAATAGGTAAATTTGATATTAACACAGGCGAACCTGCAGTAGGCGGGAAAAACTTTTCCTCTGTGTTTGGCGAAACAATATGCAAATTTGCTGAAAGTGACAGCAGAATTTGCTGTGTAACGGCTGCAATGGCCGAAGGTACAGGCTTGTGCAGATTTGCGGATAAATATCCTAAAAGATTTTTCGATGTTGGTATAGCAGAGCAGCACGCTGTTACTTTTTCGAGCGGCTTGGCTAAAAACGGTTTAATCCCTGTTTTTGCTGTGTATTCTACCTTCTTGCAGCGTTCATATGATCAGCTTATTCACGATGTATCCATGCAGAATCTTAAGGTTATTTTCGGCATAGACAGAGCCGGATTTGTCGGTGAGGATGGGGAAAGTCATCAAGGTGTTTTTGATACTTCCTTTTTAAATTCCGTTATCGGTTTGACTATTTTTGCGCCTGCTTTTTATGACGAGCTTGAAGGAATGCTTTATGAAAGTATATATAAAGTGAATGGTGCTGTTGCAATCCGTTATCCAAGAGGAACTGAACGCTTTAAGCCTGATGATTATTCCTATTCACACAAGGCATACACAGTGTTCGGTGATATTTCTGCATCTGTTTTTCTTGTTACATATGGCAGGATTTTTTCAGAATGTTTTAAAGCTTTTGAGAGTTTGGATGATGTTTGTTTGATTAAGCTCAACAGAATAAAACCGATTGATAGTGAAATATACAGCTTGCTTGATTGTGCAAAGTGTATTTATTTTTATGAAGAGGGTATTTCTTCAGGTTCAATTGGAGAAAGCTTTGCAAGTGCTTTGCTGGAAAACAGTATAAATGCAAGCTTTAAACATATAGCAATTAATGATGAATTTGTAAAGCAGGCTAGTGTTGAAAGCCAGCTTGAAAAATATAGATTTGATTATAAATCCATTATAGATGAGGTAAATAATGCCAAAGGTAAATAAAACTAGGCTTGATGTGGCGCTTGTTGAGCGTGGACTTGCACCGAGCAGAGAAAAAGCAAAGGCAATTATTATGGCTGGAATTGTCTATGTTAACAACCAAAAATCTGATAAAGCCGGTAAGGATGTTAGCGAAGAAGATAGCATTGAAGTGAGAGGAAGCACTTTGAAATATGTAAGCCGCGGCGGACTTAAGCTTGAAAAGGCGATGAAGTGTTTTCCGATTGACTTGTGCAGCAAAATTTGTATGGATGTTGGGGCTTCAACAGGCGGTTTTACGGATTGTATGCTTATGAATTCAGCTGCAAAGGTTTATTCCATTGACGTTGGCTACGGTCAGCTTGCCTGGAAGCTGCGTACTGATGAAAGGGTTATAAATCTTGAACGCACGAATTTTAGGTATGTTACACGTGAGCAGGTTGAGGATGATATTGATTTTGCTTCAGTTGATGTGTCTTTTATTTCATTAAAACACATTCTTCCAAAGCTCAATGAGCTGTTAAAGCTTAATGCCAAGGCAGTTTGCCTGATTAAACCACAGTTTGAGGCCGGCAGAGAAAAGGTTGGTAAAAAAGGTGTTGTAAGTGATTTATCAACGCACCTGGAGGTTGTAGATAAAGTAATTGCAATGGCATGTGATACTGGCTTTTCGGTTCTTGGTTTGGAGTTTTCACCTGTGAAAGGGCCGGAAGGCAATATTGAATACTTGATATTTTTGCAAAAAGCAGATGAGCCGTATGTTTCTGATGATGTAGATTCTAAAGCTCTGGTTCATCAGTCCCATGAGGAATTATTATGATTATTTCAGTTTTTCCCAATCTAATGAATAATGGTGTTGAAGAGCTTACTTATAGTGTTATTTCAGCTCTGTCCAAGCTCGATACGAAAGTGTATATTAGCAGCAGTTATAAAGATTTGTTTTCTGAATGCAATGTTTTGTTTGATAATGAAGCAAATCTTATGGAGCTTTGTGATATCGCCATAGCTATCGGCGGTGATGGAACAACATTGAATATCGCTAAAAAAGCAGCAAATAAAGGCAAGCCTGTTCTTGGCATAAATGCAGGGCGGCTCGGCTTTATGAGCGGACTTGAAAAGGATGAGCTTGAGTTGCTGAATAAGGTTGTTTTGTCAGATTATTCAATTGATGAACGCCTTATGCTTGAAGCACAGATAATTGACAGGGATGCAAAAACAGTAATTGCAACATTTAAATGTTTGAATGATGCAGTTATATCACGCGGTAATTTTGCAAGGCTTATTGATATTGAAATACTATCTAATGCCAGAAACGTCAGCAAAATGCGTGCAGATGGTATTATTATTTCCACACCTACAGGCTCAACAGCGTATTCTATGGCTGCGGGTGGACCTGTAGTCAGCCCTGAAGCGGATTGTATTATCGCTACACCGATATGTCCGCATTCACTTATGGACAGAAGTATAATTTTTTCAACAGACTGCGAGCTGAATATAAAGGCGGGAAATGATAAAAGTGATTGTCCGGTTTTAAACATTGATGGTCAGGAAGCAATCGCGCTGGAAGATGGCCAGTCTGTCAGAATTAGAGTATCCGACACGAAAACAAAGCTAATAAAAATTAAACCGGAAAATTTTTATGAAATTTTAAATAAAAAGATAATTGAAAGGAGAGCCTGATGAAAAAAAGAAGACATGCAAAAATTTTAGAATTGATCAGCTCCAAGAATATTGAAACACAAGAGGAGCTTCAGTCATATTTACTCAAATGCGGTTTTGATGTAACACAGGCTACAATTTCAAGAGATATTAAGGAATTAAGGCTTGTTAAAGAGCTGTCAGACAGAGGCAGATATATCTATTCAACAGGAAAAAAAGCAGGCAATGATGCAGTACGCAGAACAGGCGGTATTTTTTCCGAATCAATTGTAAGCGTTGAACAGGCCTTGAATTTTGTTTGTATCAAGTGCTTTTCAGGTATGGCAGTAGCTGTATGCACAGCGATTGATTCAATGGAATGGACAGGCGTTGTAGGCACAATTTCCGGTGATGACACTATATTTGTTTTGTGCAAAACAGAGGATTTTGCAAAGATTTTCACAATGAATATGGAGAAGATTTTAAATGTTAAGAACCCTTGATATCGAAAATATAGCAGTTATTGAAAAAACAACTGTTGATTTTTCATCTGGTCTTAATGTTCTAACCGGTGAAACGGGTGCCGGCAAATCAATTGTTGTTGATTCAATTAATGCAATTCTTGGTGAAAGAACCTCAAAGGAGCTTGTGCGTCACGGCGCAGAGAATGCATATGTAAGTGCTTATTTTGAGAATATTTCCGATGAAGCTTCTAACAAATTGCAGGAGCTTGGCTTTGATTCTGAAGAGGATAAATCGCTGCTGATAGCCAGAAAAATCAGTGTTAATGGTAAATCAAGCTGCAGAATTAATGGTAAATCTGCAACCGTTTCAATGCTTAAGGAAATCGGCACGACGCTTGTTAATATTCACGGTCAGCATGATAGTCAGGCTTTGCTGAATCCTGATTTTCAATATAAATACGTCGATATGCTTTTAGATGATAAAAGTGTTATTGATGATTATAAGTCTGTTTTCAGAGAGTTGATTTCAGTACGAAGGCGGTTAAAGGCTTTAACAGGCAGTGAAATTGACAAAGAGCGTGAGCTGGAATTACTTAATTATCAGATTGAGGAACTTGAACAGGCAGATATAAAAATCGGTGAACGTGAACAGCTTACAAAAAGAAGAGCCCTGATTTTAAAAAGCGAGGCTGTTTCACTTGCACTCAACAATGCATTGTCCGTAATTAACGGTGATGATGAAAATAGCGGTGTTCAGTCTTTAGCAAATGACTGTTTCAATAATTTGTCTGTATTTGAAGAGGCGAAGGGGATAGCTGATTGCTTTGCTCAAATCAATGATTGCCTGGAGCTTTCAAAGGATAAAATTGACGAGCTTCTTTCACAGGTTGATTATAATCCCGGTGAGCTTGAAGAGATTGAGGAACGGCTTGATTTGCTTTACCGCTTTTCAAACAAATACGGATCTGATGAAAGCGAGATGCTTGATTATCTTGAAAGGGCAATAGAAAAAAGGAATTCCATTCTATATTGTGATGAAGAGCTTGATAATTTAAATCGTGCTTATGATGATTTGCTTATAAAAGCAATGGAATCTGCACAAAAGCTTTCAGATTGCAGGAAGAGAACAGCTGAAAAATTTGAGCGTGATGTAAAATGTGAGCTTGAATTTCTTGATATGCCCAATTTACAGTTTAGTGTTAAGTTTGACAAGGGCAATCTTACCTCAAAAGGCTTTGATAAAATTGAGTTTTTAATTTCAACAAATGTTGGTGAACCGCCTAAATCACTTGCAAAAATAGCTTCAGGCGGTGAATTATCAAGAATTATGCTTGGAATTAAGAATATTTTGTCGTATAATGACACAATAGGAACTTTAATTTTTGACGAAATTGATGCAGGTGTAAGCGGCAGAGCAAGCACAAAAATAGGATTAAAATTAAAGTCCGTGTCTAAAAACACGCAAGTGATTTGCGTTACGCACTCGGCACAAATTGCTTCAAATGCTGATGAGCACTTCTTAATTCAAAAAAGTGTTTCAGATGACAGAACTTATACCAAAGTAAAAGCACTTGATTTTAATGAACGAAAGCTTGAGCTTGCAAGAATAATGGGTGGAATTGAAATTACCGACACAATGCTTAAAAGTGCAGATGAATTATTGAAAGCGAATTTAGGTATTTAGTATAAATCGGCATTCGCAAATTCTGTTTTTACAATAATTATTTTATTTCGGAGGATATACAACTATGGGAGTTTATGAAGAGTTAAAGGAACGTGGATTAATTGCGCAGGTAACGGATGAAGAGCAAATCAGAGAGCTCGTTAATTCCGGTAAGGCTGTATTTTATATCGGATTTGATCCTACTGCCGACAGCTTGCATGTAGGTCATTTTATGGCACTTTGCCTTATGAAAAGACTTCAGCTTGCAGGCAATAAGCCAATTGCCCTTATCGGCGGCGGAACAGGTATGATTGGTGACCCAAGCGGAAAAAGTGATATGCGTAAAATGCTCACACCTGAAACAATACAGCATAATTGCGATTGCTTTAAAAAGCAGATGTCAAAGTTTATTGATTTTGGTGAAGATAAGGCTTTGATGGTAAATAATGCAGATTGGCTGCTTGAGCTTAATTATGTTAATCTTCTGCGTGAGGTCGGCGCTTGCTTCAGCGTTAATAGAATGCTTACCTTTGAGTGCTATAAGCAGAGAATGGAAAGAGGTCTTTCTTTCCTTGAATTTAACTATATGATAATGCAGAGCTATGATTTCTACACTCTTTATAAAAAATACGGATGTAATCTTCAGTTCGGCGGTGACGATCAGTGGTCAAATATGATTGGCGGAATGGAGCTTATCAGACGCAAGCTCGGCGGTGATGCCAATGCAATGACAATTACATTGCTTACGAATTCTGAAGGTAAAAAAATGGGCAAAACAGAAAAAGGCGCAGTTTGGCTTGATGCCGAGAAAACTTCTCCTTATGAGTTTTACCAGTACTGGAGAAATGTCGGCGATGATGATGTTATTAAGTGTATGAAGCTTTTAACCTTCATTCCTATGAGTGAGATTAATGAGTATGCAAAGCTTGAGGGTGCACAGCTTAACAAGGTTAAGGAAGTGCTTGCTTTTGAGCTTACAAAAATGATTCACGGTGAGGATGAGGCTGTAAAGGCACAGGAGGCTGCAAAGGCACTTTTTGCAGGCGGTGCTGACAATTCAAACATGCCAACCACAGCTCTTTCAGATGATGATTTTACAGACGGCGAAATCACCGTGCTTGATATGATGCTCAAAGCCAATATGATTAAATCAAAAGGTGAGGGCAGACGTCTTATTGATCAGGGCGGCGTAAGTGTTAATGATGAAAAAATAAGCGGTGCATTAACTGCTTTGAAAATAGCTGATTTTGGCAAAGATATTATTGTTAAAAAAGGCAAAAAAATGTTCCATAAGTTTACAAAATAATAAAATAAAAACCCCTGATAATACTTAATGTACAATCAGGGGTTTATTTATTGTTTAAATTACTGCTTTGTTATTTTAATTTTTCTGCCCATTCCTTTTCTCTGAACCCGGTAAGGATTGCTGTATCCGTAATAACAATCGGTCTTTTAACAAGCATACCGTCTGTTGCAAGCAGTTTTAATTGCTCATCCTCACTCATTGCAGGCAGTTTGTCTTTAAGTCCCATAGATTTATAAAGAAGTCCGCTGGTGTTAAAGAATTTTTTCAGTGGCATTTGGCTGCTTTCATACCATTGCTTTAATTCTTCAAAAGTCGGATTTTCGTCTTTGATATGTCTGCTTTCATACACAAAGCCATTATCGTCAAGCCATTGCTTTGCTTTTTTACAGGTTGTACATTTTGGATATTCAATAAATAACATATTTGATGCACCTCATAATATTATATTTCAATTTAAGTATATCATTATCAGACTTATTGTCAATATTTTTGGTGCTGCTAACATAATTTTTTAAAAGCTTTATTATTTAAAGAAAAGATAACTGTTTTATTATATCTTTATTGATTAATTACAATATATGTGATAAACTAAAATGAATATATTTTATTGGTGATTGTATGACTGAAATTGAAAAAAGAATTGATAATTTGAGAGAAAAGCTCCGCTATCATTCAGAGCGTTATTATAATGATGATGCTCCTGAAATTGAAGATTATGAGTACGATATGATGATGCGTGAGCTCAAATCCCTTGAGCAGGAATATCCTCAATTTGATGCACCTGATTCGCCTACAAAAAAGGTTGGCGGAAAGGCTGATAATACTTTTGAAAGTGTAGTGCATAATGTAAGAATGGAAAGTCTGCAGGATGCCTTCAGCAATGATGAAATATATGATTTTGATAAAAGAGTAAGAGAGGCTGTCAGCGCACCTCATTATGTTATAGAGCCTAAAATTGACGGTCTTTCCGTAAGTCTGGAATATCGTGACGGTCTGTTTGTCAGAGGTTCAACAAGAGGTGACGGCGATGTTGGTGAAGATGTAAGCGGTAATTTAAGGGTAATCCATAATATACCGCTGAAATTAAATAAGCCGATACCTTATATCGAGGTCAGAGGTGAGGTCTATATGCCCAAAAAAAGCTTTGACCGTGTTGTTGATAGGCAGCTTTTGAATGATGAAAAGCCTTTTAAAAATCCTCGTAACGCTGCTGCAGGCTCACTTCGTCAGAAAGACAGTAGTGTTACCGCTTCAAGAGGTCTGGATATTTTTGTGTTTAATATTCAGCAGATTGAGGGAGTTGAACTGAATTCTCATAAAGAGTCACTTGATTATCTTAAAGAGCTTGGCTTTAATACCGTTCCTTTTTATAAAAGAGTTGATAATATTGAAGATGCTCTTAATGAAATAAATCGGATTGGTGAGGCAAGAGGCAGCCTTGAGTTTGATATTGACGGAGCAGTTATTAAGGTTGATGATTTTTCACAGCGGGATATATTGGGCTCAACTGCCAAATTCCCCAAATGGGCCGTAGCGTTCAAATATCCGCCTGAAGAAAAGCAGACGAAATTGCTTGATATTGAAATTGCTGTCGGCAGAACAGGTGTTCTTACCCCCACAGCAGTTCTTGAAAGTGTGCATCTTGCCGGTACAACTGTCAGCAGGGCAACTTTGCATAATCAGGATTTTATAAAAGATAAAGGCATTGCCATAGGTGATATTGTTACTGTCAGAAAAGCCGGTGATATTATACCTGAAGTATTATGCGTTAACGAGCATAATAGTGACGGTTTTTACAGCTTCCCTGATATTTGCCCCTCGTGCGGTGAAAAAGTAATCAGAGAAGAGGATGAAGCGGCGATAAGATGTATTAATCCGCAATGTCCTGCACAGCTTTTAAGGAATTTGATTCATTTTTGTTCACGTGATGCAATGGATATTGAAGGACTGGGTCCTGCAATAATAGAAACCTTTGTAAATAACGCATTGATAAAAAGCACGATTGATATATATAATCTTGATTATGAAAAAATCGCAGAGCTTGACGGTTTTAAAGAAACAAGTGCGAATAATATAAAACAATCTGTTGAAAAATCAAAAGGAAATGATTTGTCAAAGCTGATATTTGCCTTGGGTATAAGGCATATAGGTGCAAAAGCGGGTAAGCTTTTGGCAGACCACTTTAAAAATATAGATGCTATAATGTCTGCATCCGTCGATGATATTCTCGAAATTGAAGGTTTTGGCAGTATAATGGCAGAAAGTGTTGTAAATTATTTTTCAACTGATGCGGCAAAGGTTCTTATAAGTGGTCTTAAAGCATTTGGCGTTAACACGGATTCAAAAAATGTTGTTCAAGATAATCGCTTTGCAGGTAAAACCTTTGTTTTAACAGGTACATTGCCAACACTCAAGCGTGCCGAAGCAGGTAAGATAATTGAAAGTTTTGGCGGTAAAACATCTTCATCTGTTTCTAAAAAAACAACATTTGTTCTTGCCGGTGAAGAGGCCGGTTCAAAGCTTGACAAAGCCAATAGTCTTGGCATTACAATTATCAACGAAGAAGAATTTATGGGTATGATAAAATGATAGAATTTAGAAAAAAGCAAAAAATATTGTATAACATTATGAAAATATTAATTATATTTTCATCCGTATTTTTATTTGTATATATTGGCATTAAGCCGTTTGTTGCCCAGGCAAGCGAAACTGCCGCCCTGGTTGTAAACTATATCTGCGATGTGCTTGTTGTTGTTTCAATGGTGGTTTTATTTGTGTATTATTCAAAATACGGCAAATGTGATTCATTTCTTACGCAAATTGAAAACGAAATAAATGATGCAGGTTATTACCTTACAAGTAGAACACAGCATTCGGTTGAGGAATATTGCAATGCCGTTTTTAATGATTTAAAATCGTGTGGATATTCCGTAAATAAAGATGTAGAAATAAATGATTTTGAATTTTATGCAAAATGCATGAAGAAAAAAGAGTTTTTCTATATTGTAAATGTTGACGAGGTCGACAGGAATGATATTCTTGCTTATCTTGATTCTGCAGTTTTTGATATAACTGCCAATAATCTGAAAAGAAGCGGTGCAGGTGTTGTTTGTTTTATTTGTGATAAGGCAGAAGAGGATGCAATCGCTTTGAGTAAAATGATTACTGCATCAGGCAAAAAGGAACAGCTGAAATTTGCAGTTGCAATTGCAGAAGTATCTACGAAAAGAGTATATTTTCTGGGCAATTGTAAAACAAAATGCCAGCAGATGATTGCTAATTTTGTTTTGAACTGCGATGTGCCGATTAAAGAAGAATACATAGCGAAAGAACGCTTGCCTTTTCAGTCACAGCTTGAGGAAAAAATGAAAGATTTTAATATCAAGGATTTCAAAAACGGTAATTTTTATGTGCATTAATCAAAGGAGCTAATATGAACGATAGAGCTAGAAAATATTTTGATGAACTTAAAGGCAAAAAGGTTGCCTTTGTAGGAATGGGTGTTGCCAACGTGCCTTGTGCAGCGTTTTTTGCAAAACTGGGCATTGATGTATATGCCTGTGATAAAAGAGATAAGGAATATATTGGTGCTGATATTTGCAAAGAACTTGAGGCTTTGGGTGTCAAGTTTTCATTAGGTGAAAAGTATTTGGATATTCTGCCTGAAATGGATTTAATTTTCAGATCACATGGGATTTTGCCTTTTCAAAATTCATGGATAGGTGAGTGTATTGAAAGAGGGCAGACAGTAACAACAGAAATGGAAGTGTTTTTTAAACTCTGCCCATCAAAAATCATTGCTATTACAGGCTCAAACGGAAAAACGACTACAACAACTTTAATAGCAAAAATGCTTGAGGCGCAGGGTTACAATGTTTATCTTGGCGGAAATATAGGTAAAGCACTGATGCCCGAGCTCGAAACAATAAGTGAAAATGATATTGCTGTTGTTGAGCTTTCCTCTTTTCAGCTGCTGACTATGGGTAATCTTAAAAATCAGCCGGATGTAGCGGTTGTTACAAATATTGAATGCACGCATCAGGATCATCATATCAGTCTGGATGAATATGTTGATGCCAAAAGAAATATACTCATTTATCAAAACGAAAACTGTAAAACAATTCTTAATGCAGATTGTGATTATTCAATTGGCAACAGAGTTTACCACGATATGAGATTTGATGTAAGGGGCAAGCTTTACGAATTTTCAATAAAGCATACGGTTAAAAACGGTGTTTTTATGAAGGAAAATGGTGATATTGTCTTTGCAGAAAATAATAAAGAAACCTATATAATGAATAAGTCGGATATTATAATACCCGGAAGTCATAATATAGAGAATTATTGTACTGCAATAAGTGCAGTTTTCGGTCTTGTTGATATTGAAAATATGGTCAAGGTTGCAAGAAGCTTTGCCGGCGTTGAGCATAGAATCGAATTTGTACGTGAATATGACGGCGTTCGTTATTATAATGATTCAATTGCAACCTCGCCTTCAAGAGTTATCAGCGGTTTGAGAGCTTTTGGCAGGAAAATAATCGTCATTATGGGCGGTTCTGATAAGGGCAACGATATGAGTGAAATGGTACCTGATATTCTTAAGTACGTAAAGGTGCTTGTTTTAAATGGCGCTACTGCTGATAAAATTTATAACACAATCATTAATTTTGAAGGATATAAAACTTCAGGATTGAAAATAATTAAGACAGATGTTTTGGAGAATGCACTTGAACAAGCAAAAAACGAGGCACACAGCGGAGATATTGTAACTCTTTGCCCTGCTTGTCCTGCTTTTGACCAGTTTAAAACCTTTGAATACAGGGGAAGAAAATTTAAGGAATTAGTAAACGGATTTGGTGAATAATGAAAGCGGTATTAGATTTATTAAAGGATTTAACTTCGATTGTCGGTGTTTCCGGCGATGAACAAAATATATCAAACTATTTGTCACAGCTTTTAAAAGAGTATGGCGATGTAACGATTGATTCAATGAATAATGTTTTCTGCACCTTTGGCAGCGGTTATCATTTTCTTCTTGATGCACACCTTGACGAAATTGGTTTTGTAGTTACTGAAATTACAAAGGATGGCTTTATTAAGTTTGATAAATGCGGCGGAATTGATACAAGAATGCTGCCTGCTTTTGAGGTGAGTATCTGGGGAAAGCGTGAAATAAACGGTATAATTTCTACATTGCCTCCGCATTTGCAAAATGAGCAGGATGAAAAAAAGGCACCAAAGCTTAAAGATTTAGCAATAGATGCAGGTATGACTGCTGATGAGCTTCAAGCGATTATTTCACCGGGTGACAGAATAACATTTAAAAGGAATTTTACGCCGTTGCTTAACAGCTGTGTTTCTGCATCCTGTCTTGATGACAGATCAGGCGTTGCAGCAATCCTTCTTACGCTTGACAGGCTGAAAAAGTTTCCTTGCAAAGTGACAGTTATGTTTTCTTCACAGGAGGAAGTCGGAACAAGAGGCGCAAAAGCAGGTGCCTTTGCACAGGATGTCGATGAAGCAATATCCGTTGATGTGTCTTTTGCATATACTCCAGGCTGTGATAAAAAGGATTGCGGCGAAATATCAAAAGGTGCAATGATAGGCTTTTCACCTGTGCTTAATCGGAAAATGACGCAAATGCTTGTTAAAACAGCAAAAGAAAATAATATTCCTTATCAAAAAGAAATTATGGCCGGCAAAACAGGTACCAATGCCGATGTTATTTCTATTAGTGAAAATGGAATTAAAACAGCTTTGATTTCTATTCCCGAAAAGTATATGCACCAGAGTGCAGAGGTTGTAGATATCAGTGACGTAGAGTCAGTTGCTGATTTAATTTGTGCATATATTTGTGAAAGGAGTAAAGAAGTAAATGCTTAAGTCACTTTGTATGCTTAACGGCACTTCAGGTGATGAAGGTGCTGTAAGAGAATTTATAGTTAATGAAATTAAGGATTATTGCGAATATTCTGTTGATAATCTGGGTTCGATCATTGCTTTTAAAAAAGGGAATAAAACTGCCACAAAAAGAGTTATGCTTTGCGCCCATATGGATGAAGTCGGCTTTATAATCACCAATATATCTGATGACGGATATCTGGAGTTTTCACCGGTAGGCGGTATTGATTCTAAAGTTGTGATTGACAGGGTAGTTACCATAAATGATATTCAAGGTGTTATAGGTCTTAAACCCATTCACCTTTTGAGTGATGATGAAAAAAACACTTCACCGAGCTTTAAAAATCTGAAAATTGATATTGGTGCAAAAAATAAGGAAGAGGCTGAAAAATACGTATCTTTGGGCGACTATGCTTATTTTTGCAGCGATTATTACACCCTTGGAAATGATTATATTAAATCAAAAGCCCTTGATGACAGAATTGGCTGTATGCTTTTAATTGAGCTTATAAAGCAAGAGCTTGAATATGACACCTACTTTTGCTTCAACGTGCAGGAGGAAATTGGTTTAAGAGGGGCAGGATGCACCGCTTATTCCGTAAAGCCTGATGTTGCAGTAATTCTTGAAGCAACAACTGCTGCAGACCTTTGCGGCGTTGTGGGCGGCGACAGAGTTTGTGTGCTTGGCGAGGGTCCTGTTGTTTCTTTTATGGATTCAAGAACAATTTACGATAAAAGTCTTTATAATCTTGCAATGGATGCAGCAAAAAATAACAATATAAAAGTGCAGACAAAAACTGCAATTGCCGGTGGTAATGATGCAGGTGCTGTTCAAACAAGTGCAGGCGGCTGCAAGGTTTTGGCGGTATCCTTGCCATGCAGGTATATTCATTCTGCATCAAGTGTTGTAAAGCAAAGTGATATTGAGGAAACTAGAAATTTGTTAAAGGTATTTATTCCGTTACTTTATGATTAAAAGAATTAATAACTCAAATGAGTTTTACGATTATAAAATTATTGATTTGTTTTCTGTAAGAATTAAATCATTGCTAAAAGCATATGGGGTGAAATATGATTTTGCTTCCTTTTACAAATATGTTGATGATTATGGCAATCTGTCTGTTATAATTTCAAAGTTGGATGGCGATTTTACAATTTCATACGATAAGAAGTTTGAAGCTTTTATTGATTATAATGAAATAAGTAATTTTATTATAATGACAGGTTTTAACTCTGTATTGACTGATGAAGCGTTCAAATTTTTGCCCTGCAACACCTTTTCGAGCGGCGTAATAATGCAAAGTAATCAAAAGACAGAATTGCCTTTGCATTATGCCGAGCTGGACGAGTTCCCCAAGCTTATGGATTTGTTTGATTTTGAGAATTATGACAAATGGGATTTTGAGGCGTGGTATGTGGATATAAGTCACAGAATCAGGCACGCCTGTGCAAAAGCATATGCTGTTGTAATGAATGATGAAATTGTGTCAAGCGGCATTTTTTCCGCAATGTATAATGATTGCGCAGTTTTGTCATCTGTTCAGACCGCTCCTGCATTCAGGGGACTCGGATATGGTTCAGCCCTTGTTTCGGCAATGGTTTGTGATGTTAAAGATACCGTTTTTCTTATGAGAGAACATAATAAAAATGAAAGCTTTTATTCAAAGCTTGGTTTTACAAATAATTCAATCTGGAGATTATATAAATGACACCTTTTTTTAAAATAAGTCAAAAAATAGAAGATGCTTCAAATACTGCACTCAATATGTGCAGTCAGCAGTTTGATTACATAGACGATATAACTGAATATAACCAGTTGAAAGTTCTTAATGCTTTTATAGAATATGGTGTATCGGAAAGTCATTTTACTTCAAGCACAGGTTATGGCTATGATGATAGGGGCAGGGATACGCTTGATAAAATCTGGGCAAAAGTTTTTGGTGCAGAAGCTGCTTTGGTCAGACATAATTTCACCTGTGGAACACATACGCTCGCTACAGCCCTTTTTGGTGTGTTGCGACCGGGCGATAATATGTTGTGTGTAACAGGAACACCTTATGATACAATTCATAATGTAATCGGAATTAAGGGAGAGGGTATGGGCTCTCTTAAGGAATTCGGTGTTAACTATAGTGAGGTTGCATTAAAAAATGAGGGTCTTGATTTTGATGCCATAGAAGAAGCGGTTAACCATGATACTACAATGGTTTATATTCAAAGAAGCAGGGGATATGAGCTTCGTCCAAGTTTATCCGTAGCTGAAATTGAAAAGGTTTGCAGAATTGTTAAAGCTAAAAATCCGGATACAATCATTATGGTTGACAACTGCTATGGTGAATTTGTTGAAAAAAACGAGCCAACAGATGTTGGGGCAGATTTGATTGCAGGATCACTTATAAAAAATGCCGGCGGCGGAATTGCTGCAACCGGCGGCTATATTGCAGGAAGAACAGAGCTTGTCGAAAAGTGTGCGTACAGGCTTACTACTCCCGGTTTGGGCAGAGAAGTTGGTGCAACGCTTGGTCATAACCGTGAGCTTTATATGGGCTTGTTTTATGCTCCGCATACTGTGGGGGAGGCTCTTAAAAGCGCAGTATTTATTTCAGCTCTTTTTGAGCATTTGGGTTATGATGTTACCCCTAAATATAACGAAACAAGGCACGATATTGTTCAGTCACTTGGCCTTGAAAATCCCAACAGCCTGGTTGCATTCTGCCAGGGTATTCAAAGCGGCAGTCCTGTTGACAGCTTTGTTTCGCCTGAACCTTGGGATATGCCGGGTTATGACAGTAAGGTCGTTATGGCTGCCGGTGCATTTACCTTGGGCTCTTCAATTGAGCTTTCTGCAGATGCGCCTATAAGACCGCCTTATTATGCCTGGATTCAGGGCGGACTTAATTTTCATAGTGCAAAAATTTGTGCAATGCTTGCAGCGCAAAGAATGGAAGATAAAGGATTATTAAAATGAGTAATTATAATTTCAGCGGAATCAGCGCAGACAGCATACAGCTTTTATGTGAAAACAGATTTAACGATTCCAAAGCATTTTATGAGGAGCATAAAGAGCAGCTTAAGCAGGGCATTACGGTGCCTATGCGCCAGATTATGCTTGATTTAAGCGAGCTTATGACAGATATTGATGAGCTGATGATGACAGATCCTGTCAGGTCAGTATCAAGAATATATCGTGATACACGCGGTAACAGAAGCAAGATAAAATACAGGGAAAATATGTGGATGTTTTTCAGAAGATATAAAAACGAATTTCCGGGTGCACCGTTTTATTATTTTGAGTTTTTCCCTAATGCTTTTGGATACGGCCTTGTATTTTGGCTGTATAGACCTGCTTATTTTAAAGAAGTTCACAAGCTGATATTAAAGCAGCCGGACAGATGGCTTGACGCAGTCAAAGCTTGTGAGGATGCAGGTTTTACTTATGAGTGCAGGGATGAATATAAAAAAGAATTATATCCTGATGCCCCTGAAGAGCTGAAGCCTTATTTAAAAGCCAAAAATATGTCTTTTTACTATACTTCCGGTGATTTGCAGCGTATAAATTCTCCTGCGCTTATTGATGAGCTTAAGCTTGCTTTTGATATTGCAAGACCAATGTATGAATTTTTTATTGATGCTTATGAGAATATGATGAATGAAGGTTTAATCAAACCGGAGGATTATAGAAGATAATTACTGATAAATTATTAATGAGGTGTTTGTTTGCTAAAGCTGGTATTCGGCCGTTCGGGCTATGGTAAAACAGAATACGTTTTTAATGAAATAGAAGCAAAGGTTGCATCAGGCGAGAAAAATATTATTCTTATTACGCCTGAACAGTTTTCCTTTGCCGCTGAACGAAGGCTTTTGACAGATTTGAAAGAGGATGGCATTTCAGCCGTAAACAATTCTTCTTTCACAAGATTATCAAATGAAATAAAGCGTGAATTCGGCGGTGAGAATCTGCCTGTTCTTACAAAAGGTTCAAAAATAGTTTTAATGGTTCAGGCTATAGAAAATGTTAAGGAAAGCCTGAACCTTTTTAATAAAAAGCTGGATTCACTTTCATTCGTTTCAGCTATGATTAAAATTAATGACGAAATGAAATCGTGCAATCTCACAGCTTCTGAAATTCAAAAGCTGTGCAGCGGTATAGATAACGATATCCTTTTCAGAAAAATGCAGGATATCGCATTAATAATGAATAGCTACGAAAAGCTTTTGGAAAACAGATATCTTGATTCAGCTGATGAGCTTACACGCCTTTATGACAAAATCAATGGTAAAAACTATTTTGGCGACAAACTTGTCTATATCGACGGTTTTAATGGCTTTGTTGCCCAGGAGTATAAGCTGCTTGAATTAATAATAAGTGAAGCCAAAGGTGCTGTAATTACGCTGTGCACGGATTCTTATGAATATAGCGATAGCTTTAATCTTTTTTCCTATGTAAATAATTCAGCAAAAATAATAAAAAAAATAGCCGATAAAGCAAATGTTGAGGTTCAGACAATTTGCCTCAATAAAAATTATCGTGCCCAAAATAGTGATATTGCTGTGCTTGAAAAAGGACTCTTCGGTGATTACCGCGAGCCAGTAAACCTTGAAAACAATGCCGTCAAAATTTATGCATCTAAAAGTATTTCTGACGAATGCAGCGAGGCTGCAAGACAAATAAAAGGTTTATTGAGAGAAGGATATAAAGCAAGTGAAATAACCGTAATCACTCGTGATTTGAATAAATACAGAGATGAGCTGGGCTATGCCTTTCGAAAATATGAAATACCATATTTTAATGATGAACGCCAGCCAATTAAAAATCAGCCGTTGGTTGTTTTTATAGAATATCTTTTCAGATGTATAAATAATTCCTTTAGAAGTGATGATATCATAAGTCTTGCAAAAACAGGCTTAACAGATTTAAGTTTTGAAAAAATAAATGAGCTTGAAAATTACATATATCTTTGGAATATCAATGGTATGAAATGGACAAAACCATTTGAGAATTCTACCAAAGGCTTTGTAAGTGAAATTGGCAAATCAGATCAATTGCTTCTTGATTCAATCAATGCGACAAGAGAAAAGTTGATTTCACCCATTGTTAAATTCAAGAATGCCGTTAAATCAGCTGATGCACAGAAAATATGCAAACAAATTTATTATACTTTGCTGAATTTTCACTCTGATGAAAAAATTAAGCAAGCAGCAGTAGATTTAAATAAATCCGGCAAATTTGTTCTTGCATCACAGCAGGGTGCAGTATGGGATTTGGTGATGGATATTTTATCAAAGCTCCCAATTGTTTTAGGTGATGATATTATCAGTCTAAAGCAGTTTGCAAAATTATTTTCTTTGGTAATTTCTACCGAGGATTTGGGCACCCTTCCGGGTGGAATTGATAATGTGCAAATCGGACAGGCGGATCGAATACGAACAGATAATCCGAAGGCTGTTTTTATCCTGGGTGCAAATGAGGGTGAGTTTCCGCAGTCTGTAAGCGGCGGAGGACTTTTATCTGAAAATGATCGCCGAATACTGCTTGATAATGATTTTAAGCTTTATTCATATGGTGAAATACTTAATTTACAGGAGCGTTATTTTGCCTATATGGCTTGTGCGGCTCCAAGCGAAAAGCTGTTTGTTTCGTATTTGGGGAATACAGGCAAAGAGGTTTCTCCTTCTGAAATTATTACGGGAATAAAAAGCGTTTTTGCCGATATAAAAGAATATTCTTTCAATGATATAAACGATATTGATTTGATAGAAACAAGAACAAATGCTTTTGAACTGATGAGTGAAAGATACTTCTATAATACAGAATTTTATTCGTCACTCAAAAAGTATTTTGAAAAGGATTACAGATTTTCTGCAATTAAAGCATTGGCTGAAAATAAAAAGTCTGAAATAACAGATAAATCGTTGTCAACAGCACTTTTCGGCGAAAATATGTATATATCAGCATCACGTATTGAGGATTTCTATAATTGCTCGTTTCGATATTTTTGCAAGTTTGGACTGGGGGCACGTCCGCGCAATAAGGCGGAAATCAATCCTATGCAGCGCGGAACACTTATTCACTATGTTCTGGAGATGATATTGTCAGAATATGGAAGCAAGGCTTTGTCATCTATGAGTAATATAGAAATTAAAATGGCAGTCGATAAGTACGTTGATGAATTTTTCAAAATAGAAATGGGAAATGCATCAGATTTGTCTGTTAGATTTAAATATAATTTTCAAAGGCTTTCAAAGCTGATTTACGGCGTTGTTGTTCACCTTGCTGAAGAATTCAAGGAATGCGACTTTGAAGCGAAAGCTTTTGAGCTGGATATTGACAGAGATGGAAGTGTTAAGCCTGAAGTATTAACACTTGACGATGGCGGAACCATTCAAATCAGAGGCTCAATTGACAGAGTTGACACGTATGAAAAAGATGGCTCAAGGTATGTCCGCGTTGTGGATTATAAGTCAGGTAATAAACAGTTTAATTTATCAGATATAATGTTCGGCTTAAATCTGCAAATGTTTGTTTATCTGTTTTCGCTTTGCAATGATAAATCCTCAAGGTATAACGGAATACCTGCCGGCGTGCTGTATATGCATTCTGCCAGGAATGTTTTTTCCTTCAATTCAAATAATGAAGCGAAGAATAATATTAACAGCGAAGAAAGCAGTTCCTTTAAAATGAAGGGCATTGTTTTGTCCGATTATGACGGCGAAATTGCAATTGCAATGGAACACGATTTAAAAGGCCAGTTTATTCCTGTTAAAATGAAAAAGAGTGGTGAATTGATAGGTAAGCTTGCCAGTCTTGAGGAGCTTGGATTAATTCACAAAAAGGTTAATTCTTTGGTTTCACAAATGGGACTTGAGCTTCATCTTGGTTTGATTGCACAAAATCCTGTGAAAAATAAAAACCATAAAAACACTTGCGATTATTGTGACTACAAAGATGTGTGTGCAAATGTAAAGAATATTGAGGAAAGAGAAATTCCGGATATGACAGATGCACAGGTTAAGGAAGAATTAAGAAGGGAGTTTAATGACGATGCCGCAGTGGACTCGACAGCAGAATAATGCCATTACTGCCAAGAACAGAAATATACTTGTAAGTGCCGCTGCAGGTTCCGGCAAAACGGCAGTACTGGTTGAACGTGTAAAAAGACTTATAACGGATAAGGAAAATCCGGTTAGCATAGACAAGCTGCTTATTGTTACATTTACAAATGCTGCTGCAGCTGAAATGAAATACAGAATATCCAAAGCCTTGAATACCTGTATTAAGGAAAATCCGGATGATGTTTATTACCGCAGACAGCTGTCACTGCTGCCAACTGCTAAAATATGTACGATTGATTCATTCTGTGCGAATCTTGTACGTGAAAATTTTTATGATCTTTCAATAAATCAGGATTTCACAATTCTTGATGAAAGTGAGCTGCAGCTGCTTGAGGATACAGTTATTAATGATGTTCTGGATGAATTCTTTAATCAAAATGACAGCAGCTTTATTTCACTTATTGAAAGCTTTACAACGCCCGACAATGACAAGCCTGTTATTGAAGCTGTCAAAAAACTTTTAAGGTTTATTTATGCGCAGCCCTTTCCTTATATTTGGCTTAATCAGGCAATTGAACGTTATAATCCAAATACTGAATTTTCCGACACAATATGGTATAAATATGTAAGAGAACAAATCAATTACCTGCTGCAGCTTGGAATGAATCTTGTTAACAAGAATATTTCCCTTACGGACTTTGATGATGAAAAACTGAATCAAAAATATCTGGCAGTATTTGAAGATGATTTAACGGAATACACACGTTTTCAGAATTGTACTGAAGGCAGCTGGAATGATTTGGTTTCACAGCGTGATGCTTCGTTCAAACGTATGCCGTCATCTGCAAAGGCAGACAAAGCTATAACAGCACAGCTTAAGGCGAACCGGGATATTTATAAAAGCCTGCTGGCTGATGAAATTCCGTCATTTTTAACTTGCGATGAGCAGGATTATAAAAATGATATGAAAATGCTTTATGCACAGTTTAGTGCGCTTTTGAAGCTTGTTAAAGCAGTTGATAAACGGCTTATGGAGGAAAAACGAGAAAGAAATGCATTCTCCTTTTCCGATATTGAGCATTTTGCGATTACTCTTTTGTTTAATATCAATGAGCAGGGGCGTATTGAAAAAACGCCGATAGCTGATAATTTGTCACGTGATTTTTATGAAATACTTGTTGATGAGTATCAGGATACAAATGAGGCACAGGATTTACTGTTTACATATCTTTCAAACGGAAAAAATCTTTTTACTGTGGGCGATATAAAGCAGAGTATTTACAGGTTCAGGCTTGCTATGCCGCATATATTTAACGAAAAGAAAAAGGCTTATCATGCATATAATCCCGAGGATGATTTTACAGATTCAAAAATAATTCTTGATAAAAATTTCAGAAGCAGGAAAAATATATGTTCCTATGTCAACTATATTTTTTCAAATCTGATGAGTGAAAAGCTTGGCGAGCTTGAATATGACAGCGAAGAATATCTGAATTGCGGCGCTGATTATGTTGAGTGTGAAATTCCAAGTGCACAGATTAAAATTTTGGAAGGCGTTAAAGGCGAAGATACCGAAAAAAAAGAGGCTGCCTTTATTGCCCGGACAATCATAAATAAAGTAAATTCAAAAGAGTTAATCAAAGATGGTGATGTTTACAGACCTATCAGATATGGCGATTTTGTTATTTTAATGAGGAGCCTGAAAAACAATATCAGTATCTATTCAAAGGTGCTGGCAGATTATGGCATTCCTGTTATCTGTGATAACTCTACGAATTTGTTTGAAAATAATGAAATCAGAATGATTTTATCAATGCTCAGAACGATTGATAATCCAATGCTGGATATTCCTCTGCTTGCTACTATGCTTTCTCCTTTTTATGGGTTTACCAATGATGAACTTGCCAAAATCAAGGTTGATAGTGGTAATAAAAATCTTTATACCTGTGTTTACAATTCAGATATGCCTAAAGTGAAGAACTTTATAAATGATCAGTCTGAATTAAGGCGTATAAGTGTTACTATGTCTGTTTCTTCATTTATAAGATATCTTGTTGAGGAAAAGGGAATGATTGCCTATATCAATGCTATAGGGAATGCCGAGCAGCGATATCAGAACATTTTAAAGCTAATATCCTTCGCATCCGGCTTTGACAGCGGCAATAATGTAGGGCTTACAGCCTTTATAAGATATATTGATAAAATTATTGCATCCGGCAAAGGTGTCGATTCCGCCTCGTTAAATGCCGGTGGAGAAAACGCAGTAACTATAATGTCTGTACATCACTCAAAGGGTCTGGAATTTCCTGTCTGTATTCTTGCGGGTGCCAACAAACAATACAATAAAAGCGACTTGAGCGATAAGCTGCTGCTTAACACAAAGCTGGGTATTGGTATCAAGTGCCATAATGAGGAGCATTTATATCAATATAAATCTCTTCCATATTCAGTGATTAAAGATAAAAACACTACCGAGCTTATGAGTGAAAATTTGCGGGTTTTGTATGTTGCACTAACCAGAGCAAAAGAGCAGTTTATAACATTTATAAGCTGTGATTCGCTTGAAAGTAAGCTCAAGCGTTTATCTTCTGTAATAATTGACGGTAAGGTTAATCCATATCTCGCAAGAAAAATAAATTGTGATGCAGATTTCTTCCTATTATGTGCGCTTATGCATAAAAACGCAGATGTTCTGCGTGAGCGCATAGAAAATGAAATTGATATTAAGCAGACTGATTTTGCTCTTGATATTGAAATTCAAAATGAAATAGATATTTTGGAAGATAATCAAAATATAGAGTTTGTTGATTACAACGAGGAAACTGTCGAAAAAATAAAAAACAAGCTCGATTTTAAGTATGAGCGAATGGAGCTTGAAAACGTTTCGGCAAAGCTGACGGCATCAAGTCTTGACAGTATTGATAACGGTTTTGATTTTATAACATCATCAAAGCCATCTTTTCTGAACAAGGGTGGTCTTACTGCTGCACAAAGAGGTACTGCTATGCATTCCTTTATGCAGTTTTGCATCTATGAAAATGCGAAAAACAGCTTGGAAGCTGAAATTGAACGACTTACTTTGCTTGGCCATATTTCTTTAGAGGAAGCTGAATCTCTTGATTGTGACAGACTAAAAAAACTCTTTAACGGTGCATTTGCTGACAGAATGTTCGGTGCAGATAAACTGTACAGAGAAATAAAGGTTTCAGCTTTTGTTCCAGTTAAAGAAATTTATGGAATAGATTGTGATGATAATATTCTGATTCAGGGAATAGCTGACTGCGTTTTTGAAGAAAACGGTGAGCTTGTAATCGTTGATTATAAAACAGATAGGGTAAATAGCGGCGATGCACTTCTTGAAAGATATATAAAACAAATAGAATTCTATAAATTTGCAGTCGCAAAAGCGCTGAAAAAGCCCGTAAAAGAAGCGGCATTATACTCTTTTTATTTAAACAAAGCATATTATTATAAATAATTGAAAAAAATGCTTGCATTTTGTATTGTCTTGTGTTAATATATCAAAGCATAATTAGATTAATTGCAAAGAGGTGAAAGTATAATGAAAGACGGTATTCATCCAAATTATGATAAATGTACTGTAAAATGTGCGTGCGGTGCAACATTTGAAACAAGAAGCACAAAAGATCAGTTAAAAGTTGATATCTGTTCAAAATGTCATCCATTTTTCACAGGTAAGCAAAAGCTTGTTGATACAGGCGGACGTGTTGACAGATTCAATAAGAGATATGCCAAGAAGGGCTAATCTATTTCATATCAGGCAGCGATTAATTATAATCGTTGCCTTGTTTTTTCGGAGCTTTTTATGAAAGAATATAAAACCGTAGAATTTGAAGCAGATGATGCGTTTGTTGAAAAAAAATCAAGGTTTATAGGATATGTTAAACCTGTGTCCAATCAGCAGGAAGCCGTTGATTTTATTAATTCAATTAAATCGAAGCATTGGGATGCTACACACAATGTGTCTGCCTATGTTTTAAAAGAGAATAATATTCAGCGCTCAAGTGATGACGGCGAACCCAGCGGTACGGCAGGCGTTCCTGTTTTAGATGTACTGCTGAAAGAAGGGCTGGTAAATGTTTGTGTGGTTGTTACAAGGTATTTCGGCGGTACTCTTTTAGGCGCAGGCGGTCTTATCAGAGCTTATTCTCACGCATCAAAGCTTGCTGTTGATGCCGGTAATATTATCACAATGGCACCTTGTACTGTTTTAAATGTTTCTGTGGATTACAGCTTTTATGACAGACTTAATATTCTTTTGAACGATATCGGTGCAAATGTTGAGAATAGTGATTTTTCAGATAAGGTCACTATTGAATTCAGCCTTAAATCGGATAAGGTTGCTAATTTTTCAAAAACGCTTACACAATTGAGCAACGGAAAATATTCTGCAAAAGCACTTGGCGAAAAATACGCAAAAGCATAAATTTGTATAAATTTTGAAAAACCTGCCAATCATCAGTTTAACAAACGAATGTAAGGCAGGTTTATTTTATGAAAATATCAAAAATATTTATACCGCTGTTTATGGCTTTCACTTTAGTATTCAGTTTTCTTCATACCTCGGTTGCAGTTTCAGAAGATATCAGCAATAAGGTTTTAAGGCTTCACATTCTTGCAAATTCGGATTCAGCTGAAGATCAGGATTTAAAACTCCGTCTTAAGAATTATTTGCTCGAAAATACCTCGGATTTATTTGTGGGTGAAACGATTGAAGAAAATATTGAAATTGCGAAAAACAACACTTCTTATATTGAAGAAATCTGCAATAGCTTTATCAGGTCGCAAGGGTATGATTACAACGCTTTTGTAAGCGTAGAAAAGGAATTCTTTAGCACAAGGGTGTATGATGATTTTACGCTTCCTGCAGGCAATTATAATGCTGTCAAAATTGAGCTGGGGGAGGGTACAGGTCATAATTGGTGGTGCATTATTTTTCCTTCAGTCTGTTTATCAGCCTGTAGTGAATCCATGGATGATTATTTAACTGATGAGGAAATGGAGCTTGTCAGCAGCGGTTATACACCAAAATTTAAATTAATTGAAATCTATGAAAAATTGAAATCTAAAATGAAATAATTGCATACTCTATTTTCTTCTTTTATTGAAAATAGAACGCTTACTTGGAACTGAAATTAACGTAAGCAACTCACATTTATAAATCGTAATAAATATAAAAATAAAAAAGACTTGTCAGGTATCATCCTAAACAAGTCTTTTTTTGGTGCCGGCGGCGGGGGTCGAACCCGCACCCTGTTGCCAGGACTGGATTTTGAGTCCAGCACGTCTGCCAATTCCATCACGCCGGCTGATATATACATAAGGTATAGCAGCAATGCCGCTATACCTTAATGGTGCTGGTGACCGGACTTGAACCGGTACGATGTTTCCACCGAGGGATTTTAAGTCCCTTGCGTCTGCCTATTCCGCCACACCAGCGTACAACAGATATGATAATAAATTTTGAACATAAAGTCAATAGTTATTTTAAATTTATATTGAAAAATATACCTGTTTTTATTTATGGATTTACAACATTTTGTGGTTTTCCATTAAGATAGGCAATTATGTTTTCTTCAAGAATATTTAAAAGTCGCTCTCTTGTTTCCTTTGCTGCCCAGGCAATATGTGGTGTAATATAACAGTTTTTTGCTGTAAGAAGCGGATTTTCCTTTAAAGCAGGTTCTGTTTCAAGAACATCAAGTCCTGCGGCCTTTATTCTCTCATTATTCAGTGCGTCTGCAAGTGCTTGCTCATCAACAACAGGTCCCCTTGATGTATTGATAAAAATAGCACTTTTTTTCATTTTCGATATTGTGTTTTCATTTATGATGCCCGTTGTTTGAGGGGTGAGCGGACAATGGCAGGTTATTATATCACTTTCACTCAACAGAATATCTAAATCTGTAAACTCTACTGAGTCAATATCCCTGTTTTTTTCAGGATGTGCAGTATATGCCAATACACTCATATCGAATGCTTGTGCCAGTTTTGCTACCTTTTTTCCTATAGAACCAAAACCAATAATTCCGATTGTTTTTCCTGCAAGCTCGGTTAATGGTTTTTTCCAAAAGCAAAAGTCAGGGCAATCACACCATTCGCCGTTTCTGACAGCCTGTGCGTGGAGAGATACTTCATTCGTTACCTGTAAAATGAATGCAAATACCAGCTGTGCAACAGCATTTGTTGAATAAGCAGGTATATTGCATACGATTATTCCTAATTCTTTTGCATAGCTGCAGTCCACAACATTATATCCTGTAGATTGAAGTCCTATATATTCAAGCTGTGGTGAAAGTGCATCAAGTATTTCCTTTGTAATAATTGTCTTATTAACAATTAAAATATTTGCACCTTTAGCTCTTTCGATAATCTGGTCCGGCTGCGTTCTTTCATAAACGGTATAATCCCCAAGTTTCTTTATGCCCTCCCAGCTTAAATCACCGGGATTTGTTGTATAACCATCCAAGTTTACTATTTTCATAATGTCACATCCTTATTGCATAATTATATTCCAATATAGCAAAAAAAGCAATATTGCTTGATACTTTTATCATAATAAGCTATAATTGCATCATAAACATTAGTGGTGATTTTATGAAAAAATCTATCGCAGTTGTTTTAACACTTGTATTTACTTTTGTTGCTGTCCTTGCAATAAATTCATTAGGTAACGAAAGTTTGGTCGCGTCTAATACTTATAAAAGTAAAACTAATCTGGTGATTGACGCAGGCCATGGTGGAATTGATGCAGGCACAATCGGTGTTGATTCATCAAATGAAAAAGATATTAATCTTGCAATCGCTCTCAAGCTTTATGATTTTGCTGCTGTAAGCGGTTTTTCGGCCTTTCTTATACGTGATGGGGATTATCTTTATTATCGTGAAAATGATGATAAAAAACGTTCTGATTTATATAACAGGCTTGATTATGTAAACAGTATTCAGGACAGTACCTTAATTTCAATTCATCAGAATCATTTTGAAGATGAGAAAGAGTGGGGTATGCAGGTATGGTATTCGCCTAATGATGAAAGCAGCAAGGTACTTGCAGATAGTATTTTAAACATAACGAAAAACAATATGCAAAAAGATAATAAACGAGAAAACAAGAAATCAGACGACAGTTATTATTTGTTATATAAAGCAAAGGTGCCGTCTGTAATGGTTGAGTGCGGCTTTATGAGTAATGAGAAGGAAAATCTTTTGCTTCAAAATGATAAGTATCAGAATAACCTTGCCTATTCAATAATGCTTGGTTTTAGTGAGTATATAATAAAGGAGAAATAAATGGCTAAAAGTAAATCAACTTTTGTGTGCAGCGAGTGCGGCTATGAATCGTTAAAGTGGCTTGGAAAATGCCCTTCCTGCGGCGAATGGA